>Ga0137829_12798159_pt1 | contig 12247 bp, 10 predicted proteins | sample OV2TP2_FD_97737 | JGI IMG/M metagenome (GOLD analysis project Ga0137829, IMG submission 97737) | reverse complement strand
CTCCCGTAACAGCGCCATAAAGCAGGTAGCCTCAGGCCGGTTCGGCGTCACCAACAACTACCTAGCACATGCCAGGGACCTTCAGATAAAGATGGCCCAGGGCTCCAAGCCCGGCGAGGGCGGCCAGCTCCCCGGCCACAAGGTGAGTGAGTATATCGGGTGGGTCCGCCACACCACCCCCGGCGTTGAGCTCATCTCCCCGCCACCTCACCACGACATCTACTCCATCGAGGACCTGGCCCAGCTTATCTATGATCTGAAGTACACCAATCCTCAGGCCCGCATCCATGTGAAGCTGGTGGCCGAGGTGGGTGTGGGGACTATTGCCGCGGGGGTCTCCAAGGGGCACGGCGACGTGGTGCTCATCAGCGGCGACAGCGGCGGCACTGGGGCGTCCCCGGAGTCTTCCATTAAGTACGCAGGGCTGCCCTGGGAGTTGGGGATTGCCGAGACCCAGCAGGTGCTGGTGATGAACGACCTGAGGGGCCGCATCGTGGTCCAGACCGACGGCCAGTTGAAGACCGCCCGTGACGTGGCCATCGCCTGCCTGCTGGGGGCCGAGGAGTTCGGGTTCTCCACCGCTCCTCTCATCACCCTGGGCTGCATAATGCTGCGAAAGTGCCACCTCAACACCTGCTCTGTTGGTATCGCCACTCAGGACCCGGAGCTTCGCAAGAGGTTCGCGGGCAAACCAGAACACCTGATAAACTACTTCTCCTTTATTGCCGAGCATCTACGGGAGATCATGTCAAAGCTAGGTTTCCGCACCGTCAACGAGATGGTGGGACGCGTGGACAGGCTGGATGCCCACAAGGCTATCGAGCACTGGAAGGCCAAAGGGGTTGACCTCACTAATCTGCTCCACAAGCCCCAGGTGCCGGAATGGGTGGCGACCTACCACTGCCAGGAGCAGGACCACGGCCTCGATGAAGTCCTGGACCACCAACTCATAGAGTTGTGCAGGGATGCTCTGGATAACAAAGCCCCCGTCCGGCTCGAGCTTCCGATCCGTAACCCCTACCGGACGGTGGGGGCTATGCTCAGCGGGGAAATATCGAAGCGCTACGGCGAGGATGGCTTGCCAGAAGGCACCATTCAGATACGGTTCAGGGGCTCCGCCGGGCAGAGCTTCGGCGCGTTCCTGGCTAAGGGTGTGTCCCTGACCCTGGAAGGAGATTCCAACGACTACTTCGCCAAGGGCCTCTCCGGTGGGCATATCATAGTCTACCCGCCTGAAAACTCCACCTTTACCCCCGAGGAGAACATTATCGTGGGGAATGTGGTCCTCTACGGTGCCACCGGTGGTAAGGCATTCATCAAGGGCGTCGCAGGTGAGCGGTTCGCCGTCCGGAACAGCGGGGCCCACGCTGTGGTGGAAGGCGTAGGAGACCACGGGTGCGAGTATATGACGGGCGGTGTGGTAGTAGTGCTGGGGCGGACGGGGCGCAACTTCGCCGCAGGTATGAGCGGTGGGTTCGCCTACGTCTTCGACGAGGATGGGACCTTCCAACGGCGGTGCAATCAGGAGATGGTTGACCTGGAACCAGTGGTCGAAGAGGAGGACCTGACCACCCTACGCGGCCTGATCCAGGAGCACTTCGAGCGCACCGACAGTGCAAATGCCCGGAGAGTACTCCAGGACTGGGAAAAGATGGTGTCCAGGTTCGTAAAGATATTCCCAAGGGACTATAGGCGAGTCCTGCAAGAGCGTAAGCGAAAACAAGAGAAAGAGCAGGAACTGGTGGCTCATGACTGAGAATCTATATCCAAACCCCCAGTGGAGTGGGCTATAGAATGACCTTAATAAGCCAAACTGTCACAGCCGAAGAGTTGCTGCGTATGCCAGACGATGGCTTTCGCTACGAGCTGGTGAATGGAGAGCTGAGAAGAATGGCACCGGCCAGTAGGAGACATGGCGTTCTTGCCATGAGAGCAGGGTGGAGACTGGCACAGTACGTGGAAGCTCAAGGGTTAGGCGAGGTCTACGCTGCGGAAACAGGCTTCCAGCTCTCCTGGGACCCAGACACGGTGCTCGCTCCCGATGTAGCCTTTGCGAGTCGACAGCGGCTCGAAGAAGTGGGAGAGGTAGAGGGTTACTGGCCCGGCGCTCCCGATCTCGCTGTTGAGGTGATTTCACCCAACGATAGATATACCGAGGTGGAAGAAAAGGTACTCAAATGGCTAGATGCAGGGACGCGCGTGGTGGTCGTGCTCAACCCACGCCATCGGACTGTTACTGTCTACCGTTCGCGTACTGATATTACCATCCTGACAGAGGAGGACACACTGGACGGCCAGGATGTAGTGCCCGGCTGGACCGTGCCGATTAAAGAGCTATTCCCATAGGACTAGCCCCACAGTCTTAGACACTACATCACGCTAAACGTTTGAACCAGCCCTGTCTCTGTGGCGAGTTGAAGGATAGATTATGGGCAAACCCACTGGATTTAAGGAATTTGGACGTGAAGGTCCCCAACGCAGACCCGTCCACGAGCGCATAAAAGACCACAGCGAGTTTTATCTGGAGTGGCCTGAGCAGAAGATCAGAGAGCAGGGGGCCCGTTGCATGAACTGCGCCGTCCCATTCTGCCACACCGGGTGCCCTCTGGGGAATATCATCCCTGACTGGAACGATCTGGTGTACCGAGGCCGCTGGAAGGAAGCCCTGGATGCGCTCAGCGCAACTAACAACTTTCCTGAGTTCACGGGCAGGATATGTCCCGCTCCCTGCGAAGCCTCCTGCGTCCTTGCCATCAACGATGACCCTGTAACCATAGAATATATAGAGAAGGCCATAGTGGACAGGGGTTTCCAGGAAGGATGGATCGTGCCAGAGCCCCCCAGAGTGCGTACCGGCAAGAGGGTCGCGGTGGTTGGCTCCGGCCCGGCGGGGCTGGCTTGCGCCCAGCAGCTAAACCGCGCAGGCCACTGGGTCACCTTGTTCGAGAGGGATAATTACATAGGTGGCCTGCTTACCCTGGGCATCCCAGATTTCAAGCTTGAGAAGTCCATCGTGAAGCGCCGTGTTGACCTCATGGCGGAAGAAGGGGTCGAGTTGAGGGCCGGCGTCAATGTGGGAGTGAACTTCCCCGTTGACGAGATGCGCAGGGACTTCGACGCCATCTGTATCGCCATCGGCTCTACCAAGGCCAGGGAACTGGACATTCCAGGGCGGGAGCTAAAGGGCGTCCACCTGGCGATGGACTACCTGCCCCAGCAGAACAGGATCATCGCTGGCGAGCACATAGACCCCGCCGAGTGGATCACCGCCGAGGGCAAGCGGGTCGTTATCCTGGGCGGCGGCGACACCGGTGCCGACTGCCTGGGGACCGCCCATCGCCAGGGTGCGGAGGTGGTGTATCAGTTCGAGCTGTTGCCTGAGCCCCCCAAAGCGAGGCGGGCAAGCAACCCCTGGCCACAATGGCCAATCATCATCAGGTCTTCGGCGGCCCATGAAGAGGGGGGAATTCGAGACTACAGCATCCTGACCAAGCGCTTCTCTGGAAGCAATGGCCACGTGGAAAAGCTCCATGCTGTGCGGTTGGAGTGGGGCCCGCCCGATGCCAATGGACGCCCGGCTATGAAAGAGATACCCGGCAGTGAGTTCGAGATAGAGACGGAAATGGTCTTGCTGGCCCTTGGGTTCCTCCACCCACAACACGAGGGGATGATTACGGACCTGGGGGTTGCGCTGGACGCTCGCGGCAACGTCAAAGCGGGCCCCGACAGGATGACCAGCATACCAGGCGTCTTCGCTGCTGGAGACGCGGCCCGGGGGCAGTCCCTTGTGGTCTGGGCCATAGCAGAAGGCCGAGAGGCGGCCCACCACATAGATAAATACCTGATGGGTACGACCAACTTGCCAAGGTCGCTAAAATAGCAGGCGCTTCATAATCTACATAGTTGAAGTCGTCAGGACATCCCTGTTTGAGGGATGTCCTGGGTGTGATTAAAGATGGTTGGAATTTGAGGGGGTTTACAAGTCTGGAAAGAGATGGCAATCTCCTAATAGATAAACAACGCCAGTGCCCTCAGCACCAGAAAGGAGACTGCCATGAGGAGAGTATTCCACGAGATCATGGAGCAGGCCATAGCTGAACTGCGAGAAGCCCTAGGCCAAGAGGTGGAGGAGGCTCAGGGAGAACAGTGGGACCCCGATGCCTGGGAGCAAGAAGTGCGCCAGCTTACCCAACAGTTGGGACAGCAGTTGCTACAAGTTTGGACTGAGGTGAGGACTGAGCAAGCCCAAGCTCAGGCCCCCTTTTGCTCCTGCTGTGGGGGAAGACGCCACCTGCACCGGTGGCAGTCCTTCTGGTGGCTGAGTACCTTTGGCCGGATAGAGACCCAGGTGCCGTATCTGCGCTGTGCCAAAGACCACAGCAGCGACCGGCCTTTCCAACGGTTGACCGGGTTGAGATGTCAGGGCAAATCTTTGGGCTTACAACGAGTGCTGACGGACTTTGGGGCAGAGAAGTCCTTCGCCCAAGCCAGTGGGCAGCTTCGGGAGCACTATGGAGTAGAACTGGACCCCAGTAGCGTGAGGCAGGTGGTGGAGCGGCAGGCCCAAAGGGCAGAGGAGTTGGTGGGTACAGAGCACCAGGAGGCCCTCAAGAGCTATGAAAGCCAGCAGCAGAGGCGGGAGGGAGAACCCTGGCTGATCGTAGAGAGCGATGGCTCCATGGTGCGAACAGGGGAGTTGGAGCTAGAGCCCAAGGGAGGCCAGAGCCCTAAAAGCCAGAGGCCAAAGTGTAGACGGCAGACCCAATGGAGGGAGGTGCGCCTGAGCGTAGTACAGGTGGCCCAGGAAGAGGAAAAGCAGTACGCAGGGGTGCTGGGTTCCCCCCCAGAGGGTAGGTGAGCAGATGTTTGCCCTGGCTTTACTGGCTGGCTATGGGGAGAACACCTGGGTCCATGGGGTAGGGGATGGTGCTCCCTGGATTGCCCAGCAGGTAGCAGAGGTGTTTCCCAGGCAAAGGTATGTGCTGGACCGGTATCATCTTCTGGAAAACCTGCATAAAGGAGCTATGGGCTTGGCAGCCAACTCTCCTCCAGGGGCTAAGGAGTGGGTGGAGGAGCAAATAGCTCGCATAGACCAGGGTAAGGTGGAAGAGGTGATAGCAGAGTGTGGTATCAGAGGTGGGCAAAAGGATGAGCAACCCTTGAACCAGTTGGCCCGATACTTGGAGAACCGGAAGGGACAACTGGATTATGCCTCAGCTCAAGAGGCAGGGCTACCCATAGGGAGTGGTGCGGTGGAAGGTGGGCATCGCCACGTGATTCAGGCAAGGCTTAAGCTCCCTGGGGCCTGGTGGAAAGAAGAGACGATAAACCCGATGCTCGCCTTGAGAACGCTGCGGGCTAATGGAGGGTGGACAGCTTTCTGGAACTGACTCACCAACCACTTTTAATCGCACCCGATGTCCTGATTTGTCTAAAAAGCGCTCAGGGATTTACAATATACTAGAGGGGCGATTGCGAAGCTCTTTGGATTTCATCAGGCGGACTATCATTGACCAGGGATTATTGATGACCCGCCATGGCGTTCAAGAAGGTACGGCAGAAAACGTCAGTGTTCTGGAAATTCAGGAGGCTATCCTTAATGGCGAAATACTCGAGGACTACTGGGATGATCGGCGAGGGCCTTGTTGTCTGATCTATGGAAGGGCTCTAAGTGGCCGCGATCTTCATGTGGTAGTTACAAGTGATAAAGTGCCGGTCAGGGTGATTACGGTCTACGAGCCGAGACTGCCGCACTGGCGCAGCCCGAGGGAAAGAGGAGGATAGGATTGCGGTGCGACCTATGTACGGGGGCCTATAGATATAAGAGTATTGACCACGTCTATAGGCGAAACGGGGAGCTAGTGGTCGTAGAAGGTGTCCCTGCCCTGGTATGCGACCGCTGTGGTGACACCCTGCTGAGCGGAGAGACAACCTCTTATATCCAGGAGCTACTTAAAAGAGAGGCCAAAGATGCCGCTCCCTTGTACAAATTCCCACTTGACAAGAGGGAAGACCCTTTTATCCAGGCATTACTAGAGGACGATATGGAGGATACTTCTCGTGGGTAGTAGCTCTTTAGATGTGGCCTATCCCTGTTGTGTGCCCGGGGGCGTCAGGGCCCTGTCAGGTCAAGGGTGGCTGAAAGGGCCTCACGAATATCCACAGTGCCCTTTAATCGGACTAAATTTCCTTCCTGGGTGATCTCAGTGGTCTTCAGGAACTCGGGGATCTCTTCCGTCTGCTTTGCTACTTCCTCCTTTATGATGGCAGCAGCCACCAGGGCCACCAGGGGGCTTTCAAAACCCATGATCCCGTTGATAACCCCATCCTCTCCCTCTTTTGCTGCGCTCATAGCCAGGCCCGTGCATCCTGCTATACTCTGATCTGCCAACCCACCCAGGAAGTCGCAGTTCCTGGCGACCACGGTTATAAGTCCCTGGGGAACACTCTCAACCAGTTGCCTGGCAGCCGGGTCCGAGAGGAAGCTGGGCTTTGAACCCCCTACGGTGTCCAGGGCAGCCTTGACCAGGTCCACGCTAGGGCTCTCAGGGGAAAAACCTAAAGCGAAGACGGCAGTCGTATCGTCGAGCAGGCTTGCCGCCACCTTAAGAGTCAAGAGGGGGAACTCCACATCTAGCTTCAGAATTTCGAATGCGCCGTAACTTTCAGACTCAATGTTCGCCCCCTGAGGCTTCAGGGAGTTCAGGAGGTCTCGGACGTCCAGGGGGCCTCTTAATAGCCCTAACAGTCCTGTATCGCCTATGGCCATGACTAAAGTATTTACTTCCTGCTGGATCCGGCCCGCTGCTGGACCCAGTGCGTCCAGTACACCCTCCTGCTCAAGGGCTTCCTTCACATCCGGGTCCTGTAGCACGGCCTTTATGTCTATGAAAGCGACCACGTCGTGGTCCGCGGGAATCGCTGCCAGGAGGTCTTTGACCTCCTCCGGCGTGCCTGACAGGGCAGTCATGCCAGCCCCAAGTCCAGACGTGGGTATGGCTGTGTGTTGAGGGGTAGGTGTGGGGGTGGGCGTCGGTGTAGGAGTCGGGGTTGGAGTTGGTGTGGGCGTCGGGGTAGGTACAGGGGTAGCTTCGATACAGCCAAGGATAACTACAAGAAGGGCGAGTGTAGCTATGAAGGCCCCCGAAATAAAAGGTCGCCTGAGCAGATTTCCGCCCTTGGCCTTGTCCCCAGGGCACTTGTTATTCCACATATCTAGTACAACTCCAAACTGCCAGGTTCGGTTCATTCCCTGATGACTAAACTAATACCAAATACGAAAACACTAACGCCGCCTCTTTAGTTCTTCGATCTGCTCCTTGAGACGGTCAGGTTCGTACCCCAACTCTATCGCCCGCTCAACATCGTGCTGAGCCTCTGCGTCCCTGCTGAGGAGAGTATACGCTATAGCACGCCCGACATACCCCTCAACGTCCTGGGGGTTGAGGCGTATGGCCTCGTCCAGGTCCCGGATAGCTCTCTCGTGCTGTCCCAGGTTCGAGTGGGCGGCACCCCTACTGTAGTAGGCTCCGGCGTCGCGGGGGTTGAGATGGATGGCCTCATCGAAGTCACGAAGGGCCTGCTCGAATTGGCCCAGGTTGAAATAGGCAACGCCCCGGTTGTAGTATATTGCACCATCGTCAAGGTTGAGGCGTATTGCCTCGCCATAGTCCTCGATGGCCCGCTCAAGCTCCTCTAGCTTATCATAAGCGAGGCCCCGGTTGTAGTGAGCCCCGGCAAGCTGAGGGCTGAGGCGGATCGCCTCGCCGTAGTCCTCGATAGCCTGCTCAAGCTCGGCCAGCTTATCATAGGTGAGGCCCCGATTGTAGTAGGCCTCGGCAAGCTGAGGGTTGAGGCGTATTGCCTCACCATAGTCCTCCATGGCCCGCTCAAGCTCGGCCAGCTTATCATAGGTGAGGCCCCGGCGGTAGTGAGCCTCGGCAAGCTGAGGGTTGAGGCGTATTGCCTCACCATAGTCCTCAATGGCCCTCTGGTGCTGACCCAGAGTGTCGTAGGCCCGGCCGCGGGCCAGGTAGAGGGAGTCGTCCAGGCGGGCATCATGGAGACCGAGCAGGATGGCCTCGTTGAAGTCCTGGATAGCTCGCTGGGGCTGGCCCTGGGACAAGTAGGCGAAGCCCCGTTGGGCGTAGGCCGCGCCATCATGGGGGTCGAAGCGAATGGTCGCATTGAACTCCGATATCGCCTCTTCCAGGCGACCCTGCCGCTGGAGCTTCGCACCGGCGTCGTAATGCTTCTGGGCTTTAGTCCAGGCACTGTAGCCTGACATCCACTGAATCAGAACTCGCAATGGTCGCACCGTTAGAATCGAGAGTTTCATCGGCTATCGAGCATCTGCCGTTTTGGGCATTGTAGCAACTGGGAGTGTGAGTTTCAATCCGCAAAGCCAACGGATGAGTTACCACCATAAAAGCACTTTGTTGACATCAGGCGGTGTTAAGCTCAAAATGGCCCTGATGTTTAAAGCAGGAGGACATCATGGACAAAGCAGATGTACCTTTCCTCTCCGCCACGAAGCTTTCCGGGCTCATCGAAAGGAAGGAGGTCTCACCGGTCGAGGCGGTGGAGGCTTACCTGGACCGCATAGACCGGGTGGACGGGAAGCTTAACTCTTACATCACTGTGTGTAGAGAAGAAGCGCTTCAGGCTGCACGCGAGGCTGAGCAGGCCATCCTGCGGGGTAGCTATCTAGGGCCCATGCATGGGATTCCTACCGCCGTCAAAGACCAGTTCTACACTAAGGGAGTCCGCACTACCGCTGGCTCCACCATCCTGTGGGACTTCGTGCCTGATGAGGATGCCACCGTGGTGGCTAACCTCAAAAAGGCAGGGGCTATCCTTCTTGGCAAGCTGAACCTGAGCGAGTTCGCCCTGGGCGAGAGCTTCTATCATCCGGCGGGCACTCCTCGCAACCCCTGGAACCTTGAGAGGAACCCAGGCATTTCCAGCAGCGGGTCTGCGGCAGCGACGGCGGCCTTCCTGTGCGCCACTTCCCTCGGTGAAGACACCGGTGGCTCCACGCGAATCCCGGCGGCCTGGAGTGGTCTGGTGGGACTGAGGCCCACCTGGGGCAGGGTCAGCCGCTACGGCGTGCTGCCCGTCTGCTGGTCTATGGACACCGTCGGCCCTATCTCCCGGACTGTGGAGGACTGCGCCATCACCTTCAAGGCCATCGCCGGATATGATCCCAAAGACCCCTATACCCTGAATATCCCCGTGCCCGACTACAGGCGGGCGCTGAATGGTAATATGGGGGGAACCAGGGTCGGAGTGATAACAGAGAAGGTCTACACCGATGAGGTAGACCCGGAGATCAGGGACGCAGTCACCAGGGCAATTGGAGTCCTCGGGGAGCTGGGGGCACCGGTGGAGGAGGTCTCCCTTCCTCTCATAGAAAAGGCTGGCGCTTTTTCCAAGGCCCTGACAGACATGGAGGGCGCTGCTGTCCACTATGAAGGGTTGAAGAAGCGGGCCCAGGAGTACGACCATAACACCAGGGTGCGGCTCCTCACGGCCATCCTGACTCCATCTCAGGTCTACTTCAAGGCTCAGAAGCTGCGGGCCCTCCTCCGGCAGCAGATTCTCGATGCACTGAAACGGGTGGATGTGCTGGTGCTGCCCACGTCCCCAGTACCAGCGCCCAAGATACCCGATGCCCCTGGCATCAAGAGCAGAGAGGACGCTCTGAGCCGCCTCTCGGGACCCAGAGGCTTCACTGGCCCCTTCAACCTGGCCAGCGTGCCTGCCCTTTCAGTGCCCTGTGGGTTCACTTCGCAGGACCTGCCCATCTCCCTCCAGATCGCAGGCCGTCCTTTCGACGAGGAAACCGTAATGAAGGTAGCCCACGCCTACGAACAGGCCACTCCATGGCATACCAGGAGGCCCCCGATCTAGTCGCGACCCGACGGCCCAGTGCCGCATCTTGTCTGCCCCAGTACCTTGTGAGATATTAATACTGGGCGATCTCCGAAATTGCAAGCTTTATGGATGTCTGAGGAAGCTATGCCAACTACCCTTATCGGACTGAATGCGAAGGAGCTGCGTGCGCTGGCGCAGGAGCTAGGAGAGCCCGTCTATCGTGGTAGCCAGCTCGCCCAATGGCTCTACCAGCATGGAGCGCACACCTTTGAGCAAATGACCAGCCTCCCCCAAGCGCTACGCGCAAGGCTGGGGGAGAGCTATGAGGTAGGGCGCTCCCAGGTCGTCGCCTCGCAGCACAGCCGAGATGGAACGGTAAAGCTGCTGCTTTCCTTGGGTGATGGCGAGAAGGTGGAAACTGTAGGCTTGCCTTACGAAAACCGCTTCTCTTGCTGCGTCTCCACGCAGGTGGGCTGTCCCGCCCACTGCGCCTTTTGTGCTACGGGGCAAAGCGGCTACACCCGCAACCTCACAGCGGGGGAGATTGTGGACCAGGTGATGACAGTGCAAGAAGTGGCAAGGAATAGCGACCTGCCGGTTGCTAGCCCAAACTACCGGGTCAGCCACGTCGTTTTCATGGGCATGGGAGAGCCACTGCTCAACCATGAGGCGACCTTGAAGGCGGTGCGGTTGCTCAATGGGGAGTTGGGCATCGGCATGAGGCATCTCACGGTTAGCACCGTCGGTTACGTCCCTGGTATCCGCAAGCTAGCTCAGGAGAAGTTGCAGTTCACCCTGGCGGTCTCCCTGCACGCTCCCACCGATGACCTTCGCCGCCAGCTCATCCCCACTATGACCAGGTGGAGTGTCGCCGAAATCATTGAGTCCTGCCGGGAATATATGCAGCAGACAGGGCGGAGGGTGACCTTCGAGTATTGCTTGCTGGACGGCGTCAACGATGGCGTTGCGGAAGCGCATGAGCTAGCGTGGTTGCTCCGTGGACTCAGTTGCCACGTGAACTTGATCCCCTACAACCCGGTGCATGGGCTGGGCTTTAGTAGCCCGCCGCCGGAGCGTATACACGCCTTCCGGGAGACTCTGGAGCGCGCTGGAATCCAGCTCACCCAGCGGGTCCAGCGGGGGGCCGACATTGACGCCGCCTGCGGCCAGCTACGCCGGCGGAGTGGGGGCGCAGGGCTTGTCCTCACACCAGCCCTCGGACGGCCTCCACCACCCTGTTGACCTCCTCCTCGGTGTTGAAGAAGTGCAAAGAGACACGGATGCCAGAAGGGTAACCCACCGAGCGGCACACTATCCTGGCGCGATCCCAGAGGTGGGACACGGCGGCCCTGGGGTCCACCCCGTCAATAGCGAAGGAGACCAAGCCACAGGAACTCCGCCTCTCCAGAGGAGAGAGGACCTTTATGCCAGGTATCTCTTGCAAGGCATACTTCAAAGATGCGGCCAGGTCCAGGTTGCGGCCTTCGATCTCCTCCACCCCAATCTCCTGAATGAACCTGGTGGCCTCCAGCATTCCGGCCCGCAGGGCCGCGCTGGCCGAGGTGAGGTGAAACTTCTCGATGGAAGAGGTGTTTGCCTCGAAGTGATAGGGGTCGTTGAGGGGGAGCGCCGCCCTGCCAGCCACCTTCATCGGCTCTACCTGGGGAATCAGCTCCTTTCGTATGTACAGAGCACCGGCCCCTTCAGACCCTAAGAGCCACTTTTGACCCGGGATGGCGTAGAAGTCGCAGTCTATATCCTTCACGTCAATGGGGATGTGGCCCGCCGTTTGAGCCCCGTCCAGGAGCAGCAGGACATCCTGGTCTCTGGTCAGCCTGCGTATCTCCTTCACCGGCATCCGGAGGCCGCAGGAGTACTCGATGTGGCTGAGGAAGACCAGCCGGGTGCGCTCTGTGAAGGATGCCTCTATCTTGCCGAGGATGACATCCCAAGGCTCGTCGGTGGCAAAAGAGAGCACCTTGACGACGACGCCGTGGCGGCGCTGCTGGTAATAGCTGGGCACGAGCACGGAGCTATGCTCCAGGTTGCAGGTGATGATCTCATCCCCCTCATGCCAGGGAAGGCCGTTGATGACGATGTTGAGACCCTCGGTGGTGTTCTCCGTGAGGCATATCTCCTCGGCCGAGGCGTTGAGGAGTTGCGCCACAGCCTCCCGCAGCCTTGTCTGAATCTCCCGCCCGCTCTCGTAGACCTCTGGGCTGGTGGGGCCCTGCTCCATCTCGTAGTCCAGGCGCTCCTTGATGGCCCCTGTTACAGGTACGGGCTTAGGGCCCGACCAGCCTGTGTTCACGTAGACCATCCTCTGGCAGACGGGTATCTGCTCCCTCAAGCGGATGATGTCCATAGTGTC
>Ga0137829_10221234_pt1 | contig 12288 bp, 13 predicted proteins | sample OV2TP2_FD_97737 | JGI IMG/M metagenome (GOLD analysis project Ga0137829, IMG submission 97737) | reverse complement strand
GGTATGGTCGGGACATCGGCAAAAGTATAGAATAGGGCCTGGGGGTTAGTTGTGGGATGGAACACCGAGAAGAGAGCGCCCCTGCCGAATCCCTTTCGACAGTGAAGAAACGGATCGACTGGCTGGCTAGCCTGTACCAGTTCAGGGACTATGCCAGGGTTGAAGAGTTCCTGCGAGCGAACCCATCTCTGACAGGTCTGCTTCTTGAGGCCCACAAGAAGATCAGAGACTACTTCGGGACAGGTACGCCTATCGCTCTGGAGGTCTTCACCGATTACGAGGGCGAAAGTGAAAGCGGCGAAGAAGGGCCCTTGTTTGCTCTCATATTAACAGACCTCCCCTGGGAGGAAGCCTCGAACCGCCTGGACCGCCTGGACGAGGAGTGGTGGATAGATGCGATGCCTAGGGATGATCTGTTGATCGTTAGCATAGAGTTCATATAGTGTTTGATTGGACTGATTACCTGGAGCTGGCAAGACAGCTTGGAGGTCGTCAGGACGAAGCCTCTCTCCGCTCCGCTATAAGCCGGGCTTATTACGCTGCTTACTGCACCGCACGCAACCGCTTGCTGCAACAAGGTGCGATAATCCCAAACGGCCGTGATGTACACGGGTGGGTTTGGCAACAATATGTCAATGCTAGCGAGCACCACCTGAGATCTGTTGGCAACGATGGAGATCGTCTGAGACAATGGAGGAACAAAGCAGACTATGACGACCAATTTCCCAAACTGGCAGACTATGTACATACTGCTATCACAAAGGCAACGAAGTTATTGGGGTCATTGTAACACAAAGTTATATCCTCTCCATCATCTCGGGAGGCGACTATGACCAGCTCAGGGAAAGTTACGGGTAGCCATCTCATCGGCAGGGCCCTTAAGCTGGAGGGCGTCCAAAATATCTTCACCCTGGCCGGGGACCACATCCTGCCCGTACTGGATACGATGCATGACATGGACTTCAAGTTCCTGGACGTCCGCCACGAGCAGGCTGCCGTCCACATGGCCGACGCCTGGGGCCGCATAACGGGCCAGCCCGGCGTCTGCATGTACACCACGCCTGGTTTCGCCAACGCCATCCCCGGCCTCGCCCACGCCCTGCACAGCGAGAGCCCCGTTATATCCATCAGCGGCTCTGCGGAGTTGGCCCAGCTTGGCCGTGGAGCTATGCAGGAAATCCCGCAGGTGGAGATGGCGGCCCCGGTCACCAAGGGGTCCTGGATGGTCCACGACGCCCGCCGAATTCCAGATTATATCGCCAGGGCCGTGAGGGTGGCCTTCAGTGGACGCCGCGGGCCGGTCCACCTGACCATACCTATGGACGTACAGGAGCAGGTGGTCTCTGAGAATGAGGTAACCTTCTACCTCCCACAGGAGTCCCGCGCCGGAAGTCCCACCCGTGCCAGCCCGGAGCTGGTGCGCGAGGCCATCCATCTGCTACGCCAAGCCCAGCGTCCCCTTATCCTTGCCGGTGGCCCGGCCGCCTACGCTGACTCTGGAGAGATGCTGCGCAGGTTCATCGAGACCACCAACCTGCCACTGCTGACCGAGGACCACGCCCGGGGCCTCGTGTCCGACGAGCACCCCAACTGCTTCGGCTTCTTTGAGAGGGGGCTGAACCGGGTGGCGCGTCTCCTGGCCGAGGCCGACGTGGTGATATTGCTGGGCCGGAAGCAGGACTACACCATCAGCTACGCGCGCCCCCCGGCCATCGCTGCCAGCGCCCGCATCATTCAGGTGGACCCCTCGGCTGCGGAGATAGGCCGGAACCGAGGGGTGAGTGTGGGCATCGTTGGCGATGTGCCGAGCGTGGTGGAACAGCTTGCCGAAGAGGCCGCCAGGTACACGTGGCAGCGCCTTCCGTGGCTAGACAGGCTACAGTCGCAACGAGACGCCCAGGCCGAATGGTTGGATACCCTGGCGGTGCCTGAAACTCCCATGCACGCTACCTACGTCCACAGGACAGTGGAGAGCCTCCTGCGGCCCGACGACTTCCTGGTGTTCGATGGCGGGGACTTCTGCCACTTTGGGCGGGCGCTACACCGGGCGCTCTACCCTCGACGCTGGCTGTACATACCCACCCTGGGCATGTTAGGCTCCTCCCTGCCTACAGCCCTGGCGGCCAAGCTAGCCTATCCGGAGTCCCGGGTAGTCCACTTCTCGGGCGACGGCGCCTTTGGGTTCCAGGCCATGGAGTTCGATACTGCTGTCCGCCACAATCTGCCCATCGTGACGGTGCTGGGCAATGATGCGGCTTGGGGCATAGACCGCCAGATACAGATCGGACTGTACGGCCGCCCTGTGGCAACGGACCTGCTACAGACTCGCTATGACCGCGTGGTAGAGGGGCTGGGCGGCCACGGTGAGAACGTGGAACATCCAGAAGAGCTGGCTCCTGCCCTGGAGCGAGCCTTCGCTTCAGGCAGGCCAGCGCTGGTGAACGTAGTGGTGCAGCGGGCCATCAGCCCCAGGGCTGAGGCTTCCATAGCCCGCCGCAGGGCCGGAGGGTAAGCTGGAGCCCTTCCTTGACGGGGAAATTGGTTTATGTTTTACTGGTAGCTACACCAGGTCAGGAGCTGAACCGAGTAGGGTGTAGCTGATAGTCCTTCCCCTTGGCTTTGCTCAGGACAGGACCTATCGTACCCCCTCGTCCAGGATTATAAGGAGGTCTTTCATGCATTTTGGATTAGTCATGGAGTGTGATTATCGAGAGGGTGTGACCCAGGAGGGAGCCTTCCTGGAGGCCTTCGAGATGATGGAGGTGGCTGAGGCCGTTGGCCTGGACGGCGTCTGGCTGGCGGAGAGGCACTTCGCCGCCCCCAGGGGCATGGTTGATGCCCAGGGGGCTGGTATACCTTCTATTGTGTCTGCCCCTCTCATCATGGCCAGCGCCATCGCCGCCCGCACCAGGCGGTTGCGGGTGGGGATCGCTGTCAGCGTGCTGCCCCTCAACCACCCCATTCGCATGGCCGAAGAAGCTGCTACGGTGGACCAGGTCAGCCAGGGACGCTTCGACTTTGGGGTAGGGCGCAGCGGATTTGCCAGGGCCTACGAAGGCTACAGCATCCCCTATGGAGAGAGCCGGGAGCGCTTCCAGGAGTCCCTTGAGGTTATCGTGAAGGCCTGGACCAACGACCGCTTCTCCCACCAGGGGAAATACTACACGTTTAATAACGTCTGCGTGATACCCAAGCCCTACCAGAAGCCCCATCCCCCCATCCGCATCGCCTGCACTACCAGTGAGACCTTTCCCCAGGTGGGACGTATGGGTTACCCCATATTCGTTGGCCTGCGGGGAATGAACCGCAAGGAAACTGCCCACCATCTCGGCGTGTACCGGCAGGCGTGGCGAGAAGCGGGCCATCCCGGAGATGGAGACGTAATCCTTCGAATTCCCCTCTACGTGGCCGAAACGGAAGAGAAGGCCCTCTCGGAGCCCGAGGCCAGCACCATGCGTTCCTACCGCCGCCTGGCGGAGATTTTCGCCAGCTCGGCAGGCGGTGAGGGGACGAGAGCATCCGAGGAACGGGTGGAGCGGGCCCAGCGCCTCTCTAACGTCACCTATCAAGACCTGCTGCAGGACAGGGTTGCTTATGGGACTCCGGAGGCTGTGGTAGAGAGGCTAGGGGAGATAAACGAGGAGCTACAGCTATCCGGGGTAATAGCGGAGATGAACGTAGGGGGGCTCATCCCCAAGGAGCGAGTCCTCAACTCCATCCGCCTGTTCGGTGAGCGGGTAGCTCAGGAGATCAAGTAATGTCGCCCGTTGCCTACATCCCTCGCACCCGTGAGATGTACCCCGACTACCCTCCGTATCGCTGGGTAGTGAACGAGGGCTCGCCCTGGACGCCCCTCGCCAAACCCCTCAATCGCTGTAAGGTAGCTCTCATCAGCTCAGGGGGGGTGTACCGGGTGGGCCAGCCCGCCTTCCACACCAGAGACGACGCCTCCTACCGGGAGATACCCAGGGACGTCGCCATAGAAGACCTGCGGGTCGCCCACTTTGGCTATCGTACCGAGGACGCCGAGAAAGACCCCAACTGTGTCTTCCCCATCGAGCGGTTGCGGGAGCTGGAGGCGGAAGGCGTGATCGGCAAGCTGGCTGACCCCGCCTATAGCTTCATGGGTGGCATCTACTCCGCCCGCAAAGTGAAGAAAGAGCTGGCCCCGCAGCTTGTGGCGAGGCTCAAGGAAGACAACGTTGACGTGTTCTATCTGGTGCCTGCTTGACCAGTGTGCCACCAGTCCGTGGGACTGATCGCTCGCGCCGCAGAGGAGGCAGGCATCCCCACCATATCCATGACCTCCGCCCTGGACATCACTCAGGCGGTAAAGCCACCCAGGTCTGTGTTTGTCAACTTCCCCCTGGGACATCAGACGGGAAAGCCCCACCAGCCAGAGCTACAGCGCAGCATCATCCTGGACGCCTTCCGTGCTCTGGAGACCATAGCCACCCCTGGAACAATAGTCACCTTGCCCTACGTGTGGGATGACAGCGACGATAGCTGGGAAGACAGGGAGTACCGGCCCGGCTACCTCACCCCATACACCCGCGCCGAGTCTGTTCGCTAGTAGGCATCGTCCGCTGGCCGCAAGACGCCTGGGCGGCCGGATCGTAGACCCCTTCCACCTGGGGTTTGGGGAGGGCTACAGGCTGTAGAGCAGAGCTATCGTTCAGTTGAATCGCCAAGCTGAGAATCTCGCGATTCTGGATAACGGAGCCACTTACCAGCCCTAGCAAACTTCCGCTTCACTGACTCAGACTTGTATCCTACAACATCACAGTGAGCAGGGTTATCTGCTGTGGGGGTTCTCTCAATTTTCTGATTGAGACACCAACAGAGTTCTGCCGTTACAGATACCACTCCATGCCATTCCCACCCTATGAGCGTGTCATCCACGGATGATAAGGCAGCCCAGTTCACTGACATCCGATCGGTGCCTGTGGTGTTGCGAAAGGCTAAGGTCATTAAAGAGCCATCTGGTTTGACCCAATCAGGGGATATTCGTCTGAGGAACTCATCGTGAGGAGCAAAATCTTGAGCTGCACCCTCACCTTGCAAAACCAACGCCAAACTCTTACCTCAGCAACAGTCGTCTGATCACCCCATCCAGAGTGTAGGGATCACCTATAGTACCTTCAGTCTCCTTTTCATCCCCTGAGTCCGTTGGCTCTACGAGTAGGAATGTCAACGGCTCCTCACTTGGGGGTATATCCAGAATTAACTCTTTGCCGGATGGCACGGTCCACTCCAGCCCAACCCCTCCGTCTGGAGATGGCCCTATGAAAGGCAGCGGACAATCTTTTCCACTCACAGCAAGGATTTCTCGGAGAATTAATTTTGTCTTTTCTATGGCGTTTTGACTTATAGGGGCTGCACCATAGCTGTCCCAGTTGTGTGGAAGACGAGCCAGATGCTTCAGCCTGTCTGAAAGGGACTCAGGTAAGTCTTCTATAGCTTGTATGGATGCCACTTCAAGCTCTCCATCAGTTGCCCTGGCCGATTTATCCGCTTTCATGATGCCCCTACCTAACTGCACAAGATGCCCGGCAGGTCAGAATCTACAGCATCGGATCCAAAACCAGTTCAGCTCGCCGGGCCAGTACTCCAGCCATCAGGCCACCATCTGCTCTTCATCAAGAGCTTTGGGATACGAATGCCTGAGCGGCTTGAAGCCATGGGCGTAGGCGCAGTGGACGCGGAGGCGGTCTACTTCCCCACCCCTTTTTTTCGCAAAGGCCCCCAGGATCACATGGTAGTCGCCTATGGAGCCCGAGATGGATCCATCGTGGTTCTGGCTCCACCCCACGTTCTTCCGCTGGCTACGAATGGCCAGCACCAGTATCACATCGTGCTCTTCGGAGAATGCTACGTCCTCCTCTGAGGGGGTGGCCTGAGCGGGTCTACCACTCGACTCTGGGTGAGAGTGAAACCAACCAACGATTTTCTCTCCCAAGGCAAGGGAATGGAGCGCCTTCTCTATACGTCGGCGTGGCAGGGCCTGGGGTTCCACCCAGAGGTGTGAGCGCTTGGCCGTCTGGTGAGGAACAGCCCTCTGAACGATCCAGCCATCGCTTGTCTCATAGCCTACCAGAAAGCCGAAACACTCTTTTCTGAACACTTCAATGGTCGCCAGGGCCAGCGACCAGAAGGCGTCCGTTGAAATGTAGAGGTCTTTCATTTCATCCACCCGATATGTCCCCTATGGTATCAGCAGGAGCTTGCCCGTAGACAGGCGGCCCTCGAGCTGGCGGTGGGCCTCGGCTGCGTTAGCCAGGGGGAAGGTCCCGCCGATGTGTACATCAAGCTCCCCTGATTTGACCCAGCGCAGCACCTCTCCGGCCCGCCACAGCAGATCATCTCGGTCGGGGGTATAGTCGCCAAGGGCCGGGCGGGTCAAGAACCTGGAGCCGTTTCCAAGCCGAGCCGTATCTACCGGAGGCACGGGCCCGCTGGACTGGCCGTACAGCACCATATAGCCCCGGCGGGCGAGGCAGTTGAGGCCCTTGTCAAAGGTGGTCTTCCCCACTGAGTCGTAGACCACCTGGACACCCTGGCCATTGGTGGCCTTCTTTACCTCTTCCTCGAAGTCCTGGCGGGTGTATATGATGACCTTGTCGGCCCCTGCCTCCCTGGCCAGGGCCGCCTTATCCTCTGTGGAGACGGTGGCAAAGACATAGGCCCCCGCCCGTTTAGCCATCTGGATGAGCAACAGGCCCGTCCCACCAGCGCCCGCATGGACCAGGGCAGAGTCCCCCTGCTTTAATGGATAGGTGCTGTAGGCCAGGTAGTGGGCGGTCATGCCCTGAAGCAACACGGCGGCGCCCATCCTCGCGTCTAAACCCTGGGGCATCTTGACCAGGACGTTGGCAGGAACGGCTACCTTCTGGGCGTAGGAGCCCGTCACACCGCAGTAAGTGACCAGGTCGCCCAATTTTACCTCGGTCACGCCACGGCCAACGGCCCGGACCAAACCAGCCGCCTCCCTGCCTGGGGTCATGGGAAGGCTTGGGGGTGGGTTAGCACCTCCCCGGCGAGTGTTGACATCGGTGAAGTTGACGCCTACGGCCTGGACTTCCACGAGCGCCTGGCCGGGCCCTGGAGTCGGGTCCGGGCAGTCCTCGTATTTGAGGACTTCCGGGCCACCTACCTGGTGTATTCTAACAGCCTTCATCTTTATCCCTCCGCTCTTTTCTTCTTACCCTGGACGTGGGACTCGGCTCCTGGATGGCCGAGTGTTTCCAGAGGCCACCTCGATATTCAGGGTAGATACGTACTGATATTAGTATACACCTTTCTGCGCAAGAGTGAGCCCTCGCCGAGTCTTCACGGTACAGTGGGAGATTGCTCCCTCACTCCCTGGCTCCGGGGCACGTGGTAGTGTTGTGGAGTCTGTGGTATATTATAAAACTGGTCGGGCCTATATTCTTCTTTGTGAGGTAGGTGAGGTATGGCAAGATTAACAAAGGTGATCAAGTCCGAGCAGAGCGAGCCTGTGAAGCTGAGTCCCGCTCCTATCTTGCCTGCCATGTCCTTTACCATATCCAACCAGACGGGTATAGACATAAGGGTGGTCATTGATGGGAAAAGGATACGGCTGGAGCGAGAGGGTGGTGCTTAAGGAGTGTCATGCCTTTCCCGGAAGTCCCCAGGCTGGAGGTGCCGGTACTGCTTGAGCTGAAGGCATTGGGCGGAGAGGCCAGACCTCGGTCTCTCTACAATGCTCTGGTATCCTATTTCCCTTCCCTTACGACCGAGGACCTGAAATCGCTGACCGGTTCTAACCGCAGCAGATGGCGTATGAGGGTCCAGGAAGCAGCAGGCAGACTGGAGAAACGGGGAGAGATACAGAGGCACTCCAGGACATGGAGACTCACCGAGGCTGGGAAGGAACGGGCGCAAAGGGAAGACATGCCCGTGCAGCTCTTCCTCTTCTCCAACAGGGGCAAGGAGAAGCCTGAGCTATCCCACAACGACATCCGGCGCAGGTTGATGAAGATAGGTGAGATGCTGGGCAAATACGCCCAGGAGGAGTACAGGGAAGGCCCCAGGCGCTACGATGTAGTGTGGAAGGATAGTCCCCTTTCGCCCCGCCTCAGCCACGTCTTCGAGGTACAGAGCAAGGGCAGTCTGGAAAGCGGCCTCGCTAATCTGAAGCACGCCTACGATACCCAGCGTTCCAAACCCTTCCTGGTTATCGCCAATGAACGAGATGTGACAAAGGCAGAGGTCTACCTGCGCCCTCACCTTATGGGCTCCTTCCACGAAATCGGCGAGTCCACAGTTGTCCTTAGCGGCCAGGACGTGCAGCGCATCTACCAGAGCCTGGCTTCGGTCAACGACCTGCTGGACAGGCTCCTGGAAGAATAGCCAGCAGGGCTGTAACCTGTAACCACCTGTACTGACGTCATCAGGCCTTTTGTTGATTCTCTTCGCCGACTGTGGGAACTCGTGGGATGCCGCCAAAACGTAGCCGCAGAAGGCCCTTTATGTCCTCCCACGCCGTTCGGACAATCCTCACGCGGCTGTCCGGATCATCCTCCCAGTGTACAGGTATCTCCTTTATCCTGAAGCCTCGGCTGGCGGCGATGATGAGCAGCTCCGAGTCAAAAAACCAATTGTTGTTCTTCACCAGGGGCACCAGGGCTCTGGCGGCATTGCGGCTAAGGGCCTTGAAGCCGCACTGGGCATCCTGGAATGGAGTGAAGAACATGGCCCTGATAAGGGCGCTATAAGAGCGAGAGATGAACTCTCGCTTGAGAGAGCGCTTCACCCTGGAGCCCTTGATGAGGCGGCTGCCGATGGCGATGTGGGCTCCTTCCTCGATGGCCTTTATCATCTGGGGGAGGTGGGCCAGGTCGGTGGAGAGGTCCACGTCCATGTAAGCCACGATGTCAGCGGTGCTCTCCATCCACACGTGGCGCAGAGCGCGACCCCTGCCCTTCTGGGGTATGTGTACGCAGGCCACACCCGTATACTCTTTTGACAGCATCTCGGCGATGGGTAAGGTGTTGTCGGTGGAGGCGTTGTCGGCGATGATGATGTGCCACTGATTTTCCAGGTTATCCTGAAGGAACCTGGTCAGGACGTCAATGCTGCGAGGAAGGTCCTTCTCCTCGTTGTAAACAGGTATCACTATGTCTACAGTGGGACTCATCTCCAACCCCAGTGCACCATTTTACCCTCACTCTATTCTGGGGAAATCCCCCCCAACCCCCCTTTGGCAAAGGGGGGTTGGGGGGATTTGGGAGAGGGACTGAGGGTGAGGGCTAATGCCTGAAGTGCCTTACCCCCGTGAACACCATAGCGATGTGGGACTTATTCGCCGCCGCTATCACTTCCTCGTCCCGGATGGAGCCTCCAGGCTGGGCTATAGCGGTCACCCCGCCTTCAGCGGCAAGCTCGATGTTATCGGCGAAGGGGAAGAAGGCGTCGGAGGCCAGTACACTCCCCCTGGACTTGTCCCCGGCGGTGCGGAGGGCCAGATGCACGCTGGTCACCCGATTGGGCTGGCCGGCCCCCATACCCAGGAGCGTGTTATCTCTGGCGAGCACGATGGCGTTGGACTTTACGTGCTTTATTGCCTTCCAGGCAAAGGCCAGGTCCCTTAGCTGCTCCTCAGTTGGCGCACGTTCGGTCACCGTCTTCCAGGAGGAAGGGTCTTCGGCTATGTTGTCCCGTGTCTGCACCAGCAACCCTCCACTCAAGGGGCGGAGGTCGTAGGCATCTTGGGCCTCCCGCAGAGGAGGCACCTCCAGAATCCGCAGATTGCGCCGTTTCTTTAACCCCTCCAGGGCCTCAGGGTCGTAATCGGGCGCTACCACCACTTCGTAAAACACCTCGCTCATCGCCTGGGCAGCATCGGCTGTGACGGTACGGTTAAAGCCCACAATGCCCCCGAAGGCCGACACGGGGTCTCCCTCATAGGCCCTGCGGTACGCCTCTGCCTGGTCAGGATGGCAGGCCAGGCCGCAGGGGTTGGTGTGCTTGATCACCACAACCGCCATCTCATCGAAATCGCTCACCGCTCGCCAGGCGGCATCTGCGTCCATGAGGTTATTGAAAGAGAGCTCCCTACCATGAAGCTGCCGGGCCATCGCTATCCCACCGCTGCTTCCCGAGGAAGGGACATAGAGGGCGGCGCTCTGATGGGGGTTCTCGCCATAGCGCAGCTCTTGTACCCTTCGGTAGGTGAGGTTTAGCTCAAGAGGTGGCCCTCCAGCCTCCTCCTTCTGGTAAAGGTATTGGGCCACAGCAGTGTCGTAGAGGGAAACGTGGCGGAAGGCTTTATATGCCAGGCGGCGTCGCTCCTCCGTACTCAACCCCGGACCGGAGGCCCGGTCTGCAACCCACCCATAGTCGGCGGGATCCACCACGACGGTGATGAAAGGGAAGTTCTTGGCCCCGGCCCTCAGAAGCGTGGGGCCGCCGATGTCTATATTCTCCAGGGCGTCGTCCAGGGTGACGCCAGGCTTGTTGATGGTATCTACGAAGGGGTACAGGTTCACGACCACCATATCTATGGCCTCGATCCCCTGTCTGCCCAGCTCTGCCATGTGTTCCGGGCTGTCCCGCCTCGCCAGAAGGCCACCGTGAATCCTGGGGTGGAGGGTCTTGACTCGCCCATCCAGGATTTCTGGAAACCCCGTCAGGTCGGAGACCTGCTGGACAGGAAGCCCGCCCTCCTGGGTGAGCACCCGATGAGTGCCGCCGGTGCTGATTACACTCACCCCTGCCTGGTGTAGCCTCCGGGCGAACTCTACGATCCCAGTCTTGTCGTAAACGCTAACGAGTGCTTTCATACCTTTGCCTCCTGCACTGAACGCACCCAGGGCAGTTGCTCTTTTACTGCGTTATATAGCCGTATATCGGCTGTCCAGAACTCACAGCCGAGAGTCTCAGCCAGGGCTAGATAGTGGGCATCATAAGCATTTGGGCGGCCCAGCTGAGTTGCCAGTTCCCAGGCCAGTTGATGTAATCCAGAAGCTGTGTAGAATGAGATGGGCAATGCCAGCAATCTACTCAAAGCACGGCGTCCTTGTTCTAAGCTGATAAGATTTCTATACACGTGATTCCTTAGAACTGAGGTAATCTCATAACGGAGCAGGAGCGGTGCCACAATCTCTTGTCCCTCTTGACGCCATCGTTGCCACAGCGCTCTCGCCTGCTGGTAACCCTCTTGGGGAAGAGCTAACCTCAGAACCAGATTTGCATCAGTGCAGACCCAAGAGTTCATTCAACCGCTCCTGCCTGAGCTCATCTAACACCTGGGCTGAATCAGGAAGCTCACCACTCTGTGCAGCGATTTCATCTCGTAGGGCATCAAGGTCTGTCAGGACTGCCTCTTCATCTAAGTCTACATGCCCCGTCTTTGCCAAGAGTTCGTCAACGCGCTCCTGCCTAATCCTTTCGAGTTCTCGTGCCGAGTCGAAGACCTCTCCGGTCCGAGCTGCGATTCGCTTCCTCAATTGCCTTAGCCGCTCTAAGGCCTCCCGCTGTGAACCGGGGCCGGGGGCTCCTTCCAGGCGCAGGATTTGTTCCAGGTCCTCACAGCTCACCAGGACTGCCTGGGGTTTGCCACGGAATTCCAGGATAAAGCGCTCCCCACCATAAGCGGTGCGTTTGACCAGTTCCCCCAGGTTTTGCTTTGCCTCTGTGATGGAGATATGATGTACGACCATGTGAAACCTCTCACTATAGATGGTCCTTTTGTCTGACAAGACCATTTTAGCCTATATTGCCCTCTTACTCCATCACCACCCTCTCCTCACCCTTCGGGGGTATGACTTCCCCCACAACCCTGGCCTCCGGCACCGTTTTCTGTACCTCGTCCACCGCCTCTGGAGCGCACACCAGGACCATGCCCAGGCCCATGTTGAAGACGCGGAACATCTCCTCCCGCGCCACGTTGCCTTCCCTCTGGAGGATGCTAAAGATAGGGTGGACTTCCCAGGTGCCCAGGTGGAACCGGGCAGCCAGGCCAGCCGGTAACACCCTGGGCACGTTGCCCGGCAGGCCACCGCCAGTGATATGGGCCATGCCTTTTATAAGGGGCAGCAGCGTCTCCAGCAGGGGGTAGTAGCACCTGTGGGGAATCAGAAGCTCCTCGCCCAGGGTATGCTTCAGCTCGTCGTAGCGGCGGTAGAGCACCGTTGGGTCTTGCTCTACTTTGAACACGTGGCGCACCAGGGAGAAGCCGTTGGTGTGGAGGCCACTGGAGGGTATCCCCAGGAGGGCGTTGCCCTCCTCTATGGCCGAGCCATCTATCAGGGACTCCCGCTCTAC
>Ga0137829_11724644_pt1 | contig 12304 bp, 9 predicted proteins | sample OV2TP2_FD_97737 | JGI IMG/M metagenome (GOLD analysis project Ga0137829, IMG submission 97737) | reverse complement strand
CAGATGGCAGGACAATTCTAGCCTTCCTTCGACTGCGAAGAACCGCCAGCTCTCACCGTGGCGAGCTTGCTGGCAGTGCCATAGTCCGCGAGCTGCACGTATATGGTCAGTCGGTGGACGTCGGAATGGACGGAGCCGCTGATAGCTACCAGCACAGGGGATACGGCGGCACGCTGTTCAGAGAGGCCGAAAGGATAGCAGAGTCTGAAATGGGCGTTAACAAGATCGCGGTGATTTCCGCTGTTGGGACTAGGCAGTATTACCGGAGGATGGGTTACCGGCGCGACGGCCCCTACATGTCCAAGGTGTTCTAGATGGAAGAAGGACACACGGTGATTGGCAGGGGCACGTGGATTGACAAAGTCGCTGACACGCTGATAAAAAGAGAAAAAAAGCTGGGAAGAAGTCTGGGCCTCATAAGGGTCGAAAGCGGCCTCGGAGCTTCCGGCATACCCCACATCGGAAGCATGGGCGACGCGGTTCGAGCCTACGGAATTTCGCTAGCCCTGCAGAATTTTGGATTCAAGTCCGAGCTGATTGCCTATTCAGACGATATGGACGGCCTTCGCAGGATACCCGTAGGGCTACCAGAATGGCTCAACGATCACATCGCCAAGCCCGTTTCAAACATCCCCGATCCATTCGGCGACTGCCATTCCTCCTACGGCGCGCACATGAGCAGCCTTCTCCTGGACGGCCTAGATAGGGTGGGCGTCAAGTACAGGTTTCAGAGCGGACGTCAGGCCTACGAGCAGGGGATTCTTGTCGAGCAGATTGACAAGATCCTTCAGAACCGCGAACGGCTGGGGCACAAGATCGCGCAATTCGTCGGCCAGGACAAGTACAACGAAGTGCTGCCTTACTTCCCTGTGTGTGAAAACTGCGGCAGACTGTACACTGCAATTGCTCAAGATTACATGCCTGATGAGAAAAGTGTCTCCTATTCCTGCACCGGAGGTTTGGTAGGCAAAATTGACGTCAGAGGCTGTGGGCACAGAGGAGAGGCGAAAATCGAAAAGGGCCAGGGAAAACTTGCCTGGAAGGTCGAATTCGCGGCCAGGTGGCAGGCACTCGATATCAGGTTTGAAGCCTATGGGAAGGACATAATGGATTCTGTAAAAGTAAATGACTGGGTGTCGGACGAAATCCTCAGCTACTCGCACCCTCTTCACGTGAAATACGAAATGTTCCTTGACAAGTCGGGAAAAAAGATAAGCAAGTCTGCCGGGAACGTTCTGACCCCACAGATGTGGTTCCGTTATGGCTCTCCGGAATCGATAATGCTTCTGCTGTACAAGCGAATTACCGGGACCAGACACGTCGGGCTGGACGATGTGCCCGTGCTGATGAAGGAATACGATGACCTCGAGGACGTATATTTTGGAAAAGCGGAGGAAGAAAACCCTGCCAAGTTGACCAAGGAACGAGGGCTCTACGAATACATTCACAGGCTGGAGCCTCCAGAGCATCCAAGCCCGCACGTGCCGTACCAGCTCGTATCGCAGCAGGCCGCTCTATTCCCCATTGGAGAAGATAGGTACGACAAGATCTTCTCCCGGCTTGAAAAGTACGGCATCGTCAAAGAAAAGTCCGAGAGCGTGATGAAAAAGATCATGCTGGCTTCCAACTGGGCCGACGACAACACCGGACGCCAGGCTGAAAGATATGAAGTGCGGCTTTCGGACAGTCAGAAAGAGGCCGTGAGCGGGCTAGTGGAGGCGATCAAGCCGTTTGCGGGCATGGCCGACTCCCAGGATAACGCCAAGAGCCTCCAGTCGAAAGTCTTCGAGGTTGCGAGGCAGAACAATATCGAGCCGAGGGAGTTCTTTGCTCTCCTCTACAAAATGTTTCTCAATGCCGAAAGGGGGCCGAGGATCGGTAACTACTTTCTGGACTTGGGGATAGACCGTGTGACGGCAGTGCTCGGCGCATACCTCCGATGACAATCCCTATATATATCAAACCCGACCAAAAATTATTAACATGAAGCGCAAGTTCGCAGAGAAGCGCCCTATGATCATCGTCCAGGGCACGTGTATCGACTTCAACAAGGAGCGGCCCAAGATAATGGAATTCATCGGCACGCTCGAGTGGGGGGTGCACTCCAAGAGCCGCTGCGAATGCTCCTCCGACCGCAAGGCCCTTGGTTGGGAGTTCTTCCGGATCTACTTTGACCCAGAGTTTGTTGAAAAGCTTTTGGACGTTCACCCCGAAATTCAAAAGGAGGAGGGCAATGACATAGAGCAGCGCTTTGTACTGTGGCTCAGCAGGAAGATGAAGAAGTCCAAGATGGAGTATTATCTGAAACTTAGCGACGTGCCGCGCGAGGAGGTAAAGGGCTTTCGCTTGAATCCGGATGCCTATCGGGACGACAACGAGCTGGAAAAGCTGCGCTGAAATTTATTACCGCCCGCCGACAGAGTAGAGTCGTGGAGAAAGCTGTGACAGTTACTGATCTTGGTTGCACGGTGGCCGGGCCGCCTGGGGGTATGCGACGGTGAAGGTAATTATCTTCTCGCACGAGTCGGACCTTGATGGACTTTACTCTGCCGCGATCGGACTTGTGCGGTACCCGCAGGCAATGACTGTTTTTCTGGGGTACGGAGTGGAGAGCTTTGGCAAGATGAGCAGCTTTATCAATTCGATGCAATACTCCGCGGAGCGAGGCCAGATAATCGTGGCAGACTTGGGCCTTAATGACGATCTCGTAAGTATTTGCACACGGACCTTTTCAGATGCAGTCAGGAACGGCTGGAAGATAACGTGGGTCGATCATCATCCATGGTCCCAGCGGGCGATTGACGCCCTGGTGCCCCTAGCAGAACTGGTTCTGGATACCACGGGCAAAAAGTGTGCTTCCGACCTGATGTACGAAATGCTTGTTCCAGGAAACGAACTTGCGGAAAAGCTCGCAGGAATGGCTCACACGATGGACTTTTTCACCAAAGACCAGTACCTGACACCGATATCCGAGCTCATTAGATACTACCAGACTTTTCCTGATTTTTACGATAGGCTGTCAGAACTAGCGCGCAAGTCAGCTAGAGGTATTCTCTGGGACATCGAAATGCAGAGTGATTACGAGGAATATTCTGTCTTGCGTGACGAGGCGAAAGAGCGCGTCTTTGCGACCGCGCAGGTCCGTCAGGTAGGACAACTGAAGGTTGCGTTTGTGCAATCATCGCCTTACCTGCAGAGCAGCCTGTTCTCCGAAGATGTGTTTGCAAGAACAGGAGCCGACCTTGTAATGTTTTACAGCAGGAAAGGTAAGGTTAGCATCAGGCGAAACAGTGGAGCAATTTCATGCCGCGATGTCGCGTCAAATCTTCCCGAGGGAGGCGGACACGATTACGCAGCCGGCGCATTGTTTAGGAGTGACCCAACCGACACGGCCTCGGTAATTGCCGAGCTCGAAGACGCCGTGGCCAAGACCTTAAGTGTTGCAAAGGTGTGACCGCCTTGCTCGGCTTTACTGTCAAATACTTTAAAAGAATATTCATTGGATACTGGGTGGGTAAAACATGAGTCGAATGAAGGGAAAGGTTGCTCTGGTAACGGGTGCCGGCGGTGGCGTTGGCAAGGCCATATCAAAAAGGCTTGCAGCCGAAGGATGTAGAGTAGTGCTCGTTGGCAGGAGCAGGGACAAGCTCACAAAGGTCGCTCTTGAAATAGGCGACAAGAAGAACGTCCTGACAGTAGCGACCGATATCACTAAAGAAGCAGAAGTACTGAGCGCCATGGAGCAGGCATTATCATCCTTCGACAGGGTTGATATTCTGGTCAACAACGCCGGGACGATCACAGATCCCGCGCTGTTCCACGAGACCTCTGACGAGCAGTGGACCGAGCTTATCGATACGAACCTTGTCGGCACGTTCCGGATGACAAAGGCCGTCATCCCCGTAATGATCAAGAACGGCGGAGGAAGTATTGTGAACATCTCCTCTGTCCTGGGGATACGGTCGATACCAAAGGTGCCTCTGACTGTCTACGGCGTGACAAAAGCTGGCGTCATAATGTTCACAAGAAGTATCGCGGTCGAATACGGCCAGTATGGTGTGCGCTCCAATTGCGTCTGCCCCTCCACCATAAGGAGCTCTATCATAGAGCCTTACCTGCAGGACGAAAACGCAAAGAAGGTGCTGGAATCGACGTTCCCGCTCCGCAGGATAGGTGAACCCGAGGATATCGCCGGCGCCGTTGTGTACCTGTCCTCCGACGACGCGCGCTGGGTAACCGGATGCATTATCACGGTTGACGGCGGAGTGTCAGCAAAACAATAGCCTGAACGGGCCGAGGTTCGATCGGGTATGAATGCTGCCCGCATCATAGTGCTCATGCAACAGCGGGCAACTAGCCATCGAAGAAAGAGTTATAATCTTGCCCCAGCCGCACTAACCGCATGAAAGAACGAACAATGCCCGTGTGCCTTACACCGGAGCAGTTGCGACCGATCGAAGAGTATGCAAGAAAGAAAGGCATGGTCAGTGTGAGCCAAGCTATCGAAGACCTAGCAGAGTAGATAATTAGATTGCCGACTCGCCGCGCTGCTTTGAGCCAATGTCCAGCACGTCGTCGACGTCTGATATGAATATCTTCCCTTCCCCAGCAAGACCTGAGCTGGTGCTTTCGAGGATTTTGTCGACCACCTTGGTCACCATCGCATCCTTTGCCACGATCACAATTGTTGCATTGACGTTGAATTCTGGCCTGTAGGTGCCCGTGCCCCTTCCAGAATGCATCTCAGGGCGCGGGATCTGACCCTGCCCTTTCGAGTCATAGTACGTAATGCCGCCCAAGTTCAGCTCTTTTAGTGCAGAAAACGTCCTATCCAGCCTAGCCGAAGGGACAACCGCCTCGATTTTCTTCATGATACGAACCTTATCAGCTATGTATTCCCTTTATTAAAATATTTTGTATTGTATACGATATCCTTTTTGGCGTCGGCGGTTATGTGAAAAATTGAAGCAAAGAAGCGAGAAGCGCTGACTTTCACATGATCGAAGCGGCTGCCTGGCTGGTGGAGATGCCGATCGCGGCATGGTCCATCGAAATACGTTTTTGTACCTGTACTCGTAACTAATCATGAGAGCTTGTATAATATTTTTCGCAAGAATGCTTCGTACTGTACTGTTTGCAACAGAGAGCTTCACCGGCACAAGTACCGTCCTGCCAAGGAATGGAATATCGAAGGATGGCTCTGTGCCGATTGTCACTTAGACAAGACCAAGGATTTCATCTTGAGCCAGCAGCAGGCCAGTGAAGCTCCAGTCACCTGTGCTATCTGCGGAAAAGTACTTGCATCAGAAGAGATGAATAAGCCAAAGTGGCAGTGGGGACTGGATTCAGACCGCTCCGTCTGCAAAACATGCTATCAGAAGAGGGACGAAGAGCACAACAAGCGAATGAATTTTTGCGCGTTGTGCAAAGGCAGGCTTGGCATGTTCTTTTATCATCCCAAACCGGACTGGAAAATAGATGGCAACCTTTGCAGAAAGTGCTGGGACGGGCGGAATAGAAGGTGATGGTAAAAATTGTTCAGGAGGCATGAATGCAAAGAATGTGGGAGGAGATTCCGCAAGATGGAAGAACTGATGCAGCATCAACAGGTCACGCACGAGCAGCGCCTGTACGAGTGCAGCGAGTGCAAGGTTGGGTTTGAAGGCATGGAACAAATGCGCAACCATGCCAGAAAGTTTCATTCGTACAACAAGATGAAAGGAGAAAAAAATGACTAGATTGCCTTAAGCTGCTTTACGATTGGCGGCCTTGCCTTCCGGAAGACTCTGAACCCACAGATGCACTTTATCTCCGGCAATTTCGACAGTTCCTCAACTGTGACCGGGGTTCCGCAGCGCATGCATTCGTAGGAAACGGCACTGCCCGAGTCTTGGCTTGCCATCAATTGCCATGAATCGGCTGCCCTCATTTTAAGCTATAGTGGGGTGCCGCTGCTGCAGCTTTTTGTTTTGTTTGATTGCTGATTGAGCTGCTGAGAGGATTGCTATTGGTATCCTGTGAGACGATGCACTGACATAGTCTAGCCCGATGCTGCTAAAGAATTCTATCGAGTGTGGATCCCCTCCGTGTTCGCCGCAGATTCCTATCTCGATATCCTTCTTTACGCTGCGCGCCAGATCGATCGCCATGGTCATGAGCCTGCCTACCCCTTTCGTATCTACAGTCTGGAATGGGTTCACCTGGACCAGCTGCCTTTCAAGGTACAGCGGCAGGAACCTGCCCTCGGCATCCTCCCTGCTAAAGCTGAAAGTGCCCTGGGTAAGGTCATTGGTACCAAAGCTGAGAAAATCGACCATGTGTGCGATCTCGTCTGCTATTAGGCATGATCGCACGACCTCGATCATGCTCCCAAACTTTATTCTCAGCTTCACCTTATGCTTGTGCTCCACATCCCTCTTGATCGACTCAAAGATCTGTCGAATTGCTTTAAGTTCTTCTGCAAGGCCAACCTGCGGCACCATGATTTGCGGTTCGACAGTGATGCCCTCCTTTGCAAGCTCGGCTGCGGCCGTGCATATTACTCTAATCTGCGTTTCATAAATGTCGGGGAACGAGATCCCCATCCTGACTCCCCGGTGGCCGAGCATCGGATTTACTTCTGACAGCTCGTGCACGCGCTTCAGAATCTTTTCCAAGTGCGTCACCTCTGACTTCTTTCCTCCTGCCGACTTGAGCTCAAAGAGCCGCTGCATCATGTCTTCCTCGTTTGGGAGGAATTCATGCAGGGGAGGGTCGAGCAGCCTTATAGTCACAGGCAGACCACGCATTTCCTTCAATATTGCCTTGAAGTCTGATCTCTGGGAAGGCTCCATGTTTGCAAGCTCTTTCCGTCTGTCCTCCTCGTTTTCTGCCATCACCATCTTCACGAACTGCATTATCCGGTCATGCTGATTGAACATCCTCTCGGTCCTGCAGAGTCCTATGCCCTCGGCGCCGTACTTGCGCGCGAGCGCCGCGCTTTCCTTCGTATCCGCGTTGGCCCTTATCTTGATGCCCTTCATTTCCGAGGACCACTGCAGAATCTCTTTGAACTCGTTAGAAATCTCAGGCTCAATCGTCTGGACTTCTCCGGAGAAGACCCTGCCAGTCGATCCGTCAATGGTAAGCTTTTGACCTTCACTAACAACCTTCTTCCCGTCAACGCTAAAGCTCCTGTCATCTAGGTCAATCTCGATCTGCGAGCAGCCCACTACGCAGGGTCTTCCCATCCCGCGTGCAACGACTGCAGCATGTGATGTTTTTCCGCCCCTGCTTGTGAGAATGCCCGCTGAATGGAAGAACGCTGGAACATCATCGGGTTTGGTCTCCTCCCTTACGAGGATCACCTTCTGGCCTTTCTTGCCGAGGGACTCGGCGGCTACAACGTCAAAGACTGCGATTCCAGTGGCAGCTCCGGGCGATGCGCCAATCCCTGTGGCGGCAGGCCTCTGCCGGGAATGTGGATCTATTCTTCGGTAGAGAACCCGCTCCAAACCTTCCGGGTCAATTCGTTCAAGGGCGACCGTCTTGCTGATAAGACCTTCATGGTACATGTCAACAGAAGTCTTGACTTCAGCAACTGCATTCATCTTCGCACCCCTTGTCTGCAGGATGTAGAGATTGCTCTTTTCTACCGTAAACTCGACGTCCTGGGGCTCGCTAAAATGGATCTCCAGCTTTTCGCAAACCTGCTTTAGCTGTCTGTAGACTTCGGGCATTTCGCTAGCAAGCGCGTCGATGTGATGAGGGGTGGCCTTGCCTGATACGACATCTTCTCCCTGAGCATTAGTGAGATAGTCGCCGTAAAGCCGCTTTTCGCCGGTCTCCGGGTCGCGGGTGAAAACGACGCCTGTGCAGCTGTCCTCGCCCATGTTGCCAAAGACCATTGCAACGACTGTAACCGCGGTTCCATTGGCCTTATCGGGAGTGATGCCATACTGCCTGCGGTATTCCACGGCCCGCTTGCCCATCCACGATCTGAAAACGGCATCGATCGCAAGTTCTAGCTGCTTGTACGGATCATCGGGAAATTTTCTCCCGGTGGCCTCGCAGAGTGACCTGAACGATTTCGCAATGCCGCGAAGGACCTTTGCATTTGACAGATCCTTTCGTGCAGCTATGCTGTCAAACTTGTTGTCGTCGATGCCGAGCACTATCTTGCCAAACATCTGAATGAAGCGCCTGTAAGCGTCCCAGGCGAACCGACTGTCGCCGCTGCGCTTCGCAAGACCTTCGACGGTCTCCTCGTTCAGCCCAAGGTTCAGGATGGTATCAAGCATCCCCGGCATCGATACCGCGGCTCCGGAGCGAACAGAGACCAGAAGTGGATTTGAAGCATCACCTAGTTTCTTCCCGGTAAGCTCTTCAAGGCGATCTATTGACCTACGAACCTCGTCCATCAGGCCGTCAGGCAGGCGTTTGCCAGCTTCGTAGAATTTTTCGCAGATCTCTGTCGTAATTGTAAAGCCGGGAGGGATCGGGAGCCCCAGCCTGGTCATCTCGGCAAGCCCAGACCCCTTGCCTCCAAGCAGTGATCTATCTATGGCTTCAGCCTCATCTAGAAAATATATGGGCTTGGGAGCCACTGGCAGCCTGCCAGATATCTCTTCGTCTGACATTGCCTGACTATAAGCAGCCTTTCTCATGGTTTAAAATGTTGTGCGCGCCACCGATAGTTTGAAATCATTGCGGATCTTGGTAGAATGGGGGCGCGTCTATTGGTCGAGTTAGGTGACTACCTTGTCGGCTGACGCCGCCCTGCCGGTCCCGCTGCTCATACAGGCCTTGGACCTTTTCGGAACCATGGCGTTTGCGGTCACCGGCGCGTTCAAGGCTGTAGAGCACAAGTCAGACATCGTGGGGCTCGTAATTCTTGCAACAATAACGGGCGTCGCGGGAGGCGTTCTCCGGGACCTTGTTTTTGGTCAGATACCGCCGCTCGCGGTGACCAATCCGTACTACCTCATAATAACGACAGCCACGGGAATCGCGATCTTCTTTCTATACCGGGCATTGAAAAAACACTGGAACCTTTTTCTCAAGTTTGACGCGATAGGCCTAGGAGTTTTCACGGTAATTGGCGCGACGATCGCCTACCATTTGCTTGGCCTGAATTTCCTTGCAATGGCATTTGCGGGCCTGCTGACCGCTGTTGGTGGCGGCATACTGCGCGACGTCTTTGTGAACGAAGTGCCCATAGTATTTGTCAAAGAGCTTTATGCGTCTGCGAGTTTCGTAGGTGTCGTGATATTCTTTGGGTTACTTGCTGGTGGCATAGACTTGAACGTGGCGGCAATCCCAAGCATTGTTGTCGTAACTGGATTGAGGCTTCTGGCAATGAGATACAACTGGAATTTGCCGCGACCAAAGATATGAATTGGATTTTGCAGGCCGGTGATGAGCACTATTTCATCCCGAACGCCAGCTCTGCGATCTTTTCACTCCATGAATCTGCCTTTACGATTCCGCTCGCCACGAGTACTCCCTTTGAGCCAAGCTTCATCGCAGCCTTGACATCCCCCTTGTCCGTGATGCCGGCCCCACAAATAACTTTGGAACGCGGGCCAGCGGCGGCTATAGATCTTGTGATCACCGCGGGATTTTCTTTCGAAACCGCCCTGCCGCTGCCGATTAGTTCCGGAGGCTCGATTGCAATAAAATCTGGCGAAAAAATCGACACCTCCATTACCTCGTGCGGGGTGCGCGCGCAGACGATGGACGTCATTTTTAATCTGCGCATTCTTTCAATGACCGACGCAATAGCCTTCATCTCTATCCTGTGCTCGCTGTGGTTGACAAGTGAGCCGACGGCGCCATAAGATTTGGCCACTTCTGGAACAAAGTAGCCGGTGGTTGCGCCATCGCTTTCACTGTCCGTGTGCTGGCAGATTACTGGTATCCTCACGCTCTTGGTGATCATCGCCAGCGCCGGCTGAGGCGGTGCGAGTACTATCTCAACTTTCAGCCTTTTTGCGACTTTTTCGGCCGCCTTGGCAAGCTTTACAGTGTCGGCCCCAGACGCCTCTTCGTAATTCTTGAAATTGATGATCAGCGGCCGCTTCAACGCTTGCTGCCAGCTTTGGGATTGGACGCCGAATTCTTTTTGCCGGTCAGTATTTCGTCAATATCCTTGAATTTTGATGCGAGCTTTGACATGCGCGCTTCATACCCCTTGTTGTATTCGAGCTCTTCTGGCACGAGCGTTGCAGGATGAATGAACCCCTGGTTGCGCATGACCATCGCGCGCTCCGAGGCCCTCGCGCGCTGAAGGTTCCAGTCGTCCGTTCCGAACCCATCGTGTGGCCCGGTAAGCTTGCCATTGTGCATGCTGAACACCAGACACGAGACTATGGGGATAGAATAGTTCAGTGAAGCGGCTGAATTCAATCTTACCGGCATCAATGGCATGTGGTGACTCCCTCTGGTGTTGCCTGCGACGAAATGCGGATCATTGAAAGCGCTTCCCGCCTCTTCTGTCGCGGGAAAGTTCTTTTGTGTTCTTACTATCGCGATCGGGTCGTCCTTGCCGACATATGTGCCGGCTATGTTATGCAGCCTGTCAGTTGAAGCGGAGACGATTTGTTCAGAGCCATCTGATGACATTACAGAGTGAACGACATACCTGCCGGGATACATGAGTGCGGCCTCCAGCTCTGTCTTGTCCTGCCACATCTTTAGCTCGGCGAGCTTGCCGGTCATCACGTCCATTATCCTGAATATCACGCCCTCGGCCAGCCGCTCGTTTATGAGAATACCGGTGTTGCTCCGCGCGTCGACAAACATTCGCCACATCGGGAAATTGAACGCGCCCGGCTCGGTCTTGTCCGCGGCAAAGATGCAAAACACTTCGCTTGGCCGCTCTTCCATTTCGATTTCGGCGACTCCTGGGCCCATTCCTCTCACGTTCCCGGAGAACGAGTCCTTGAGCAGATCCTGACCGGCACCGTACAGTCCCTGCTCCTTCGCAGTCTTGGTGCCTTCCGTAAACGCGTCCCACGCGAGCTTGTGAATCTTCTCGTTATCCGCCCCTTGTGTATGTGACATTATTATGTGGATGTCATCGCCGGTGTATCCGATGTAGTAATCGACGAGAAGCCCCTTCGCACTCTTTGCGACAAAATTTCTTACGGTGCCGACGAGTTCATCGCTTGGTCGCGTGTGGCCTCCGATGCCGCCGATGTCGGCTTTGATGGCGCTCAATGTAATTCGCATGCTTGAACAAGCTCATGATTTTCGGTTTAAAACTTTTCCGATGTCTTGTCACTTGCGACCAGGACGCAAGATCATTTGAGAGGATGCAAAATCATTCCAAAGTCACAGATTTTTCAACAAACATGGGCGAAATACACATAAAGCCCATGACTTGCTGTTGCTCTATGAGCGCAAGTAAGAAGCCACATCTGAACTTGGTGGTTGTCGGTCACGTCGATAATGGCAAGTCTACCACCGTTGGTCATTTGCTGGTTGACATTGGTGCAATTGACCAGAGGACCATTGACGCGTATGCAAAGGAATCAGAAGCCACGGGTAAGGGCGACACTTTCAAGTACGCTTGGGTGCTCGACAGCATCAAGGATGAGCGCGAGAGAGGTATCACTATTGATCTTGCATTCCAAAAGTTTGAAACGGCGAAGTATTTCTTCACGTTGATCGACGCCCCGGGACACCGGGACTTTATCAAGAACATGATCACAGGAGCATCCGAGGCTGATGCGGCAATCCTTGTCATTTCTGTCAAGCCCGGAGAGATGGAGGCGGCCATCGAGCCCGGAGGACAGGGAAGAGAGCACGCATTTCTTGCAAGGACGCTTGGTGTGAACCAGCTCTTAGTTGCACTCAACAAGATGGACGATGCCGGCTACCAGGAAGCTCGCTACAAGGAAGCAAAAGATGCGACCGAAAAAATGTTAAAGCTGGTGGGCTACAACACGGCCAAGATCAATTTCATCCCAATATCGGGGTGGAAGGGCGACAACTTGGTCAAAAAGTCTACGAATATGGCATGGTACAAGGGTCCGACCCTCGCCGAGTCGCTTGACCTGTTCGAACCGCCAGAAAAGCCGGTCGGCAAGCCACTCCGCATTCCGGTTCAGGACGTGTACTCTATCACAGGCGTTGGAACGGTGCCTGTGGGCAGGGTCGAGACTGGCAAGATGAGGCCAAACGACAAGGTTATCGTTATGCCATCAGGAGCTGTGGGCGAAATCAAGTCGATTGAAACACACCACACCCAGATGGAGTCGGCGGAAGCGGGCGACAACGTGGGGTTCAACCTGAGAGGCGTTGACAAGAAGCAGATAAAGCG
>Ga0137829_11847666_pt1 | contig 12324 bp, 11 predicted proteins | sample OV2TP2_FD_97737 | JGI IMG/M metagenome (GOLD analysis project Ga0137829, IMG submission 97737) | reverse complement strand
CTATCATCATCTCTTGCTTGCCTGTGAACGACAGGGCACGTTCTGTTGCTTCTGTCAGCATCGCAAAGGCGGTCTCTTGCAGCGAATAACACGCGTCGGCAAGCACGGTGCCCTTGCTCTCGGAAGCAATCCTGGTGGCGGCCGTCAACAGACCTGAAAATGACACGTCGTTTCCTTTCACGGTGTATGGCAATTGCAGATACTTGCCCTGCGATTTTTTGGCCAGCTGCTCGATACGTTCGCCGCAGGGCGAGGCGAAGCCAAGCGCCCTTCCAAATTGATCTAGTAACTGCCCGACAGTAATGTCCAGCGTTTCACCAAATACCCGCCAACGCCCCTCGGAAAATGCAAGAAGCATTGTATGACCTCCCGAAACGAGCAGCACCAGCGGGTCCGACGCTCCAGCGAGCATCGCGCCCAGCTCGATGTGACCTAGCGCATGGTTGACGCGCACGAGAGGCTTGCCGTAAAAGCCTGCCACAGTCCTGGCCACAACAGCTCCAACCCGGAGGCACGGGCCAAGCCCGGGGCCTGCAGAGTATCCTATGACATCCAGATCCTGCACCAAGATGCCGGCCGAGCCAACAGCCTTTTTCAGCACTTCCGGTGACGCTTCCATGTGGTGTCTTGAGGCCTCGCGAGGGTGGATTCCTCTTCCCTCCGGAGCCTTGTAAACTGCTCTAGCGTCGGACAGAATATTACCTTGCGAATCAACCACCGAGCATCCAAATGTGTGTGCAGTGCTTTCCACGCCCAGACAGAGCATTTGCTTTTAACCCCTGCTCGCAGCCGAAACTATCTTGATCACGTCGCCGTTCTTGAGCTTGTGATCGGCCCCTATCCGCTGTTTGGTTCTCGCGTCTATGGCAAAGAGGAAACCCTTTGCAAGTTCCGCATGCACGGTCTCTGCAAGGTCCTTGGCGGTCGAGCCCTCCGGCAACAGCCTGACATCAGGGAGTACATTGCCATTCTTGTCAGAGAACCTGAACTCGTCTTCGACAGGGTAAACGGCAAGCATGCGCAGAAGCTCAAAGCAGGCGATGTTTATTGCCTCTTGAACTCCCGTGGCGCCGTGCCTGTCCATCAGCGACTTGACAATATCAAGTGCTCGCTGCTGCTGGGCGTTAAGCGTCACACCGGAATTCATTTGGAATGAAGAGTCGCCCGGCAAGTAATGAAGGACGCCTTTTTTTGACGCTTTGCGCAGAAGGGACTCGGCCTCCGAAGCGCAAGGGACGACGACAAGCCCGAGAGACTTCATCTTCTTGATGTTCGAATCTGCCGAGGGGAGGTCTGCCTTGTTAGCTGCTATGACTACTGGCTTGGCGCGTACTCTCAATATCTTGCAAAACGCAAGAATATCCTGCTCTGTCCAAGAGACTGGCTTCTTGGCTGCCAGTCCCGACTCGTGAACCGCCGCTGTGATGGTCTTCTCGGGTATTGCCAGCCCAGACAGCCTCTTTGCAAGCATCTGCTCGAGCCTCTGACCCTGGCTTTCTGCCTCCCTTGCGGTCCTGATCCAGTCCCGCCCGACTATGGAGGCCAGCCACAAGTCAAATTCTTCTTCGACGAACTGTATGTCAAATACCGGATCGCCGGTCCCGGCAGGCACCGGCCTTCCATTGCCATCGGTCGACCCCGGAGCGTCCACTACATGTATTAGAGCATCAGCCTGCCTAGCATCGTCCAGGAACTTGTTGCCAAGCCCCTTGCCTGTATGCGCTCCCGGTACGAGACCTGCAACATCTACCAGCTTTATCGGTATGAACCTGTTGCCATCGATGCACACAGAATGAACCGGATTATCTTGAACACCGAATTCACGGCAGACACACTTTACGCGTGCGTAGGCGACACCGATATTTGGCTGGATGGTCGTGAACGGATAATTTGCGGCAGGCACGGCTAGCTCGGTGGCAGCATTAAAAAAAGTAGACTTGCCAACGTTAGCCTTGCCTATCAAGCCGATGATCATGATTCCCGGTTATTCGGTATCCTTTCTCAGCCCGCATTAATGTCTTTCAAGGTCATCCTAAACAATTTACATCAGCTCCTGTGATCCGACAACCACAGTTCAATAAGGTCATTGGAAGCCGCATCACCGTTTAATAGTCGCCGGACTTTTCTGATAATGCGTTGTCATCTGTAAGGCCAAGCGCGGTGTGCATTGTCAGTGGAGGCCTAGACTCTGTTTGTTATGCCGCAATGCTTGCCAGCAAACACGACATTTACATGATGACTTTTTCCTACGGGCAGCGAGCAAGTCGAGAAGTAGAACGCGCTCGATTGTTTTCCAGAATGCTGAAGACCAAAGTTCACAAGGTAGTCGATATCAGTTTCATGAAGTCACTTTATGGCAGAACCAATTCACTTACCGACAGGCGTCAAGAGCTTTCCTCGAGTTTTGAGCAGAGCCTGATCGTGCCAATTCGAAACGCCGTCTTCATAACGATTGCCACCGCATGGGCAATGAGCATCGGGGCAAAGGTTGTAGCTTACGGCGCGCACGCCGGCGACAGCGCACACTACCCTGATTGTCGGCCGGCCTTTGTGAACTCCTTGAATAACGCCCTGAACCTCGCAGAGTCTGACAGCATAGCTTCAGGTCTCAGGCAGCAAGTGGCGATAAGTTCGCCGGCAATGATGAATCTCGATAAGGCCTCATTGCTAAAGGAGGGCTATGAATTACTGGGAGACAGGATTTTCCGGTCGTGGAGCTGCTACTCTGATGGCATAAGGACAGGCCGCGGCTACGCGCATTGCGGCAGGTGCGAATCGTGTATAAATAGGAAAAATGCATTCATCAACGCAGGAATAGAGGACAGAACAATTTATGCGCCAAAAGGCAGCGGCTGACGAAAGAGTGGTAAAGCTCAGCGAGATATTCACAAGCATTGAGGGAGAGGGCATACTCTTTGGTACGAAGACGATGTTCGTCCGGCTGGCGGGTTGCCCGCTAAGGTGCTATTGGTGCGACACGCCGTACGCGCTGCCATTAGAAAGCGGCAGCCAATATTCTATTGATAAAGTCAAGGAGCTAATTTCCGAAAACCTCCTCCCCAATACGTACAAAGTAAACTTCACCGGGGGCGAACCGCTCGTGCAGGATGATGCAGTTATCGAGCTTGCAGGGTTCGTCAAGCAGAAGGGGCTGAGGACCTACCTCGAATCGGCCTGCTACGACGCTTCCCGATTTCGAAGGGTATTGCCCTACATCGACATCTGCAAGATCGAGTTCAAACTAAAAGACTCCAAAGTTGTTGACCAGAATCAGTACATCAGCCTCTTGGATAACGAACTAGAGTGCCTGAAACTCTCCGTCGGCAGCGGCAGGACTACCTACATCAAGGTGGTGGTTACAAATTCCTCGGACCTGAAGGAATTCAGTGATCTCCTCCGCAAGATCTTTAGCGTGATAAAGCCGTCCGAGATAGCAGGATTTATAATACAGCCGAGTCATAAGTTTGACGAGCCCACTTTGGAGAGGCTTTTTGGATTTTATGACGAAGTCTATCCTTTGTACGATCAGGTCCGGATCGTGCCACAGCTGCACAAGATGATTGGAGCGAGATAGACACTAGTGACTCCAGCAGACAAGTCGGCTGTCAACAAGAAAAAGATTGCAAAACTAGTTCGACAGATACTAGTGGAGCTTGGCGAGAATCCCGATAGGGAAGGCCTCGCAGGCACTCCGGCCCGCATTGCCGACATGTATGACGAGATTTTTAGCGGGTACAGGATGGACGCCGAGCTGGATGTCACCTTTTCAGAAGAAACGGAGGCGATAATCGCTAGGGATATACAATTCTACAGCATGTGCGAACATCATATGCTGCCATTCTTTGGCAGAATCCACGTCGCATATGTGCCGTCTGGTAAGGTCTTCGGCGTATCAAAGCTCGTAAGGCTCGTTGAGAAATACTCGCGCAGGCTTCAGATCCAAGAGAGGTTAACAAAACAAATCGCAGACGAGCTAGTCAGGATGGGAGTGAAGGGGGCGCTCGTGATTGCAGAAGGGGAGCACCTATGCATGAAGATGCGCGGCGTTAGAAATGACAGCTCGATCACTACGATCGCTCACAGGGGGGTCATGGGCGAAAGGGGAGTGCGTGAACACGTCCTGGCACTGATATACAGCCCCAAATCGGAGATACGTTCGGTTTAGTGTCCATCAATTCGAAATAATCAAGCATGCTCCATAACTGATCGCTCTTGTTGGAAATCGCAGAATTATCCGGCGTCGCGACTTATTGCCTAAGAACTCGCCAGCCTACTCTACTTCTGCTGCGGATGTTTCTTCTTCCTCTACTTCCACATCTTCGTCTTCGACCTGGCTTTCCTTTCTTTTCCTTCTCGAATGCGCCCTCTCCGAATGCTCGACTGGCTGCTTGCCATAGAACTCGCGCACTTCTGGGGCGTAGAGGAAACCTATTACCACACCACTGAGAGCCATCCCGAAGGCGTACATTGCCATTTTGGCAGTTTCGCCGCCTGCCCCGTACATGAAGGCGAAGCCAAGCACAATGCCCAAGACCTGTAACGAGCGCGATAGCGTCCAGCCCCAGCCTTTTCCTAGAAACAAGCCAGCTGCCGAACCAAGGAATGCTGCGCCCAAGGGTAGCATCAACGCGCCGCCTATGCTGAGTAAGTTGTAGAGCAATGATGTAGCAATGGCCATCAATCCTTCCGAAAAGTTGAACGACAGAGCTGGTACTCCTACCGCGCCAAGCCCGTTCATGAGCAGGAGTGCTCCTACGGCGGCATTGAGTCCAGTAATTATCATGACTTCGAGAGGCCTGTTCAGTATGATCATTTCTGGTTTGGTCTCAGTTCTTCTAGAGTTATAATAAGGATAAGCAAGTAGCTTTAGCCTACACATAGGGATGTCTCACGGTCGGTTTATTAGCAGGATTTGACTTCGAGGTGTCTCATGAAGCTATGAAAGTACGCTAACTTCATCAGCCTAATAAGCGACCTCAAATCACCATTGGCGTTTGGCTGGCTGCAAGATCACTTTTTACGGGGGAGTGAACGAAGTCGGCGGCAACAAGATACTGCTGGACGACAACGGCACCAGGATTTTCCTTGACTTTGGAAAGGGGTTTTCAAGGAGGGCAAGGTATTTTGAAGAATACCTTAAACCAAGACCTGCCAACGGTCTTTCAGACTTTATCGATATGGGTCTTGTTCCTGACATAGCAGGGGTCTACAGGGACGACCTGCTCGAAATGGCCGGCAGGAAGCCTACGCCCCCGATGGTGGACGCGGTGCTTGTTTCTCACGCCCACGCCGATCACGTTGACTATATTTCGTTTCTGCATCGAGACATTCCGATCTACATGGGAAACACCTGCCATTCAATTCTAAAAGCCATACAGGAGAGGGCCCCCAGAGATTTCGAAAGGGAAATACTTGACTTTGCGCCGCGGCCGTCCAAAAGGGGGACAAAACATGTCGAGCGAAAGATCGTAACATTCAGATCTGGCAAGAGCTTCAAGATCGGCTCGCTTGAAATCCGTCCCATCCATGTCGATCATTCGATACCCGGCGCGTACGGATTCATAATACACACGAGCGCCGGGGCCGTGGCATATACAGGCGACATCCGGCTCCACGGGACAAAGCCGGAGATGACGCGCGAGTTTGTGGACGAAGCCAAGGCAGCCAAACCTGAGGCGCTCATATGCGAGGGAACGAGGCTGATCGACTTGCAATCTGAAGAAAGCGAGCCTCTTGTATTCAAGCAGTCAAATGCTCTCGTGGGCAGGCATCCGAACGCCCCGGTTTTTGCCGACTTCAACTTCAAAGACGTTGATAGGCTCAGGACATTCCTTAGGGTAGCCAAGGAGAACGGTCGCAAGCTCGTCGTGAAGTTAAAGGATTGTTACTACCTAAAGCAGCTGTCGAAAGACGTGAACCTTGGCGTCCCGAATTATGACGATAAAGAAATTGTTATCTACAAGCCAAAGCAGGCATCAGGCACCTATGCAGACGGGGACTATTACGGCGAAGATGTGAAATTTGCTTCACTCCAAAACGCCAAGACCGCGGCAGAGATCAGTGAAAATCCGGGACAGTTCTTGTGTGCATTTGGCTACTTTGGCTTTTCTGCCCTCATAGACATGAAGCCGCCGCCCGGCTCGCTCTACATTCATTCGGCGAGCGAGCCATACAATGAAGAGATGGTGTTGAGCCAGGAGAGGATTGACAACTGGCTGGAGAGGTTTGATATGGTGGGGCACCAGATTCACTGTTCTGGCCATGCCAAGAACCCGGATCTATTTCGCGTAGTAAAAGAGATCGACGCAAGAATGCTCTTTCCAATCCATACAGAGCACCCTGAAATCTACGTAAGGGCGACTAGAAAGATGACTGTTGTCGAAGAAAACAGGACTTACGAGCTCTAGAACTCGCGTTCAGAACCTATTTGAATTGCTGTATGTATGCCCGGATAAATTGCAAATGCTATTCTACAAAGAACGGAGTGCTGCCTTTGAGGTTGCTCTCACATGGCTGACCGGTGGATAAATTGCTCCGTTTGCGGCAGCAGGTACGACGCTTACCTTGCCGTCTGCCCCCATTGTGGCGAAGGCAATGTGTCAGACCAGAGTTTGTCTAAAAAGAGCTCCGCGGGAAGGAAGGTTGGCCTTGCAGCCGGAATTGCGATTGCTGTTGTTGTCGCTGTGCTCTTTGTCCCAGCACTGATCATGGTGCTTACACAAACAAATGAAGGCGACGTTCCGGGGATTAACATTCTGCCGCCAAAGCAGCAGGAATCCAAGCTCGTACCCAAGGAAGAACTCGTAGCACGCGCGCTTGAATTGATAAATAATGACAGGGCAAAGTTTGGGCTCCCGCCTGTGCAGCAGAGCACGAATCAGGCAGCTCAGATCCATGCCGAGGATGTTTTCAAGAACAAGCAGATATCTCACTGGATGTCAAACGGTGAAAAGCCGTACATGACGTACACAGTGTACGGAGGTATGGGCAGCGTCAGCCAGAATGTCGCCATTGCTGGCTTTTCCAAAGCTCAGTACGAGGAATGTGTCGACAATGTACTTTATGATTGTGAAAAAATAGAGCCAATGTCGACCATAGAAGAATTGCAGTACGAAATGATGTACAAGGACGCGGAATGCTGCAATGACGGCCACAAAGACAATATCCTAAACAAGTATCATACTCATGTAAGCATCGGGGTATACTATGATGAATATTATCTTGCGTTCGTTCAGAACTTTGAGAATAATTACGGAATTGAGGTGACAGTAAATGACGAGCAGGCGAGGATCTCGGGAGAGCTGTTATCAGGAAGCATCGAGTACGTTAATGTTCACTATGATCCTATCCCGGATGCAACGCTTTACGAAGAAAACAAGCAGCTCCTAGCGTATTCTGCCGGAGAGCTCGTCGCCAGCGTGGTCAAGCCTCTGCCTCCGGGATATTATTACGAAAAGCCTGAAGGCTACAGGCTCATTGTCGCCAACAAATGGAATGTAATGGAGAACAATATAGAGATCTCATTTAACCTGCCAAAAGCGGTCACCGCGGATGGGGTCTATACAATTTACATGGTGGTGAAGGATAGTGAGACCGGAGATACCTTCGAAGTAACGTCCTACTCCGTCTTCATCGAGTCACTGCCAAATTAGCGTTTTCAGCGCGCGTTGATTGCATGGCCCTGGTGCGCAAAGTTCGCTCATAAGGCAAGGGCTATGAGAAACAGGACTTCTGGGCATGAACCAGTCGAGCTAGCACCAAAATAATAGAACAGCACGGAAAGGTAGGCATTATCATGCGCGCCGATGCATGCCAAATCATGCCGCATCGCATGCGCATATTGCTCGCCTAACCCTTACATCCATGCTGAAACTCGCATATACGCGAGCAATTGTCTTGGGTAGTATCGGCTATTTAAGGCAGCTGACAATATTTTCTATCACATACGTTAACTCTTATCCACTGCTCTGAAAACTTCAAAATACTCGCAACTGACTGGGCTGGCAATGAGCAGAGGAGATTTGGTCAGGTAATAGTCAAACGTTCCGCCTAGATATGGATCACAGGCTGGGACAGACATAGGTACATATTTGACCCGGGTCGCGTATTGCCTGTCGCGCAGATGCAGAAATCGACGTACGTCACACTCAAGGTCGGTCCATGGGATTTGGCAGACCTTGTAAAGAATCCCAACAGTGACGAATTCGCCTTGTTCTTGAACTCAATTGAAAACGAGATCGGCGCATTCGAGCGAAGGCGTGAAACATTACGCTCCGACATTACACCCGAAACATTCGAGGGCATCATTCACGCGATCGAAAGTCTCTCTGAAAAAATTAGCGTTGCGAGCGGCTACGCCCACCTGCGATATTACGCTGATACATCATCTAACGACGCATCTGCGCTAGTTACAAGGATGGAGAAAATGTCGTCCAACTTTGCCAACAGGGCGTTGTTCTTCGATCTGTGGTTCAAGAAGGGAATCGATGAGGGAAATGCGAGTAGGCTGATTGATGCCGTTCCTGGCGTATACCGAGAATTCTTGAGGCACAAGCGGCGCCTAGCAAAGTACTCCCTCAGCGAACCTGAAGAGAAGGTCATCAATACTCTTGAAGTTACGGGGACCCGGGCACTCGTAAAGATCTATGACAAAATGACAAGTGCGTTCGTATTCGCTGCGAAGCTGAAGAAAGGAAGGAAGACCGTCATCAGAAGGTTTGCCAGTAAGGAAAGGCTAGTTTCACTCGTAAGGAGTCCTGACTATGATACCAGGGAGGCGGTTTACAGATCGCTCCTTGGAGTATACAAAGAGAACAGCGGTGTCCTTGGCGAAATTTACCAAAACGTAGTGATCCAATGGCGCGACGAGGCGATTTCGATGCGCGGCTACGGCGCGCCGATATCGGTGCGCAATACTGCCAACAATCTTGATGATGCTGCAGTAGATGCGTTGCTCGCAGTTTGCAGAAAGAATGCCTCCGTCTTCCAAGACTATTTTGAAGAAAAGGCAAGTATGCTGGGTCTGAAAAGGCTGCGGCGATACGACCTTTACGCGCCGCTTACCTTGACATCGTCAGGGTGCAAGAGATATTCGTACGGAAAGGCGGTGTCCAGCGTGCTTGACACGTTTGGCAGTTTCGACCCGGAATTCCGAAGGATGGCCGAGCGGGTCTTCAGCGAGCAGCATGTTGACTCTGAGATTAGAAGAGCCAAGCGCGGAGGCGCGTTCTGTTTCACAGTGTCGCCAAAGAGAACACCGTATGTTCTTCTGAATTTCGACGGTAGAATGCGCGACGTATCTACCCTGGCACACGAGTTCGGGCATGCGATTCACAGCATGCTGGCATCTGACATGCCCATATTGGTCTTTCATGCTCCGCTTCCACTGGCAGAGACGGCATCGGTATTTGCAGAGATGCTGCTAATAGAAAGCCTCGCCGAGAAGATGACCAAGCGGGAGCTACGGCTACTGTTGGCTGAGCAGATCGACGAGATGTATGCCACGATAATGCGTCAGGCCTATTTTACGATCTTTGAAGTCGATGCGCACCGGGCTATTGCAGAAAACAGTGCCACGATAGATGCAGTCGCCAAGATATACATGAATAATTTGAGGGAACAGTTCGGCAACTCGGTAACGGTCAGTCCGGACTTTGCGTGGGAATGGACATACATCCCGCACTTTTATCACACACCTTTCTACACGTATGCCTATTCTTTCGGAAACTTGCTCGTGCTTTCTCTGTACCGCCAGTACAAGTTGGAGGGCAGGTCGTTCGTGCCAAAGTACTTGAAAATATTGTCAGCCGGCGGATCACGAAGACCTGAAGAACTCCTCAACGAGTCCGGGATCGACATATCTAGGCAGGAGTTCTGGCAGCAGGGATTCGATTACATCAAAGAGACGATGAACCAGCTGAAATCACTTGCGGCGCAATAGCGACGATACGCTACTGATCATCGCCATCGCCGGATCAATGACTGCAGGAGTCGTATTTCCCGAGGGCGGATTACTGGTTGAGCCCTACATCCTGGTCTGGCTAGGTGCGCTGCTATTCTTGAATCTGATCAGGTTCAACGCGTCTGACCTGCTATCCACATTTGCCAGACCTAGGCAGCTAGCATTGCTCTCAGCGGTAAAGCTGCTGGTGCTGCCCCTTGCAATGTACGGCATTGCGAATCTGATCTACGAGCCGTTCGCACTTTCCGTCCTTCTTCTTTCAGGCGTTTCAACCGGGCTTGGTGCACCATTTGTCGTCAATCTGATCGGCGGCCGACTGCAAGTAGTGGTTGGAATGATAATTGCCACATCGATTGCGGTTCCTTTTGTTCTTCCCTCAATCGTCTTCGTACTTGTCGGATCCGTTATCGACATACCAATTCTGGAAATGGTGCTATTGCTGTCCGCTGCGCTCTTTACTCCGCTCGCATCAGGCTGGCTTGCAAAGAAATATTGGCCTGCGGCGTCAGGCTTTGCGGACAGAAATTCATTTCCCTTGTCGCTTGTTTTCGTTGTGCTGATTAACTTTGGCATGTTCGCCAAGTTCTCGGGATATTTTTACACCGAACACACGTTTTTGGTGCAGATAATTGCAACAGCATTTCTCTGCTACGCAGCGTACTGCCTAGCTGGGTATCTGACATCTGCCGGTAGCCGAAATGAACGGGCGGCGGGCGTGATATCAATGACTTACATAAACAACGTCCTCGTGGCGGTTCTCGCTTTCCAGTTCTTTGGCCCCGCCGTTGCCGCTCTGGCAGCCCTGTATAACATTCCCTACTACGCGGGAATAGTGGCGATCAAGAAGGTCGTGTCAAAAACTTGATAAGAACTGCCGGCAATATCCCCATTCATGCCAGTTATCCAAATAACGATGAGCCAGGGAAGGACGGTGGAACAAAAGCGCGAACTTGTCGGGGTCCTAACAAGAGAAGCTGCGAGAATCCTTGGTACCAAAGAGGAAAGTGTTCGGATTCTTATTTATGAAGTCTCCAAGGAAAACTGGGGAAACGCCGGGATCCTAGGAACCGACATGAAATAGCCGGCCAATATTCTACGCCCCATCCATAGCTTCAAGGATTGCTTTTGCCTGCTTGTAATGCACGGCGTCTATCATCTTGCCCTCAAGCCTCACTGCTCCCCTGCCAGTCCCGTGTTCCATCGCCCCGCCCAAGGCCTGAACGACTTTTCTTGCCCAGTCTATTTCATTCTTGCCGGGCCTGAAGACCCTGTGCACCGGTTCTATCTGGCTGGGGTGGATGATACTCTTGCCAGAATAGCCGAGGCTCTTTGCAGCGGCCGAGTCTCTTACAAGTCCATCAGTGTCATCGACCTTTTGCCAGATTGCATCTACCGCGTGAATGCCGGCGGCTCTTGCGTCCACTGGGATTTTTGCTCTCGCGTGTGCATATCCGCTATCGTCTCGTTCGTCATAGTCGAGCTTCATGTCGTATAGAAAGTCAAACACACCAAATAGGAGGGCACTGATCCTGTCATCCGCGCTAGCAATCTGGTAGGCGTTGACCACTCCCTTTGCACTTTCAATGGATGCAATGATCTTCATTTCGATGTTCATCTCCTGTTCGAGCGCGGCTATTTGCTTGACTATTCGCATGATCTCTTCAGTATCGTTTACCTTTGGTATGACCACCCCTTCGATTCCTCTGACTGCAGTCGCTCTGAGATCAGCTGCTACCATACTCGACTCTGACGAGTTCGTCCTCACATAGACTTGTCCCGAGTATTCCTTTACGTGTGAGAGGGCACTTGCTACTATCTTCCTTGCAGATTCTTTTTCATTGGTCGGAACCGAATCTTCAAGGTCAAAGCAGATGATATCGGCTCGCAGATCCTTTGCTTTTTCGACAAAGCGCGCGTTATTGCCGGGGACGAAAATCAGGCTTCGGAACATATGCCAGAGAAAAGAGATAGAAGGTGTAAAAGCTTGTCGCTTCTACATGCTATGGGGCGTGGTGACAATCTTGCCGAACTTTTGGGCGTTTGCCATCATGACATGACCCTCTACCATGTTGGTGAAAGGAAGGACCGTGTCGATCACGGCCCTGATCTTGCCCTTGCCCATCCAGAAGATGACCTCCTCGAGCTCCGCCTTGGTCCCCTGAGTAGAGCCAAGCAGGTTAGTACCCTTGAAAAAGAGATACCTCAGGTCAATTGTCGAGTCATACCCTGTGGTTGCGCCTGTCGCGACCAGCGTCCCTCCGATCTTTAGCAGTCCAACTTCCTGCGGAAAAGTTGATTTGCCGATGTGCTCGAAGACCACGTCGACTCCCTGTTTGTTAGTCAACTCTCGCACTTTCTTGTAC
>Ga0137829_12373155_pt1 | contig 12339 bp, 9 predicted proteins | sample OV2TP2_FD_97737 | JGI IMG/M metagenome (GOLD analysis project Ga0137829, IMG submission 97737) | reverse complement strand
CTGCAAGGGGGTTTTGACCTTAACGGTAAAATTTCCGAACCCTTACTTTTAAGTATTTTTGACCCATCATCACCCGGACATGATGGCGCGGTTATTATTGAAGGCGATGCGATCACTAAATTCGGCGTTCATTTGCCCCTGTCCAAAGATTTTCAACAGATCCAAAATTACGGCACCCGTCACAGCGCCGCTTTGGGCATTGCCGAGGTTTCTGATGGTTTGAGCATTATCGTATCCGAAGAGCGAGGGAGAATTTCAGTGGCTCGAGACGGTCGGCTGAAAGTTATTGAAGAAATTAGTCAGCTGACGGCCGAGGTGGAAAATTTCCTAATCAAAAAAGAATTGCTAACACCGGCCAAGACCTGGCAAGTTTGGTTAACCGAGGACACCAATAATAAAATTCTCGCCCTCTTAATTGCTATTCTCGCTTGGCTGCTTTTTGTTTGGCCATTGAAGTAGAAGCCCCGCCTCTGGCGGGGTCTTAGTTGGGGGCAATGTTGGCAAAGTCAAACGGAGCGGTGTCGCCCATCATTTTGTACCATTCTCGTTCGATAATGGCGGCCGTCACCTTTCTAAACCTGTCGGTTATCTGGGGTTTGCTGTATAGCTCTTCCCACTGATTCTTTAAAACCACATAGCGAAACCAACGGCCGTCTTTAAGCTGGAAGAACCAGTAGATGTTTTCAGACGTGGAGCTTTCGTCATAACGCACCCAGACTTTCATTGCTTTCAAACTCCATTTATGATCTGTTAGAATACTAAAATGAAATGGACTTTTTGGCTAGGCTTACCTCTGCTTCTTGGAGCGGCGGCGCTCGTTTTTTTTAGTCCCAGTTATGATCAAATTCTAGTTGCCCAATTGACCGAGATAGAGCAGCCATTGCCGCCCTTGCCCCAGATTGATCAAGTAAAAGCTATTTACGTCACGGCCGCCACGGCCCGTACCGACTACATGGAGGATTTGATTAAATTGATAAAAAATAACGAACTAAACGCCGTCGTTATTGACGTTCAAGATGAAAGCGGCGAACGGCTGGATGATCAACTGAAAATTTTGGTAAAACGATCACGCTTTTTAAATATCTTTCCCATCGCTCGCCTGACCGTTTTTCAAGATAACGGTCTGGTCAAAAAAATGCCGAATTTGGCCATTAAAAACAGTGATGGGTCGCCGTGGCGGGATCGGGGCGGCCGCTACTGGCTCGATCCGGAGAACAAAACTGGCTGGGAACATATTTTGAAATTTACCAAAGAAGTGGCAGCCGCCGGTTTTGGCGAAATAAATTTCGATTACATTCGCTATCCAACCGATGGTTATAAGGGTGATGTTAAAAGCGAAGTAATTCTGGATTTTTCCCGCTTTATGAAAGAAAATCTGAAAAAAGAGTATCCTGAAGTTAAATTGACGGCCGATGTTTTTGGCTACGCCCTTTTGCGTTCTTATGACTTGGGTATTGGCCAGTCCGTGCCGGAAATGGCCAAGATTTTTGACGAAGTTTGTCCCATGGTTTATCCCTCTCACTATGATGCCGGCAATTTTAATTTTAAAAATCCGGCTGACCATCCTTACGAAGTAGTTTACGAAACCCTAAAAAAGGGCAAGGAGATTTTTGAACAGCAGGGCGTGCTCTTTACCAACATTCGTCCCTGGATCCAAGACTTTAATTTGGGGGCGATTTACACCCCGGAAATGGTTCAAGCGCAAATGAAGGCCATAACCGACATAGGCTTAACGCGAGGCTGGATGGTGTGGAATCCCAGGAACAAATATCGAGAAGCGATCTTCGAAATTTCTAATTGACCTAATTTTTAATTAACCTAAGAAAATCCCAATACCCAATGCCCAATTGGGATTTGGTCATTGTTTAGATCAATTAGAAATTAGGTTAATTAGGTTAATTTATTTTATAATCCGAATATGACTTCTCGCCGCGGTTCCACAATTTTAGTTTTATTTTTGGTGGCCGGCACGATTGCCTGGTTTTGGTATGACGGTCAATTACCCCTTTTGAAAGGCAAAAGTTTTAGTTTAAATGTTCTGCCCAGCGACCTGTCTGGCTTTTCGGAAAAAACGGGTAAGATGGTTAAGAATATTCAGACTAGGGGTAGCGCGGCGCTTAAAGACGTTTTTAAAACGGTCACGGAAAAACCGAAGGATATTGCTGTTAACGTGGTTAATGATGCTAAGCAAAGCGCGGCCGAAAGTTTTAAACAACAGGTGGCGGAAACGCTGGGCATCGCGACAGTTGGGTCTGGCGGCGCTGGCGCGTCGGTAATTAAGGGCGTGGCTATTGTCCGACTGGTCAATCAAAGCCTGTCTCTTTCTATTGAGGCCGATGAGAATTCCATTAAATATCGTGTCAATTGGGGCGATGGCGTTGTGGACAGTGGCAGTCTTGGGTCTAAACAACAAAACAAGGTTGATCATGTCTGGCATCAGGCGGGGGATTACTCGGTTAATGTGGAAATTGTTGATGAAAAGGATGATCAGAAAAAGAGCTTTGCCTTTCCAATAAAGATTTTAAAATAATCTTCAATTTTTAAAAATTTAAACTAAACTTTTATGACCGATCGGTTATGAAAGTTTAGTTTAGATAGAATGGATAGAATGGAATGTTAATCAATATAAAAAAAGCCCCAAGTGGGGCTAAAGTAAAAAGTTCAAAGTCTCATCTCTCATCTGCGTCAGCCACGGCACATAGGGCGTGCCGCCGGTGCCGGTTCGGTCGCCGGTTCTTTCTTGAATATAGGTGATGGCATAGCCAAGATGAATAGTGCGGAATTCGTGCAATAGTTTTAAGCAGTCGTTATAAGTTTCCTTGAGGCGGGCAACTTTGCCATCGGGATAATAGCGGCGCATCCACAGTGAAACTTGAGTCCAAAAAGTTCCTGGCAGTTTGCTAATGACGTAGTCTCTGATAACCGACGAGCCATCATTAGTTTGCACGGGCCCGTTTTGTAAAAACCAACGGTGCTGTCGGGGCATGTAATTCAACATATCATCCAGATGTTTAGTCAGGGCGCTATCTTGGTGTCTTATTCCCAAGTATCTAATAAAAGCCGGTATAATACTGCTTTGAGCGCCAGTTTCGCCTCGAAAATACTGTGGTTTTCCGCCAAATTTTTCTACTCCTTCGTAAATAACACCATCAAAACCCTTAATTTGCGGCCGAACGCGATGGTAGTAGTCCTCGGGGCGGCATTTTTCCGGCATGCGGCGTAACACTTGAATCATTTTTTCCAGCGAGTCCCTGACTACTAATAGTTGATCCTTAACTTCTTTCACCCGATCCATGAATCGTCCATCCAAAGCTAATTCTTGAGCGCCGGCCAAGGCCAAAAGGGCCGGACCGGCTGCGCGCTCAATGGCTGTATGAATAACAATAAACCAATTTTCGCAATCATCCGGAATAAAACCCTGAATAATGTGTAAGTTTTCCGGATCAAAGGTTTCTTCCGGACCGATGAACTGCCAATTATTCAGACAGTAGAATTGATAGGAAAGAATTGGCGGCACTCTCAAGTGGTCGCAGGCACTAACCATAAGGTGGGCTAAATTTTGGGGAATGTAATTAGCCGTCGGTTCACCATGATTGTGAACGAAGGCGCTGCCGGCAAAAAGACAGTTACGAGCGATAGCGACAATCTGCGGATGTGTTAATTTCTGGAAGTCAACTTCAATGGGTGGAAATTTTGCTAAATATGGTCGCGCGTGCTTCGTGCCAAAGATTTCTGGCAGGGTTCTTTGCAGCTCCTCAACTGGATAATATTCTTTTGGCAATGTGCTAAGAGGATTTTCTTTAGGCAAAAATCCGCGCATGGCTACCTCCTTCGGATAAAGTTATCCACAATTTTGTTAATGTTGTCAATAAATAGTGTTGTATAATAAAGGTAATAACAAAATAAAGTCGCTTAATAAAAATTAACCAAAAAATAATCATGACAAATTATGTCAGTTCGAAAACGCTTTGGGTTATTGCCATTGCTGCCGTTGTGGTGATCGGCGTTTTGCTTTATTGGGCCAGATTAAGCCGGGTGCCTTCACCCGATATCAGCGGCATGTTGCGGCAAAATCAAGCCGCGCAACGAGCGGCGGCTGCTAGGGATGTGGTTAGAAGGGCGGCCGAAGCAGCGGCGCAGGAAGCGGTAAAAGCGGCGGCGGAAGCAGCCAGTCCGTTATTGGTTACCAACCCGGTCAAGAAAGTCAAAACAGTCAAAATAACCAACCCCTTCAAATGAATAAAAACATGAACAAGGTATTTAGTCATAGACATTTAATGTGGTTAGGAGCGATGGTTGGCCTTTTGTCTTTTTCGGCTTTTAATGCTTTTGGTCAAACAGCAGACACAGAAGGATTCGTTCAAGAGGCATTAGAGAGCTCTCTTGATTGCTCTGATTCAGAGGGATGCGCTGAAGCCTTTGAGAAGCATCGAGCGCCGAAAGATTTAACTGCGGTTTGCGTTGACGTTCTTGGGCAATGTGCCGATACTTCTGGTTGTTCGATTAATGATGTGGCCAAAGAACTAACCAGCGTTTTGGGTGGTGTGAAATCCGGGGCGGATGAGGTGGTGGCGGTGGCGGTTTTTATCGCGGAACTATCGGAAGAAACCGGTTTGTCATCCGAACAGTTAATAGCTCAAAGCAGCTTTGATCCAACTCAAATTAGTTTAGAAAGCATTTCCAAGGCAACTAAGGAAGTAGCCGGAGTTGTATCAAGTGCTGATGTCGTTAGAAATATTCAGCAAGATGTTAAAACTTCAACCGATTTTATTGCAAAAGCACAAGCCAGCGGTCAGGACGTCAATCAGCTAGCCCAGCAATTTCAAAGTCTAGTTGCGACGAAAATAGAGCAGGGAGGCGGATCTATTAGCGCCGATGTTATTAAACAAGCAATGTTGGAAATGGGTCAACTAGTGGGCTATACGCCAACGGCAAAAGAGCTTAATTCGGCAACCGAATCTGCCGCTTACAGCTTTGCTAGCATCTTTGGTGATCAAGTTTCAACTTTCGCGCAAAAACAGTTAATTGGTAGTGGCGGCACTCTCCCTCAAGGTCTATCGGGATTTCCTGGATTTACTTCCAATCAAGAAGAACTAGCTCGACAGTTTATGACGGGCGGTATTAATCAGCAAGATTTGGCTGAAAGTTATCAACGAGAATACGAAGAAAATACGCAGTTTATGCAAGAGTCTGTTAATTTGCCCAGTGATCAAAAAGAGAGCGTGGCTCGACAGCACATTCAAGAAATGTTTTCACAAAGAAGCGGCACGGCGCCCAATAGTGGAGAGTTGAATAGAATGGTAGAAGCTATGACGCAGATGACGTCCGGAATGACCTATGGCGGGACGGGTGGCGGGGACGGGGCCGACTCCACTTTTGGTGGCGCTGAAAATGTTACGGGCTTTACGGTTCCTCAAAACACCAGATCACAGTCCGATTTTGAAAGCGCGATGACCCATCCTTATGAAAGCGGCGGTTACCCTATGAATTTCTCAAAATATGACACAGGCGTTTGGGGAGAAGATTTATTTGGTGGTTTCGATAGCGTTAATATGCCTTATCCAATGTCGATATATGATGATGGTGGTTATCAGTCCAGTGGAATGACTGGCACCCAACTTCCGTCAGGGGTGTGGACTGGTACTGGACCGATACCTGGTGGCGCCACTATTATGCCTTATTCTGGTGGAACGATGCCCGAAGGCATGATGCCGGGTGTTGTGCCGACTGGTTATGATGCGGGTCATATGTATGTGCCCGACTTTGGCGCTACCGGCGGTGTTTACTATGGCACTCCGACTGGCGGCTCCTATGGCGGCTATGCGCCACCTGCTGGCGATTGGAGCAGTATGGTGCCGGGCTATGTGCCACCCCCCACCGGAGGAACATACCAGCATTCTGAAGGAAGTATGCCTCCACCTCCACCCCCCGCATCATTGTTTGAAATCTTCAAGTGGTACCAGAGCATGGGATACTAAGCTGACAGGAAGATGAACAAAAGGCCCTGCGGGAGGGCCTTTTGTAATTTTCAATTTTTCCCGATCTTGAATCGATGATCCTCGACTGCGGTCGGGGACAATTTTCAATCAGTGACTCAATTATTCACAACAATCACTCAAATACTTACGATCGTGAGTACTTGAGTAGTTAATCGAGGTTGCCAATTTCAACAACAGAGAAAATCTTTACATGATTAAGAAGATTAAGCTCCTTAAGATCGCTCATGAGCTCATTAGGAACTTTTATCCATCCCAGCCAGACGCTTTTTTGAACCATGGAAAAGCCTAGATTTTTCAAGACACATCTAAACCAATCTCTTTTTTGCCTTTCTTTTTCTAAAATATCGAAAATAATGATTATTAATTTATCGCTTTTTTCAATGGTATAAGTTGTTGGTAGGGCCGGCGGGGCAGTTGTCTTTTTGGAAAGCTGGCGGTCAAGGTCTAATTTCTTTTCCCGGCCCCTTGTCGTAATCTCCCAAATAATTTTTCTCCCCTGTCTTTTTTTGGAAACTAAACCAGCTTCCCGGAGATAAGAAAGTAAGCTGTAGATTCGTTGTTGCTCTTTGGCGTCATCGAAAAATTTGTGGATGTTCCGATGAGAGTGGCGCAATCCTCTGGCCATCTCGCGGGTTGTGCCGGGAGCAAAGGCCAATAAAATTGCGCAACTTGCCATCGCTCCATGACTAAGAACCTCTAAGACGTTCAAAGTTATTTCTCCTTTCCTCAACTTTTGCTTCCGCCTTCTTTTTTGCTCTTCAACTTTTTCATTCTCAGTCATCATCCCGATATTATACTCAAATACTCACGATCGTAAATACTTGAGGAATCTTATGTTACGATGGACCTAATAGAATAAATTATCCACAATCTCTTTTTAGTCAATTTGCTATAATAAATATTAAGGTCAATTTTAATAAAAAATTAATTTTCGAAAATGAAAAAACAGCTTTTTTATTTTTTCGTCGCTTTATTAACTTTGGTCGGATTATCAACCCAAGTCTTCGGGCAATATCGAAGTTATACGGCACAAATGATGCCGCCGATGATGATGGGCGGGCCGGGTGAATTCGATCCCTTAGATATGGTGGGCGGAGCGGATGGCTTATACGCAAAAATAGCAGGCACCGACGAAGATAAGTGGGGTAGTGCGGCGGCCATGGAAGAAAATTTTGAAACATTTGCCGAGTATGCTTTCAATAATAATTTAACGACCGTCAAGAAACTCCGAAAAGATTCACAAGCCGCGCCGTTTTTAGCCGTGGTAAAGCAAGTTCTAAAAATTCCCGTCTCTCAATTTGCCAATATGGTTAGGGAAGCGGGCAGGCACCTGGTTAGAGAGAAAATTAGAGAACAAGTGGAGGGAAAATTAGCATCAGCTCGTGAAGACGCCGAAACTAGGGAGGAGGTGGCAGCGATTTTTAGTGAAATTAAAAATATCATCAGCAATGCCCCCAAATCTCTAAAAAACGATTTTAAATATGCACTAAATCAGCAAAAACAAATAGAGAGAAGTCTTTCTTATAGGGAGGAGGATGAAAAAAGAAATCAAGAAATGGCGGCTTTTGATGAGCAAAGATTTGCAATGGAGCGTCAAGGTCAGGAATTTGCTCAAAATAGGATGAAAGAAGAAATGAATCGGGGCAAGGAGATGATGGAAAAGATGGCCCAGGGTGGACAAGGGGGCGGATTTGGCGGCCCCGGTGGCGGCCCAATGGGTGGTCCGATGGGCATGGGCGGCCCGATGATGGGCTTCGGTCCTCGGGGCCCGATGGGTCCCGGTGGTCAAGGTGGCTTTGGTATGGCTGGCGATCATTTTGGCGGTCCGGGCGGCCCTATGGGTTTTGGGCGCGGTCCGGAAGGAGGCCCCATGCCCTTCATGCAAGGCGGTTTTCCGGGTTACGGTCCGGAAGGATTTAATCCCGAGACGATGAAGCAGTATATGCCAGCGGGCATGCCTCCCGGCGGTTATCCCACCGGTCCTTATGATCCAGCCGCCTTTCAATTTGGTCCGACCGGTGCTGTCGCTCCAATAATCCCGCCCTTGCAACCGCCAGCCCCAGCTCCAACTCCTTCTGCTAATTCACTCGATGCCTTCTTCACATTAATTAGCAAGTTAATTGACGGCCGCCGCTAAAATTATGAAGGTTAATCAAACTCTACTATTAGTCGGTGGTTTGGTAATAGCCCTGCTTTTAGTCGTTATTGCCTATCTCTACAGTCAAACCTCGGTCCAGCCAACTATTCCCAACGAGCAACTAGTGCAACAAGAGGTCCAACGTCAATTACAAGCCCTACAAACAGAATCGGCCCGCAAAGCCGAAGAGGGTGCGGCGCAAGCGGCTAATCCATTTAAAACCACCAACCCCTTGGCGGGAGTGGAGTTGAATCCGGTCGAAAAGGCAGAAAAAGTTTTAAATCCGTTTGATTAATTTGATTAGTAATATGCTTTCAATCTATCGACTTGCGATGTCCTTAATTTTGGGTCTTGGTCTGTTAGCAACCTCGGCTGGGGCAGTTGAGTTTTCCGAAGCCATGAAAACCGAGGCCTTAGAAAAGTTTGGTTGCGGCACACCCGAAGCCTGCGGCGTGGCCTTTGGCGAGGCTTTTCGCGGCGGTGACGAAGCAAGAGTTAGGGCCTTTCGTGATTTTGGTTTGAAGTACGGGCTCTATCCTAAAGAAGACGAAGCGGTGGCAAAAGACAATGCCAGTTTGGCCATTGTTAGTAAGGCCAAAGAAATAAATACTTGCAGTGACGACGTTGGTTGTATTTTGAGCAAAGTTAGAGAGTTGGTCAGCGTTGCTCAATCGGGTAAGGATAAGAATCTGGCTAGGGCAGTTACAGTTTTAGAAATTGATAAAAATATTCAGGCGACCGAGGCGCTTTATACAACCGCTAAAAAGCTGGGCCGCGCCGAATTGCTGGGTCTTTGCGCCGAGGGCAAGGCTGACATCGATGTCTGCGCTAATATTGTTGATTCGGCGGCCAAGAATGAGGAAAATAAGGAAGTTATTATTAACTATCTAGGCGAGGATAAGTACAAGTCCGTTATGGTTGACAGCATGACCCGCCTTAATCAGGCCCTTGAAGCGGCCCGGAACAATCCCAATCATGAGCTAAGATCATTGGTAGAAAAAGGGGTTACCAATGCTGAAATGGTTGGCTATTATTGCATGAAACAAGGCGGGGTTTCCAAGGACGACGAGGCGCTTTGTTTGAAAACCGCTGATATTTTTGATCCGAAGCGTGGTAGGCAAATGATGCGCCAGGCTTGGGAACAGGTTGATTTCTATAAACAAAACGATGTTTTCGCGAAAATAGAAATGATTATGCGCGAAAGCGGCGGTGATCCCAATGTAGTTTTACCAAAATTGGAGAGTGTTTTAGCTAGCCTAACTCCGGAAACGCCACTTTTTGTTAAGGGTGAATTAGAAAGAATGATTGCCGAGATGAAAAGTTACAGAGGTCGTTATACTCCGCCGCCATATCCGCCCGGTGGCCGATCTGGTGGTCCTATCTACGATGTGACCGAGATTGAGTGCCGAAACAAGGGCGGAGTTTGGAATGTTGCAAGTATTAGTTACAAAGGCAGAAGTGTAAACTGTTATATCGCGGAAATCGCTTGTAATTCTCTAGCGGTAATGCCGCGGCGGTGTGAGAAGGGAGAAATACCGCCTCCTCCACGAAAAAGCGAATTTCCATGGCAATGCCCGCCTTTTGATAGTGCCTGCATTCCTGATTATGACCGTCCAGAAGACGAAGAAAAAGTTGTTTTAATCATTCCTTCTGGCGATGCCCGGGAGAAAAGAAATTTTAACAAAGGGGATGCCAGGATTATGTGCGGTAATCCCGAAGTTTTTTCTTCCAACCCAGATGTTTGTTATAAGTTAACTGGACAAAAACCGATAGATAAGGAGATTTGTCCGGGGATGCCTACTTATGATCCTGAACAATGTAAAAAAGAAGGCGGCACGCCGGTTAAATCTTATGAGAGCAAGGCTTGCGGTATTTATTGGGGTTGTGAAAAAACTAGTCGAAAACAGGGTCCCATTGAAGGTGTAGTAACCCAAGAGGAGTGTAGTAGTAAATATCCCGGAGCGATGTGGTCAGTGCCGGATAAAGTTTGTTATTACTATCCTAACAACTGTCCGGCGTGGACTATAATGCCCTCTCTTTGTCCAGCAGGAACGAGCCGCAAGTATAAGTCTATGAGCGTGCGAAAACTATGGGAATGCCCCCCGGTAGATGAATCAGAGTGTACAGAGGACGCAAAACCGCCAATATCCGGTCGGGTGACCGAGGCGGAAGTCGCCTGTCTGCGCGGCGGCGGAGTTTCTGAAGTCACTATTAATAATTTCAAGAGAGCGGGGGACGGATTTGTGAACTTTACGGACCCGGAAATGGCAATCATGAAAGCCAATATGCCGCTAATCGATGCTTGCCGTATTTGCGCTGTTCTGACCGAGCAAGGCAGCTGCCTAAACACCGCTGTTTGTTCTTGGAATTCGTCCGCCAGATCCTGCGGCGTGGCCTCCTCGGTAAGAGCGGGGGATGTTTCTAATATCACCAACTTTACCTGTCCTGAGGGCTTTGAGCCGAAAATTTTTGGCACCACCTATAAAGTTAACGGCTGTGTCAAACCCGGCACCAATCCTCCCTATATTGGTGTTGAAATAATGGATTGCGGTAATAGGGGTTATAAATTTAGCCCAACGGGTTGGCCGGAGAGATGCTTGGCTTATGGTGAAACTAATACTGGCGTCGGTACTTGGACCGAATTTGCCTGGAACGCAACGTTAAAAACCATGATTCCTTCCAGTGTTACCACGGCCCAAAAAGATGCGGGAAAATTGGTAGTTGAAGAAGCCGCTCGTCGTTTGAATCGAGTTGTATATATGAGTGATTTTAATTTTGACAACGGCGTGCCCACCGGGATTAGGGAATATTCAACGGCTTCCACTATTACTCTTCCTAGTTATCGAGGCGGTATTTATGGTTTTCCCTCCTTTCGTACTTGCATGGTTGGTTTTGAACCTGATTTAGAAAAAATTACTGGCGATCTAAGTAGGGGCATAGCTCCAGTTTGGGATAATTTGTCCCTGGGTGGAAAACCTAAATTAGCTGAATGCGAAAGACAAGCGGGTTGGTATGGTTATGAGGGTGGCGGCATGGGCGGCGGCAATTGTGGCTCCGGTCTATTGTGGGATGGATGGAGTTGCTTAACTAGTGCCACTTGTATCGCTAAGGGATGGTTTGTCAACACATCTATGAACCGTTGCGATCAAAGCTCTGGCGGTATGACTGGCACAACGCCAGCCGGACAAGTTTGGGAGCAATGGAATAGTTATGGTTTAACCTCTTCGAGAAGACAGGATGCTGATCCGGTACGTGTTGCTCGACTAAAAGAAGCTTGTAGATATGCGCCATCTTGGGTTTCTGGTATATGGATGGCCGGCGCCGGTGATTATTCCAGTACTAATTTTGGAATGCCCGATGAAAATGTTTGTAAAAATTATATTACGCCGCCAACTGGTAGCGGCACTGGCGGTGGCTCTGGTTGTAGCGCGGCTTATAGTCAAGTTGGTTGCAGTGGCATGGCTGGTTGCGCGTGGCAGACCTCAACTAATACCTGCACGCCTTCTACTGGCGGCATGGGTAGTGGAAGTTGCGGTCCCGGCTACTATTGGAATGGTAATATGTGCGTGGTATCTGGCGGCGGTTCTTATAGTGGCGCCGGCTCCTCGCAGTGTCCGTCCGGCTTTCACTGGGAGAATGAGGGAATTTGTTTCAAAGACGGAGGTAATCACGACCAATATATAAGAACTAGTGATCCAAGTAACATCATTACTTGTTCCACCCCTACTCAAGTAATGGGCTGTCCCGGTAGCGGCTCCGGTTCTTACTCGGGCGCTTCTACTGGCAGTCCATACAGTTCGCAATCATCATGTGCGAATAGTTCTAATTGGCCACCTGGACAAACATGCGCTTGGAAGGATTATAGTTCTAGTTCTGGGGGCTATTGTTTTTGTGGCACCCCCAATACCTCAATGTCCTGTGACTGGTCAACTCAATATTGGAATATGGCCACGAACGCTTGTAGGCCTAAAACTGAATGCAATGACACCACTAGTTCTTATTACAACGGTCCTGAATGTATGGGGGTGAGAGGCAGCTCTTCTTACACCACCACCGGTAGCGGTATGGGCACCTGTCCGGCCGGCTACCATAATCACAGCGATAACGGCGGCTATTGCATGAATGATGGGGAGAATTATTCGGGTACTTGTTATAATACTTCTGGAACAACTATCATAACCTGTCCCAGCAGCTACTCTCCAT
>Ga0137829_10364881_pt1 | contig 12362 bp, 9 predicted proteins | sample OV2TP2_FD_97737 | JGI IMG/M metagenome (GOLD analysis project Ga0137829, IMG submission 97737) | reverse complement strand
AGAGCTGGCGAAACCCAGTCCGGTCCGCTGTCAAGGAGCTCTTGGACGTGGCAGAGGAAAAGGGAAGGGTAGACTTGATGAGGGACTTCGCGGTGCCTCTTCCTCTTCTGGTGATCTCTCAAATGATGGGCATCCCTGTTCATGATCGGCCTTATGTCAGGTCGCTTGCTGAAAATCTACTCTTCACCGGTCGGCCCGATGCCGACCGGTTTCATAATATCCTCTTGGGCATAAAGGGCATGTACGAGTATTTGGCTCCTTTGGCTGAGGAAAGGATGGCGAATCCTGGGGACGACCTCCTTTCCGTACTGGTCGATGGGGAGAGGCGAGGAGTTTTCACCAGGGAAGAGGTGTTGGCTGACGGCACCCTGCTACTGCTAGGGGGCCACGAGACCACCATACACCTCATCTGTAATGGTACTCTGGCCTTGCTGAGTCATGATAACCAGTGGGAGCTCCTGAGGGAAGATCCTGAAGGCAGGGCGTACTGGGCGACCGAGGAGTGCCTCCGCTATGACGCGCCCGTCAAGTCAGTCATCCGAATAGCAGTCCAGGATGTGGAGTTGGCAGGCAAGTTGATTCGGAAGGACGACCGGGTAAGGGCATTCATCTCCTCTGCAAATCGGGATCCCCTGAAATTCCGCGATGCCAACGAGTTCGATATCAGCCGTCATCCTAATCCTCATGTGGCCTTTAGCTCTGGTATCCATCACTGTCTTGGAGCTAATCTGGCTCGCCTGGAAGGGCAGGAGGTGTTCAAAGCGTTGGCTCTGAGGTTCCCCAAGATGCGACTGGAGAGTGATAGGCTGGAGTACGAACCTAGCATCAACTTCCGTGCTCTCAAGCGCCTTCCAGTTTCGTTGAACTAGAGCGGGGCAGCAGGAGAGGACCCATTGAGCACTGAGCCTACTCTTGTTCCAATAAACAGATTGCTAGATTTATCGGGCAAGAGCGCAATTGTGACCGGCGGCGCTATGGGAATAGGATTCGGCATCGCCAGGCGTCTGGCCGAGGCCGGCGTCGCCATCACGGTCGCTGACAGGGATCTCCCAGCAGGCGAAGCCGCCGTGGCCCGACTAAAGGCAGAAGGCCACACGGCGCAAGCTGTGCGTTGTGATGTTTCTATCGAAAGCGAAGTAGTGCAGGCTATCAGTGCGCATACCGCAAGCTACGGCGCTTTGGACATCCTGGTAAACAACGCAGGCATATTTCCCTTTAGACGGGTCCTGCGGATGGAAGAGGAGCTGTGGCAAAGAGTTCAAGATGTAAATCTCAAGGGCCTATTCTTGTTTTCGCGGGAAGGTGCCAAGCAGATGGTGAGCCAGGGGCGAGGTGGCCGCATCATCAACATCGCCTCTATTGCCGCCTATCATCCCTCAGGGGTCGGCTTGGCTCACTATGACGCATCGAAGGCAGGGGTGGTCATGTTCACCAAGAGCCTTGCCCTGGAGCTAGCACCCTATCGAATTCTAGTTAACGGCATCGCGCCGGGAGGCATCGACACCGAAGGCGCACGAGTTGCCACCGCTGGTTCGCAGCCCTCGGCACAGCAGGCGGCGACGAACTTCCAGGAACGCATTCCCCTGAAGCGCACTGGCACGCCAGATGATATAGCGACTGTCGCTCTCTTCTTGGCCTCCGATATGTCCCGCTATGTGACTGGACACATACTTGTAGTGGATGGTGGCTCGTTATTGATATGAAGCTGCTCCCGTCATCACTGTAAGGGCAGCGCGAAATCAGCGATTGACCCCGGTAGGGCAGGTTTCCGAACCTGCCCGTGTGGGACGGTCGGGTTGGGAAACTCGATCTACAGATTGAATCGCTATTTGCGGGGGCAGCACCCTGGTTACAAAGCAGCAGGCTATGGTCTAGGGTCTCCCCTCTCTTTTTACAGAGCCATGCATAGCGGTCTAAACGTTTCAGTGGTCAGCCTGGACTGGTGGGTGTCATTCCGAACCCTTCGATGGCTCAGGGTAAACTCCGTGAGGAATCTAGGGCGTCTCATCTTTGCTAAAGGCAAAGGTCTTAGATTCTTCGTCGTCTCGATAGGATCGGGACTCCTCAGAATGACAGGGCATATGTTTAGCTCACCGTTCAGGGCTCTGTAGGTTCGATAAGCCATTCTCCACCAGGGCTTCGTCTGCTGCTACTAGGAACTGGTCGATATGCCTGTCAGTCATGGCGGCGCTTAGGAAGCCAAGGCGGGGAGGGGTGAGGAGAAAGCCCTTGCACAGCAGGCTGAGGAAAAGCTCCCGCATCACCTGCCTATCGGACGTCGCCGCAGTTTCGGCGTCCACAACCGCGTGGTGGGTCCAGTGCAGGCCAAACATGTGCCCCAGCCCTGTAGCCTGCAATGGGACTTCATGCTTGGCCGCAAGTTCCTTGATCCCTTGGCGAAGGCGATCTCCCAGGTGATGTAGCTTTCGGTAAATGGGCGGCGTCATAGCCTTCAGATAAGCAATGCCCCCGGCAAGAGCCAGTGGATGGCCGCCGAAAGTGGCGCCGTGAAGCATATGCGCACCTCCAGGAAGCGCCGGGTCCACCAAGTCCATAATATCGGCGCGGCCCCCGAACAGCCCCAGGGGCAAGCCTCCACCTATTGGCTTGCTGATGGTCGTGAGGTCGGGGGTGACGCCGTACAGCTCCTGGGCTCCACCCCGGGCCAGGCTGAAAGTGGCGACTTCGTCGAAGATGAGGATGATGCCATGTCTGCGCGTGATCTCTCGAAGGCGATGAAGGAACTCTGGCTTAGCGGCGATCAATCCTGCGCCTCCGAGCACCGGCTCCACGATAACCGCAGCGAGCTGGTCCTTTTCCTTTTCGATTAGTGCCTCGCAGGCGTCGGCCTGGTTGAAGGGCAGCACTGTCACGTTCTGCTCGACTCCGGGCAATAGACCGAGGTCTCTCCACCCGGTGGCGACCATCACGCTGTCATGTGTGCCGTGATACCCGCCGTCCATCTTGGCGATCTTGGACTTTCCGGTGAAAGCCCGGGCCAATCTCAAGGCGAATAGCGTGGCCTCGGTCCCAGATGTAGTGAAGCGCATGCGTTCCACGGACGGCACCCGGCGCTGCATCATGCGAGCGAACTTATATGCCAGCTCGTTGGGGGGCATGCCAAAGATGAGCCCGTTCTGCATCTGTTTCAAGATGGCTTCCCGCACCTTTGGATGGTTGTGGCCTAGTGGCAGGACCCAGTCCCCGTTAAACATGTCCAGCAGACGACGCCCATCGGCGTCGTAGACATAGCAGCCTTCACCGCGGCTGATATATACGGGGTAAGGTCGCATAAACCCCAAGCCGCCGGGCACCCCGCCTGGAACCAGCGGGCTTGTCTTCACGAAGGCCGCCAGGGAGCGAAGCGTGTGCGCCCGGAACTGCTTTTCGACGCCCGATAGGGAATGCTGCCTTGGAGGTTTTACTCTATTCGTAGGCATAGTCTGGTACCTCTATCCCGCCAGTGCCGCGAAGCCAAGCTCCTTCGCTATCATAAACATTTCATAACGCCCTAACTGTCCTGGTCCCTCTTGCCAGCCCCAGCGCGTAGGCTGCAATTACGGCCCCGCCCAGGCCAACGGCGAAAGGCACGCCCAGCAAGCTGGCCACTGCCCCCGCCTGAAAGCTGCCCAGGGGAGTCATGCTCCACGTCAGCACATAAAGGCCCATAACCCTGCCTCGCATCTCGTCTGGCACGATGCTCTGTAAGAGGGTGGACATGGTGGTGTCATAGGCCGCCGAGGACATGCCGACTACAAAAATAAAGGCCAGGGATAGGCCGAACCAGGGCGAAGCGGAAAATAAAGCCAGGGACGCGCCAAATGCGAACATGGCTCCCAGGAGGAGTCTGCCTTTGTAATGGAAGTCGCCCAGCGAGGCGACCGTGGCCGCCGAAATCATAGCGCCAATGCCTGAGGCAGACATCAGGAGTCCAAGGCCTAGTGGCCCTACTTTTAGGACGTCTCGAGCGAAGACGGGAAGCATGAACATATGAGAGAAGGCGAAAGCGTCCATCAGGAGCTCGCTCGCCAGCAGGACACGAATCGTGTTATGGCCTAAGACGTAGGCTATGCCAGCCTTCAGGTTCTGCCAGAAAGTGCCGGAGCCTCCCGGGCCTTTCTTGATTGTCGGCACTAGGCTTATGGCCGCGATGCCTACAGCGTTGCTGGCACCCATGAGGAAGTAGCACCCGCTGACCCCCATGGTGGCAACTATAACACCCGCCGCAGAAGGCCCCACAACCCGAGTGATGTTCATACCCCAGTAGTTGGCCGCCATAGCGTTAAGCAGCACCTCTCTGCCTACCAGATCGTAGGTTAAGGCGTTCCTGGAGGGCATGATGAGCGCCAGGGATGCACCCTGCACCCAGGAGAGGGCAAGGATATGCCAAAGTTGCACCAGCCCAGTGGCGGTGAGGACACCCATTGTGATGGCCAGGACCATGCCAATGGCCTGAACGAAGATGATTAGCTTCCTGCGGTCTACCTGGTCGGCGATGGTACCGCCGAAGATACCCAGGCTGAGGATGCCGAGTCCTCGCGCTCCTGCCACGGCCCCTACCCAGAAGGCGGAATCGGTAAGCTGGAGGACCAGCCAGCCCTGGGCGATGATCTCCAGCCAGAAGCCCACAGAGGTAAAAATGGTATTGGTCCAAAGGAGGGGATACCCTTGGTGGCGGAAGGCTATCAGGAGCCTTTGAGGCCCTCGCGGTTCAGTGGTGTCATTTAGGGCGATTTGTTCAGCCTGCTGAGACACTGGCCCTTTCCCTTTGGAGAGAGGCGATAACGTCCACGGCCTCGTCCAGGTCTTCAGCGTTCACCCCGCAATGAGTCACCAGCCGTATCTTGTCTCCGCCCATCCAGTTGACCTTAACGCCTCGCTGCGCCATACGTGATGCTAACTCCCTAGCGTCACCTTTAAGCACCTGCATCTGAACAATGTTGGTTTGCACTTTGTGGGGCTCTACCAGTAGACCGGGAAGTCCTTGCAGGCCCAGAGCAAGCCGTTTGGCATTGGCATGGTCCTCGGCAAGGCGAGGGATCATGGTTTCAAGGGCCACAATCCCTGCGGCAGCCAGTACGCCTACCTGGCGCATGCCGCCTCCTAGCATCTTTCGGTTCTTTCGCGCCCTCTCAATGAAATCTGCAGGGCCGCAGAGCAGCGAGCCGACCGGCGCCCCCAACCCTTTAGATATGCAGAAGGCCATGGTGTCTGAATAGCGGGTCAGCTCTTTAACATCGATGCCCAGGGCAACCGAGGCGTTGAATATTCGGGCGCCATCCAGATAGACGGGGATAGTATATCGGTGTGCCAGAGAGGAAATGGAGGCCATATCTTCTGGGGTGAGCACTGAGCCTCCGCAGCGGTTATGGGTGTTCTCGATACATATCAGCGCCGTAGGTGGAAAGTGGATGTTCTCAGTCCTTATGGCATCCTCGATGGCGTTGGGGTCCATCATGCCTCGCTCGTCGTTTCGGATCGGGCGAAGCTGGACCCCTGCCACGGCTGAAGCGCCGCCCACCTCGTATAGAAAGGTGTGAGACTCGCTGCCCAAGATCACCTCGTCTCCCCGGCGGCAATGGGTCATGATGGCGAGGAGATTGCTCATAGTGCCGCTGGCCGTAAACAGGGCAGCCTCCTTGCCCACCAGCTTCGCGGTCATGGCTTCCAGCCTGTTAACGGTGGGGTCCTCACCGTAAACATCGTCGCCCAGATCGGCGTTGGCCATGGCCTCTCGCATGGCCGGCGTAGGCAGTGTAACGGTATCGCTGCGCAGGTCTATAATCTTCATGATGCCCTCCTGGAGCGCTCCCATTGTAGCAGGGGGGCTTGTCGTCTGGATAGAGCGCCTTTAGAATGCTGACAAACAGTGAAATCATCTCGAGGGCGAGAAGTTATGTTTTGCCACATGGTACGTTTCGCCTTCCCTAAAAAGGCTTTCACGTCATTGTTACGAAAATGTCATTCTGAAGAATCTGGGGTGGAGTTACGGCCCCACAGCCCCAGACCCTTCGTCCCGATGTATCGGGACTCAGGGTGACAGAGTGGAGCAATCGCCCCCTGGGGCTACAGTCCACATCAGCGGGATGACTCATGATGCAGAAGAAGCGGGTAACCTTCAAAAGCGGGGAACTGGCCCTTGAGGGTGTTCTCGATATGCCCCAGGGCCAAGGGCCCTTTCCGGGAGTAGTCATGTGCCACCCTCACCCACGAGGCGGTGGCGATATGGAGAACAACGTCGTAATGGCCGTCAGCTACGGCCTCCTGCAACGCTCCATCGCAGCCTTCAGGTTCAACTTCAGAGGTGTCGGTGGAAGCCAGGGCAACTATGCAGATGGCATAGGCGAACGGGATGACGCGGCTGCGGCAGTGGACTTCCTCGCCAGCCAGCCGGAGATTGACCCTGGAAAGATGGGCATGGCCGGCTACTCCTTTGGGGCCAGCGTGGCCTTATTTGTAGCCAGCCAGGATGCCAGGGTTAAGGCCTTCGCCTCCATTTCGGGGCCTATACGAGGCATGGACGCTCCCCAGCTAGCCAAAAGCACTAAGCCCAAGCTCTTCCTCACGGGCGACATGGACAATTTCATCCCCGTGGAGCAGTTCAAGGCGGAGGTGGACAGGCTGGCCTCTCCCACCGAGGCCAGGATTTTCTATGCCGTCGACCACTTTTGGCGCGGTGCCGAGCTGGACCTAGCCCAGGCGGCAGGCGACTTCTTCGCCCGCTCCCTATCCCCCCGAGGGGGATAACCACCTCCTAGAAACTATCTCAAAACTCTAATTAGGGGGAGTTCATCCCGATCTAATCGGGATGGCGGGGGTCTGGGGGTGTCCCCCAGATTCTTCTTCCTCCCCCGCTCCCTTGCCAAGGGAGCGGGGGACCCAGGGGGTGAGGGTTTTGAGATAATCATTTAGTGATTTCAACAAAGCTACCATAGTTCAAATTGCCCCGCTAAAGCAAGACGAATTCGTGACTAGGAGGAGGCATTCATGCGCATCGATGTTCACTGCCATCTGCTGCCTCAGTGCATGTGGCGTGCCCTGGAAACAAAAGGTCAATGGTTTGGCGCAACCTTAGAAAGGGATGCAGCTGGCCATGAGTTCATCATGACAGCTCGTCGGCGGGCCGGGCCGGTCTATCCAGATTGGCGGTACGATATGGAGAAGCGGGTTCAGGAGATGGACCGGAGGCAGGTGGATGTGCAGGCAGTCTGCCCTGCGCCATTTCTGACCAACTATCATCTGGATCCCAAAGAGGCCCTGGAGAGCTCTCGGCAGGTAAACGATGAGATCGCCTCCATGGTCTCGGCGAGGCCCCAGCGCTTCGTTGGCCTGGCCACCGTTCCCTTGCAGGACCCCAAAGCCTCCGTTAAGGAGCTGGAGAGGGCTATGGCTCTGCCAGGATTCAAGGGGGTTGAGATCTGCACCAACGTGGATGGTCGAAACCTGGATGATCCGTCTCTGGAGCCGTTTTATCGGGCAGCGGAGGAGTCCTCTGCCTTCGTCTTCGTTCATCCGCACAGTCCAGCGGCAAGCAAGCGCACTGCTCGCTACTACCTGGGCAACCTGATAGGCAACCCGCTGGACACCACTATAGCCATCGCTTCGCTAATCTTTGGAGGAGTCCTGGACCGACACCCCGACCTGAAGCTGTGCTTTGCCCACGGGGGCGGATACGCCTGTTTTGGCATTGGAAGATTCGACCACGGGTTCGGGGTGCGCCCAGAGCCGCGGCAGGTCCTCAAGAAGCTCCCCAGCTCTTATCTCAAGGGGCTTTATTATGATTGCATAACCCACAGTCCCGAGGCGCTGCGCTACCTGGTGCAGACCGTGGGCATCGACCGCGTCCTGCTGGGGACCGACTACCCATTCGACATGGGCTATGCCTCGCCTGTAGAATGGGTCAATTCCCTCGCGGGCTTCTCCCAAGAGGAAAAGGAGATGATTTTGGGAGAGAACGCTGGTAAGCTTTTAGGGCTTAGCTAGGCTACCTCTGGCAGCAGCCAGGTATTCCCGGCTGCTCTTCGCAAGTAAGGAGGTAACTCCGGCTACCAGCAGCCTAAAGCCATCCTTTTTCCGTGCCCTCAACGTATCCAGGTCGTAGGCGATACTCCCTGCTACCTTGCCGCCGGCAGCGATCTCGTGGGCCAGCTTTGTGATAGTCTCCCTGACCTGGGGCTGGTCGGCCTGGCCGGGGTAGCCCATAGAGGCAGAAAGGTCTGTGGGGCCCACAAACAGGACGTCTAGGCCTTCCACTTTAGCCATATCGCCTATGTTGCGAACGGCGTCCATGGTCTCGACCTGAGTCATGACCAGGGTCTCCCGGTTCGCGTCCTTTACATAATCTGCCAGGCCCTGATTCAAGGCATAGCTATTGGCCCTCACGCCTGCCAGGCCCCTTCGGCCCATAGGAGGGTACTTAACCGATTCCACTACTGCATGGGCTTCCTCTCTGGTGTTTACCATGGGGAGCATGACGCCCAGCGCGCCGGCGTCCAGGTATCTGAGGATGTTCTGGCGGAGGTTTACAGCCACCCTGACTATGGGGGTTATGCCCACTGAATCGGCTGCCCGGATCATGTGCTCGCAGGTCTCCAGGTCCATGGGGCCGTGCTCGGCATCGATAATCACGAAGTCGAACCCCAGTAGCCCTGCCATCTCCACAATGGCCGGTGCGCTTATGGTGCAGAACAGCCCATATACCGACTCGCCCTTCTGGAGCTTATTTTTGGTTGTGTTCTTTCTCACGCATCCTCCCTCTCATGCTCTGGGAAGCGAGCTCTAGCAGGTGATGAAAAACTCTTTCACCATCCCCCTTTATCCCCCTTCCTTTCCTGGAAGGGGGAAAAGGAAGTTTCTGGGGGACACCCCCCAGTTCCCCCGCCAGAGGGTGTTACCCCTCTGGACACCCAGACATGGGGGTTTGAAATGTCTACATTGATAATTTGAGATGAGAAGAACCCAGAGTCAAGACCTCAAACGGCAATTGCAAGACCTTATGACGTGATGGGACCCACGCCAATTACAGCCTCTGGGGTGCCCCACGCGATAGTCCAACCTCAGAGGCCGTGTTAACTACGTACAACTTATGAGACTCGTCTGTGAGCTTATGAAGCCTTTGGGCCTGCGCGCAGTATGTCGTTGGTCACGCCGTCTTCAAACTGCTTGAAGTTTTCGCGGAACATTCGGGCTAGCTTCTTCGCCTGGGCATCGTACTCTTCTGGATTGTCCCAGGTATTTCTGGGGTTCAGCACCTCGCTAGGAACGTCGGGGCAGGCCTGTGGCACCTTCAGCCCGAAAAAGGGATCCTCCACCATCGGCACACGAGAGAGGGAGCCGTTCAGGGCAGCGCGGACCATCGCCCGTGTGTAGGCTATTTTCATTCTGTGTCCTACACCATAGGGCCCACCTGTCCATCCGGTATTCACCATCCAGGCCTCCACTTTGTGCTTATCTATCTTCTCCCCTAGCATTTTGGCGTAAACATTGGGATGCAGGGGCATAAAGGGCGCTCCGTAGCATGTGCTAAAGGTTGCCTGAGGCTGTAGCACACCCCGCTCCGTGCCAGCTAGCCTGGCGGTGTATCCAGAAAGGAAGTGGTATATGGCCTGGGCCGAGGTTAGCTTGGCTATGGGAGGCATGATGCCAAAGGCGTCGGCGGTAAGCATAAACACATTGGAGGGAATACCACCTAGGCCAGTAGTGGAGGAGTTTGGTATGAACGAGAGGGGATAAGAGCCTCGAGTGTTCTCAGTCAAAGATTCGCTGTCCAGGTCCAGCTCCCTGGTCACCGGGTCCATGACTACGTTCTCCAGGATGCTTCCAAACCGCTGTGTAGTCGAATATATCTCAGGCTCTGCCTGGGGGGACAAGCGAATCAGTTTGGCGTAGCAGCCCCCTTCAAAGTTAAAGACCCCACGGTCGCTCCAGCCATGCTCGTCATCGCCGATAAGCGTTCGGTCCGACGTAGCCGAAAGGGTAGTCTTACCCGTCCCCGAAAGGCCAAAGAATACGGCTACGTCCCTGTCTGGCCCGATGTTGGCCGAGCTGTGCATGGGGAGCACACCTTGCAAAGGCAGCAGATAGTTCATAACGGTGAAGATCGACTTCTTGGTCTCTCCTGCATAGCTGGTGCCCCCGATGAGGACCTCTTTTTTGCTGAAATCCAGGAGGATAAAAGCCTCTGAGTGGGTGCCGTCCACTTCAGGATCGGCCTTGAAGTTAGGCGCATCTATCACTACCCACTCCGGCACGTGATTTGCCATCTGCTCGGGTGTAGGCTCCAGAAACATGTTGGCTGCGAACAGGCTATGCCAGGGCACCTCGGTGACCGTTCTGATGGCTATTCGGTAGGCGGGGTCAGCTCCTACAAGACAGTCTCGCACAAAGAGGTCCCTATTGCGCAGGTATTCTACTACCCGGTTCCGCAGGGCAATGTAGTCCTCCTGATCAAAGGGTCGATTAACCTGACCCCACCAGATCTTGCCCTCAGAAGAGGGCTCTCGCACGATGAACTTGTCGTTGGGGGACCGGCCTGTGTATTTTCCAGTATTTACTACTAGCGGCCCAAAACGGCCAAGCTGGCCCTCGCCGCGTGCAATCGTCTCCTCAAAGACGGCTTCCAGGGGAAGGTTCCAATAGACCTTCTTAGTGGTGGTGATGCCGTGGTGGTTCAGACCATAAGAGCTTCGCACTGGCACCTTCTGCTGTCGCATTAAACCTCCTACTTGTGGCGCAAAAGAATCACGGCAGGGGGCTGGGTTCAGCTATAAAGTCCAGCCCTTCTTTTGTGCCCGCAAGAGTATAACAAACTTTCATTTCCTAACCAAGCCGCTTTTTTGAGTAATTCCGTACTCTAAGTGTAGCATTTATCCCGGCGTCCTGAGTCTTTGACGGCCCAGGTGACATGTAGTATGCTGACCCTTAAGTTTTCGTTTGCGTTTTAGACGGAGTACGGACAAATGAGTTATACCACATCAGGCCCGAGCCTGGCCCGAATAGAGACCGAACAGAATATAGCTGTAATAACACCCCCTGGCGGCTGGCGCGCAACCTTTACCTCCTTCAGCCATCCCAGCTATCGCCTTTACTGGGCTTCCAGCATGTGCCAGATGGCCCCCATGAGTATGCAACTGGTGGTCCAGTCCCTTCTGCTATATAGGCTGACCGGCTCCGCTGCCATGCTGGGGGTCATGGCCCTGGCCCAATCTCTGCCGATGCTAGTTTTTTCGCTGTTCGGTGGAGTCATAGCCGATAGGGTTCAAAAAAAGTACGTTCTTATATTCGGCCAGGTGGCGTCGATGCTGGCTGCATTGGCCCTTGCCATACCCATCATGCTGGACACTGTAACCTGGGTGCACCTGATGGTTATCTCAGTTGTCAAAGGTTTGATCTGGGCCTTGATGATGCCCTCCCGTCAGGCCATCATACCTGAGCTGGTAGGGCAGGACTCGGTGACCAATGCGGTTTCTCTCAACACGGCGGGGATGAACATTAATCGACTGGTGGCCCCTGCAATAGCGGGATTCATGGTGGCGTGGTGGGGTTTCGCCTCGGTCTACTACGCCATGGCTCTCCTCTATCTCATGGCGGCTGTGCTAGTTGTTCCGCTGCCCAAAGTAGGTTCCATGAGTCTAAAAGGGGGCGGTGCGCTGCAGTCCATCAAAGAGGGCGCTATCTATGTCAGGGACAATACCACTGTATTATGGGTACTAAGCGTCACCCTATTTATGGTCCTGCTATCTATGCCCTATATGACCCTTCTGCCCATATTTACTGAGGACGTCCTAAAGGTAGGGCCGGATAGTCTGGGAGTGCTCGTCAGCATCTCTGGCGTCGGCGCTCTCATCGGTTCGGTCATATTGGCGGCCCGAGGGGATAATAAACGCGGCGCGGTGCTGATGATCAGCGCCATCATCCTGGGGATCGCACTCCTACTGTTCGCGCTATCATCCAACTACCTATTCTCCTTGGCCGTCATGATACCCATTGGGCTGGGCCAGACGGGCCGAATGACCTTGAGCAACGCCCTGGTCATGAGCTACACTGAGGATCAGTACCGAGGCCGCGTCATGAGCATCTATATGATGGAGTTCGGCCTCACCAGCTTCAGCGTCTTTTTCGCCGGCATACTGGCCCAGATAGCCGGCGTCCAGTGGACGGTGGGGGTCACGGCTGTCCTTATGATAGTGATGTGTATTGGTATTCTGGTCGCAGTGCCTAGAATACGCAAGTTGCAGTAGATAATTGGCTGCATTTGGGGGCATCCTTCAAGGCCGTCTCGGCTCAGTATTCTTTCAACTCTAATAGGCTGGGCAAGCCGGCCTTTGTAGTAGTGGATGTCGTTAGATAGCAACTCTCAGCCG
>Ga0137829_11113990_pt1 | contig 12369 bp, 11 predicted proteins | sample OV2TP2_FD_97737 | JGI IMG/M metagenome (GOLD analysis project Ga0137829, IMG submission 97737) | reverse complement strand
TTTACGGTATGATTCATTTTACTCCACAAAAGGTTGAAGAGCTTACCGCAAAAGCGTTGCCAAAGGCGCGTGAGCAGGCGGCTGTTTTGGTTCCCGTTGTTACGGCAACGGTTGGTGGTTTGATTGATAATTCCACGCGGGCAAAGACACTCGGGAAGATGTTTGGGTGGGCTGCGCTTGGGGGCGCGAATTATCTGCGTGACATGCCGCAAGAAATTATTGAAACATTCGGCACGGCGGAAGATGTGGCGTATACCTTGTGTGACCGCGTGCTTGAGGCGCATGGTGATTTATTTAAACCGTTTGTTGAACATATTGATGCCATTCGCCGGCCATGGCAGGCGAAAGTGAAACAGGATGTGATGAAGGAGCGTGCTGCGGATGGGCCGGGAGCAGTGATTGCGCCGACGGTGGTATTGCCAGTGATTGCGCCGCTTGAAGAGGCGCCGGTGAATGGCGGTTTGAAACATCAAGATATTGCTGATCGGGTGAATGCGCGTTTGGCAATGGTGGAACAGTTGGCTGGCGTGACATTTACTAATCCCGACATGGCGGAACGCTTTCGCCATGCGTTGCGCTGCGCGCTTGGTGGCGTGAAAAAGTTGGATGAGGTGGCGCGACAACTTGCGCTGGTGCCGGATCGCGGCGGACTCGGCATGGGACAGGAGGAAGTGCAGGAGATTGTTGGTTTGCTTGAACGGCTTCATGCCAAAGAAGCGGAACAAGCAGAGCGGGCGCAGATGAAAAAACCAGAAACGCCGAAGAGTATGTTGCCGATGGTGGTTGGCGAGATTGCTTCATCATCTTTACCCTTCGACTCCGCTTCGCTTCGCTCAGGGACAAATATTACTCGCAATGACACGTCTCAAAAACTTGATGAATTGATTCAACAAAGCGCGGCGAATGATTCAGTTGATCTTTCGGCACTTGCTACCGGCGGCGCGGATCTTGCGGCGTCGCGCAAAATGCATGATGTGATTGCCCGGCCGCTTACCATGGGGCCGCTTGAAGAATTGCGCACGCTTGATGTGACGGATTTCAGACGTTTGGCAACCAAAGCCGGCGCGGCAGTGGATAAAATTAAACAAAAATTGGAATTATTGCGTGACGATGGCGTTGACCGGTACGCGGCGGGCATTAAGGCGTGGCGCGGAAGCCCGCTCTACTTTCTGTATGTGGATATGGTGCAGGAAGGATTGGTGGAAGGGCGCGCGCTGGAAGATATCGCCGCGTCAGATACCAATGATCCGGAGCGTTTAAGTGGCGAAGAACTGAAAAGTATAGTAGAATTAAATAAGTCATTACGATTTTAAGTGTGCCACAACAGTTCGCGGTGCCACAATTTATTGACGCGGAAGATAAAATTATGGGGCCGGTAACGGTGCGCCAGTTTTTAATTCTGATTGTAGCCGCGCTCGGGGCGTTTATCATCTGGAAGCTCGCGACGTTTTGGCTCGCGATTGTGCTGGCGGTGTTATGGTTTATTCTCGCGGTTGTGGTCGCATTTGTAAAAATTAACGGGCAGAATTTTCATGTTTTTTTGTTAAGTTTTGTGCGTACGCTGGTGAAGCCGAATCTCCGCGTGTGGAAGAAAGATTACACAAAAGAGGAATTAACCGCTTTGATGCAGATGGCGCCCAAGGTAGTGGTTAAAGAAGCGGCGGTTCAGAAAGAACGGGTGGCGCGCGGACGTTTGAGTGAATTATCGCTCACGGTTAATTCCGGCGGCGCGTTTGATCCAAAGGATTACGAATAGTATGGCAAAACCCCCCAAAACTTCCATTCCTTCTACCCAGCGATACCTGGACATTGCGGCGATTCGCGATGGGGTGATTGTTATGCGTGATGGGACGCTTCGCGCGGTGTTGATGGTTTCAAGTATCAACTTTGCGTTGAAATCCGAGCAAGAACAGGAGGCGCTGGTGGGAAGTTATGTGAGTTTTTTGAATACGCTGGAATATCCGATTCAAATTGTGGTGCAATCGCGCAAGATGAATATTGACGCGTATCTACAGTTGCTCAAGGAGCAAGAGCAAAAGCAAACCAATGAATTATTGCGCGCGCAAATTCAGGATTATCGCGCGTTTGTGGTTGATTTGGTGGAACTGGGGGAAATTATGCAGAAACGATTTTTTGTGGTGCTTGCGTATGATCCGGCGGCGAACATTAAAAAGGGGTTCCTGACGCGGCTGAAAGATGCGATGGCGCCCGCGAAAGTTATTAAAATGAAGGAAAAACAATTTAATGAACGGCGGCAGGATTTGCAGATGCGGGTTGACGGGGTGAGCAGCAGTTTGCAGGGGATGAGTTTAAAAGTGGTGCAATTGGATACGCAAGGGCTCATTGAATTATTTTATAACATTTATAATCCGGTCACCGCGCCACAAGAAGAGCTCACTGATATCGGCAAGTTGCAGGTTGAGGAAGAACCGGCGTTTGCTCCGTAATCTATGGCATTTAAACCCGTACAATCTGGCGCGCTTGGAGCTACCGAACAGGTAAAGAATGTTGGGGCGGCATTAAAGACCAAAGCGGAGCATGAGGAGGCGACGCAGCAGGCGGCTGTTGACAAATCGCTTTCCGTGTTGCAGGAAGAGCGTGTGTACCGTGAGGGCGCGGTTTCGGTGCGCGATATTATCGCGCCGGCGGCGTTTAAGGTTGATCCCGGCATGGTGCATCTTGGGGATACGGTGCTCCGCACGATGTATGTGGTGACCTATCCGCGCTTCATTAGTATTGGCTGGTTCACGCCGATTATCAACATGAATGTCACGGTTGACATTTCCATGTATTTTTATCCGATGAAATCCGAGATTGTGCTGAAGCAACTGAAGAAAAAGGTGGGAACGCTAGAGGCAGAAATAAGTGCGGCGCGTGAGAAGGGGATGCCGCGTGATCCCGCGGCCGAGACCGCCATTGGTGACGTTGAACGTTTGCGTGATTCATTAACGCAGGGCACCGAACATTTTTTCCAATTTGCGTTGTATGTCACCGTGTACGGCAAGGATCTGGAAACGTTAAATAAGGTCTCTGAACAGGTTGAATCCGTGTTTGCGAGTTCTTTGATTTACACGCGTCGTGTATTATATCAGGCGGAGCAAGGATTTAATTCAACCCTGCCGCTTGCCAATGATGAATTGCAGGTCGCGTTTAACATGAATTCATCGCCGATTGCGTCGTCGTTTCCGTTCATGTCAAGCGATCTGACGTCTGACAGCGGCATTTTGTATGGGATCAATCGGCACAATAACAGTTTGATTATTTTTGACCGTTTCAGTTTGCCGAACGCGAACGGGATTGTGTTTGCCACGTCCGGCGCGGGTAAAAGTTACGCGGTGAAATTGGAAATTTTGCGGACACTCATGATGGGCGTTGACGTTATTGTGATTGACCCTGAAATGGAGTACAAAAATTTGTCTGACGCGGTGGGCGGTTCGTATGTTAATTTGTCGCTTGCGTCAGAGAGCAAACTTAATCCGTTTGATTTGCCGCGTCCCACCACCGGCGATGCTACCACTGAAGATATTATTCGGAGCGCGGTGATTACCACCAAAGGAATCTTGCGCGTGATGCTGGGGCAATTTTCCGTTCAGGAGGATTCATTGCTTGACCGCGCGCTATTGGAAACCTACGCCAAAAAAGATATTACGGCTGATTCTGATTTAACTAAATTGGGCCCCACCGACATGCCCATTTTGACTGACTTGCAGGATATTTTGGAGGGCATGACCGATTCAAAAGATCTGGTTGAAAAATTGAAGAAGTATACGGAAGGCACGTTTTCCGGTTTGTTAAATTCCTACACTAATATCACGATGAATAATTTACTCGTGGTATTCAGTGTGCGTGATTTGGAAGATGAATTGCGGCCGGTGGGGATTTTCACGATTGTAAATTATATTTGGAATGTGGTGCGCTCCGAGCGAAAGAAGCGCGTGCTGGTGGTTGATGAGGCGTGGTGGCTCATGCAACATGAGGATTCCGCGCGGTTTATTTTCACGCTCGCGAAACGTTGTCGTAAATATTTTTTGGGCATTACCACCATCACGCAGGATGTGGCCGACTTTTTGGGGTCGCAGTACGGACGCGCGATTGTGACGAACTCGCAGATGCAATTGTTGTTGAAGCAATCAACGGCCTCCGTAGATAAATTGGTTGAGGTTTTTATGTTAACGCAGGGCGAGAAGTTTTTACTGTTGGAGTCAGGAGTGGGCGAGGGTATTTTCTTTGCCGGACCGCGTCACGCCGCGATTAAAATTATTGCTTCCTATAATGAGGATAAATTGGTAACGACGAATCCGGAGCAGTTGCTCGCGATTGATAAATCCAAAAAAGCGTTTAAGGAGATGATACAAACAAAAGAGACGACGCCAGCGGCGAGTGCTCCCGCACCAGAACCGGCGCCTAAGGAAGAGCCGAAAGAAGAGCCGAAAGAAATGGCAGTGGAAACACCGGCTGAAGTAGTGGCCGTGGCACCGGAAGCCGTGGTTGCGCCTGCACCGGCGCCGGAAGCGCCTAAAACATAACGCCTATGCTTTTTACTGAACGACGCCCACTCATGATTGGACTTATCGTGTTATCCGCGGTTGTGGTTGTGGTGGTTGTGATTTTTATTGTTCGTTTTGCGCGGAGTGGCGACTCGGGCGGAGAAGCAGTCAAGCCGACACCTGCTAAAATAGCTGGTACATCATCGGATGGCGCGGTGGTGCCACCAAAAGATTTTGATAAACAAACGGTTGAAAGTTTGGCTCGTCTTTTTGTTGAACGGATTGGCAGTTATTCAAATCAGAGTAATTTTCAAAATTTGAATGATGTGGCAAGTTTGCTGACGCCACGAGCGCGTACGTGGGCCGATGGTTTGAAGAAAACGCAAGATACCAGCGCGGGGTATCGCGGGATAACGACAAAAGCGTTGACCGCGGAGACCACTGACTGGAAACCACGTGAGAGCGCGCGCGTGCGTATTGCAACGCAACGACAGGAGGAGCGTGATGGTGCCTTGCCACAGTTGCAGTATCAGGATGCTGAAGTGCGCTTGGTTTTTCAGGGTGACTCGTGGCTGGTTGATGAAATGGTATGGAAGGATGTTCAGCCATGAGTGCGTGACACAATGGTTTTTTGATCGCTTGTTTCCGCTTTCTTGTTTTGGTTGTGAAAAGGAAGGGTGCTGGGTGTGTGGCGCGTGCGAAGACGCGCTTGTGTTTTTACCGCCGGTATGGCAGGGAGCTCCTATGCCACTCCGCGGAAGCACCGCTGTTTTTACCTATGACCAGCCGGTGGTGCGTTCCATGGTGATGGCGCTCAAATATCAGTATGCGGAATTGGTAGTTCCGGTGATGGGCGGTTTGATTGCTCGGTGGCTCTCGGACGGCGGCAGAGAAATGTTTCCCGCGAATGGCGTTATTGTTCCGGTGCCGCTCCACCCGCGACGGTATGCCTTACGCGGATTTAATCAGGCGGAATTGATTGCCCAGGAGCTTGGCCGCCTTCTTGGTCAACCGGTCGTTTGTCTCCTGAAGCGCACACGTGCTACGCGCCATCAAACACTGCAAACGCGTCTTTTGAGATGGCAAAATGTTGATGGCGCTTTTGCGGTGGCTGATGATGCGGTGATTGATGGAAGGCCGGTTATTATTGTTGATGATGTGACCACAACCGGCGCAACGCTTGCCGCATGCGCACGGCCGCTTATGGCGGCAGGCGTTCAGAAAATATACAGCTTTGCCTTTGCGCGTGAGTTATGATTGTTTGGCCGAGAAGGCAATAATCGCGCGCATTTGCGCGAGGAGGATCGTGATCCGTTTTTTTAAGGGAAATGCATCGGGCATTTCCGTACAGATTGAAAATTGCGCGCCGGATTTGTGCGCATATTCCTCACCCGAGCCATCGGAGCGGGGATTCAGCACCAGGCCATCATTTCCGCGATGCCTGTAGATACGTTTTTTGGTAACCACCGTGCCGTATTTTTTTGCGATTTTGATGAGGTTGCGATAGATGACGGGTTCGTGCGGTTCACGGGTGTAGGCAAAAAGATAGGAGCCGCGTTGTTCTTCGTCCTCATGGAGGGCGGCGAAGAAAAAGAGTGATTCCGCGGCGAGCGCTTTTTTTAGAAGTATATTTTCCGGCGCCGGTTGGTGATCAAGAAAATGGCGATTGAGATTTCGATTATCCTCATTACGATACTGATGTCGGTCAAAACCGTATGGGTTAACGAGCGGGAAGATGATAATCTTGATGTGCGCGGGGAGACGCGGTATTCGTTTGAGGAATGCAACGATTGCCCACGGACCTGACTCTTCGTCGCCATGAATGCCGGCAGAGAAACAGATAACGCGCTTGGCGCGCGCGGGGTTACCGAGCGTCACTTGATAGAGCGGATATTCGTGGTTTTTTCCTACCATGCCAAGCGTGGTGAGTGGGATTTTTTTCCGTTCGCACACGCGTTGCAACTCCCGGATATAGGGAGCGTAGTTTCCGATTTTTTGCATAGCGCTTACATTTCGCGTAGATACCCCCAGGTGTGGAGGCGGTCACTATCCTCAAACCAACGATCGCCAATATCCGTGCGATAATACATGTGAGGAATAATAATGTTTTGAATGCGACGATAGACCTGATCTTGTGTTTGTTTTACCGTATTGCCCGAGCCGCAGACGACGAGCACCACGCCGGAGGTGCCGGTAACGAGCCATTCGTCGTTCACTAATTTGACGTCTTCAATGTGCACGCCTTCGGGCGGTTTCTTGAAATAGATGATGGAGTCCTTGGATTTTATCTCAAACGTTTTTTTGTCAGTGAAAGGGAAGGGCGGCACCACCAGACGCACGCCAATTTGGAAACCGCTTTTCACTTTTAATTTTGGATCATGCCCGGCGGCAAGTTCATAGAGGAATTCGCCCATGGGCGTCACCATACCTTCATGTTGAATGAAAATAGTTGGGTAGCCAAAACGCGAGGTGAACTCCAATGGATAAATGCCGTGGCCATTCACGATGCAGTTAATATCCATGTATCCCACATACCCCTCTTCCGCGAATTTTGATTCCAGTTTTTTGAGCGTTTGGTTAAAGAGGCGGTTGGGCCCGCTCCAAAACATGAGTGTTCCCATCTCGCCGGTTGAAGGCCCCAAATTGCCTGGGAATAATTTTTTGTGTTCAAAATTAACATTGATGGGATAGACAAATTCTTTGCCGTTAAAGAACGCGCCCACAGCAACTTCAACGCCAGTCACGCGTTTTTGCAGTTGGAAATCCGGCATTTTTTTGGTCCATCCTTTTTTGTAATCGCCAAGTACCTGAACCACATCGCGGCCGTCTTCTTCCTCGCCCACAAAGAGGAGTCCTTTGATGACTGATGATTCACCGTTTGGTTTAATGACGTAGCGGCCGGGGTTCGCGCGGACAAATTCAATAGCCAGATCAAACGAGGTAAAATTTTGATAGGGAATGATATTGACGCCCACTTTTTTTAGTTCTTCTTGGCCAAACGGACGGTCATCCTCAAGCATATCCGTGTACGGCGTGCCGCCTACCACCAGCTTGCCACGCTCCCGCACTTTTTTTGCTTTGAGTCCCTGGCCGAGCACGTCATCAAAAATAACAATATCCGCCCAATCAAGTTCTGCCTCCCAGTTGTCCACTTTTGGCACAAAGCCATCCGCCACTTCCCGTTCTTCCGGTTCTTCAGTGTAATATTTTACCTCGTGTCCTTCTTTGATAATCTGCCAGGCGATGTCTCCAATCAAACCATCTATGGAGACAAACAGAAATTTTTTTGATTCCATCGGTTTTCATTAGAAATAAATGACATGATGATTGTAGCAAAGTGGCGATTATTTTTCAAACAAAAACCCCGACGCGTCGGGGTTTTTGGTACGATGCTCTTTTTACGGTGCCGGTTGCGCCGGTGTGCCCGTTGCGGTGACGGCCGTGGTGGTTGCCGTTTCAGAGGGTGAAACAGGCGCGGCGTTACGGTTTTTATAGGCGGTGTAGCCGCCCCACGCAATGAGCGCAAGGACAATGAGCCAAATAAGGCCGCGTACAAAGCCACCGCCTTCTTTGTGAGAGTCCCTATCGCGCTGATTCCGCGTGGGCTCTGAAGCATCAGGTGCGCGCGCCTCGTCTTCCTTTTCGATGTCGTCTTCCACCTCCAACTTCTCTTGATCTCTGGGTTCGTCCATAGAAATGGGGATAATAAATAAAGCCATGAAAACTGCCTTCAGCTTAGCAAAGGGGGTAAAAACGTGTAAATAGGGGGCTGTGTACAGTTTATTTGTATCTGTTTTTACCGAGGCCGGAGCTCTTTACATGCGTGAATAGTTGTGGTATTATTGATTGTCTCTCTGGGAGACACTGTTTTGTCATTATGAATGCTATTAGAAACGTTGCTATCATCGCTCACGTTGACCATGGGAAGACTACGTTGGTTGACGCGCTTTTACATCGTTCAAAAACGCAGCTCTCCAAAAAAAATGCGGATGCTATCTGCATCATGGATTCAAATGAGCTTGAGCGCGAGCGCGGTATTACCATTTTTGCCAAAAATGCCGCGGTTTTTTGGGGCGACACAAAAATTAATATCATTGACACGCCGGGCCACGCGGATTTTGGCGGCGAGGTGGAGCGCGTGCTCAACATGGCTGATGGGTGTCTTCTTTTGGTTGATGCCAAAGAAGGGCCCATGCCGCAGACGCGTTTTGTGATGCGGAAGGCCTTGGCGCTTGGATTAAAAATTATTGTGGTGGTGAATAAAATAGATAAGCCGGACGCGCGGCCGGATTTTGTGCTGAACAAAGTGTTTGAATTATTTGTGGAATTGGGCGCCGAGGCCCAGGCGCTTGACTTTCCGGTTTTGTACGCGTCCGCAAAAAAAGAAAAGGCGGGTTTGGGACGGGATTTGAAGGACATGACGGATGTTGATCCTATTTTTGACGCAATTATTAAATATATTTCCGCGCCAGCCGGTGATGCGGCGCTTCCGCTTCAAATGCGCGTGGTTACGTTAACTAAAGACGATTTCAAAGGCCGCATCGGCACGGGCAGAATTTATAATGGTGTCATTCGCGCGGGGCAAGAGGTGGCGCATATTAATCGCGCGGGAGTGACGCGGAAATATCGTTTGGTGTCACTCATGACGCTTTTGGGACTTGAGCGTATAGAAATTAAAGAAGCATCGGCCGGGGATATTGTTGCAATCGCGGGCGTTCCCGATGTGGTGAGCGGGGAAACGATTGCGGATCCAGCAAATCCCGTAGCGTTGCCGCTACTTGCTATTGAAGAGCCCACCGTGAAAATGACATTCGCGGTCAACGATTCTCCGTTTGCCGGTAAGGAGGGGGAGTACACCACGTCGCGTCAAATTCGTGAGCGTCTGTACACGGAGCTTGAAACGGATATGGCGCTTCGTGTTATTGATGGTACGCAGGGTGATTGGATTGTGTCCGGGCGCGGCGAATTACATTTGGCAATTTTGATTGAACGCATGCGGCGTGAGGGGTTTGAATTTCAGGTTTCCTCGCCTGAAGTTATTTATAAAGAAGTTGGTGGTAAAAAATTGGCGCCGTATGAGCGTGTGTATATTGAGGTGCCGGAAGCGTATCAGGGAATTGTGATACAGAAATTAGGCAGTCGTCGCGGTAAACTGCAGGAAATGCGGGTGGAAAATGGCGTAGTATTTTTGGAATTCACGATTCCAACGCGAGGACTTTTTGGTTATCGCAGTGAATTTTTGACGGATACGCGGGGTTTGGGGATTATCAATACGCTTTTTGAGGAGTATCAACCGGTGGATTCCAGCGAGTGGCAGACACGCGAAAAAGGTTCACTGGTTGCGCATGAGACGGGTACCACACAATTGTACGGACTGCTTGCTGTACAAGATAGAGGAGTGTTATTTTTTGGGTCGGCAGTTCCTGTCTACGAGGGGCAGGTGGTGGGGCAGAACACGCGCGCGGGCGATATGCGCGTGAATGTATGCAAAGAAAAACGGTTATCTAACATGCGCTCAAAAGGCGATGGTTCAAGTGAGCATTTCAACGAACCGCGGATTATGGGTCTTGAAGATGCGTTGGAGTACATCGCGCCTGATGAACTGGTGGAAGTGACGCCAAAAAATGTTCGTATCCGCAAAAGAGATTTGTTGAAACGGTAAGCGCCGAGGCAACCCTTTCAAATCGCGAAGTTTCTATTGGCGGAGGAGGTGAGATTCGAACTCACGAGGGCTGTTAGACCCTACCTCGTTAGCAGTGAGGCGCACTAGACCACTATGCGACTCCTCCTGGTGAGAGAATCGTATCATATTTTTTCGCTTGCGTCAACGTCGCGCGCACGCTATACTCTGCTCACTATGTTTTCCGATAATGTCATCTTCTTCGACGGCGAATTCACCACCCTTGATCCAACCACCGGACGGTTGTTGTCGCTCGCGCTCGTGAAACCGAGTGGCGAGTATTTATATCTTGAACTGGAGACCGGCGATGCGCCGGTGCATCCGTGGACCGCAGAGCATGTTGTGCCGTTGCTCACCACATCAAAAATATCCGATGACGAAGCGCGCCAGAAGATTCGTGAATTCGTCGGTGATGGAAGGCCATTTTTGGTTGCGAAAACAAATCAGTTTGATTGGGTTTTTCTCGCCAAACTTATTGGTATCCAGAAGAAAGACGAGGGCGGGGACATTTTTAACTGGCGTCCCATTGATTTTACCTCAATCCTGTTTTGCCGCGGCATTGATCCGAGCCAGCCAAGCACGGTGCTTGCCAAAGATATGGGCGTTGACATTCCAGAAAATTTTCGCGAACACCACGCGCTCTCTGATGCGCAAATGCTCCGCGCGCTCTACTTGAAATTTGCGGCCGCGTAACGTTATCCACAAGGAGACCCGTTTCGTGCTATACTGAATGGGGTCAATCACTTCTTAATTTTTGTTTCTATGGCAGCGCAAAAGTCCACGATTAAGTGGGTTATCATTGGAGCCGTTGTGCTCATTTTGGTTGGGGGTATTTGGGGTACCTATAATAAACTGGTCACCTCAAATGAGTCCATTGATGGACAATGGGCACAGGTGCAAGCGACGTATCAACGACGTGTTGATTTGATTCCCGGTCTTGTCAACTCGACACGCGGGTTCTTTAAGCAAGAACAGGCGCTTTACGAGAAAATTACGCAAGCGCGCGCGGCATATTCTGGCGCAAAGACGACCGCGGAACAGGTTTCTGCGGCTAACGTGCTTGAATCAAGCTTGAGCCGCTTGTTAGTGATTGTTGAGTCAAACCCGGAGATTAAGTCAAACCAGGTGGTCACTAATTTGATGGCGGAGTTGGCTGGCACGGAAAACCGTATTTCAGTAGAACGTATGCGGTTTAATGATGCCGTGCGAAAATATAATGTGGTGGTGAAGCGATTCCCCTCAAATATTATCGCCGGTGTTTTCAGCTTTGACGCGCGTGAATTCTTCCAGGCGCAAGAAGGCGCTGATAAGGCAGTACCGGTGAATTTGGATGTGAATTAAGGCGTGATGATGGTATTCGCATGGTTGTATACCTGAAACGCATTGTTATAGGAGCATTACTTGGACTCGCGCTCGTGAGTCCAAGTTTTGCGTTGGCGCAAAGTGAATTAGTGTTTCCACAGCCGATCGGTTTTGTGAATGATTTCGCAAATTTTTTGCGGTCAGAAACCGAGGGGGCGCTTGAGGCAAAGTTGGAGGCATTCCAGATGGAAACCGGGCACGAAATTACGGTGGTGACGACGGACAGTTTGCAAGGTACTACTATTGAAGATTTGGCGGTGCGTTGGTTTGAACGATGGGGGATCGGAAAAGAACAGGCAGATAACGGTATTTTGATGCTCATTGTTCCCTCGGAGCGTGTCATGCGCATTGAGGTTGGTTATGGCTTGGAGGGTGCGGTGCCAGACAGCGTTGCACAGCAGGTTGGCGATAACATCGTGACACCAAAATTTCGTGCCGATGATCCGGATGCCGGGGTGACGGCAGGCGTGGACGCGCTGATGAAATTGACGCAAGGCGAAGACGTGAGTGCGCTCTTAAATCCCAACGCCAACAGTGAATCACAAATGGGTTTAGTGTTTTTTGTGATTATGATTTTTATCTTCGCGTGGATAGTGTATGACCGGATTGCCATGGCACAAAAAATTCAGCCGTTTATGCGAAACCAAGGAACGCGCGGTGTTTTTGTTAGTGCGTTAAGCGTTGCGGGCGGTTTTATTGCCGGCCTTGCTGGATTTTTACACCCCTTGGCGTGGGCAGGAATTTTTGCGGCAACCGTTGGCGCTTTGATTTTTTATCTTACGAAAGACGCGGGGAAACACCGTGGCGGCGGTTCGGGTGGCGGATGGTATGCTTCAGGAG
>Ga0137829_11610821_pt1 | contig 12379 bp, 9 predicted proteins | sample OV2TP2_FD_97737 | JGI IMG/M metagenome (GOLD analysis project Ga0137829, IMG submission 97737) | reverse complement strand
TCCCCAGCCAACCAAGCCGCTTGGCACGAAGCCACCGCTTGCATGATGGCAATGCCCGATGAAAAAGCACTGACGCAGGCGCCGCCATCAGCGACCGCGCATCGGGCGGACACTGACCAATCGACTGCTTGATCGGAAGGGAAAGAGGTGAACAAGGTCACCTCAGACGCACCTCAGAAAGAGGCCGCCTGAGGAAGACAGGACATGCGGCGCTAGCCGACGAAGTTGAGAAGCACGCCTGCGGCTACCGCAGAGCCAATGACGCCCGCCACGTTTGGCCCCATGGCATGCATCAACAGGAAGTTCTGCGGATTAGCCTCCAGACCAACCTTATTCGAAACGCGCGCCGCCATCGGCACGGCCGAAACACCGGCGGAACCGATGAGCGGGTTGATTTTGTTCTGGCTGAAGCGATTCATCACCTTGGCCATGAAAATGCCCGCCGCCGTACCGCCACAGAAGGCCACCATCCCCAAGACCAGAATCCCCAGCGTCTTCATTTGCAGAAACGCTTCGGACGACAGCTTCGAACCCACCGTCAGGCCCAGCGCAATGGTGACGATATTGATCAGCGCGTTGCGCGACGTATCGGCCAGACGATCCACAACGCCGCATTCGCGCAGCAGGTTGCCGAAAGCGAACATGCCCACCAGGGGCGCCGCATCCGGCAGCAACAAGCCAACCAGAATGCAGAGGACCAACGGAAAAACGATTTTCTCCGCCTGGCTGACATGGCGCAGCTGCATCATGACGATGGCACGCTCTTCCTTGGTGGTCAGCGCACGCATGATCGGAGGTTGTATCAGCGGAACCAGCGCCATGTAGGAATAAGCCGCCACGGCAATCGGCCCCAACAGTTCAGGCGCAAGCTTGGAGGTCACGAAGATTGACGTCGGGCCGTCCGCACCGCCGATGATCGCGATGGAGGCCGCCTCACGCAGCGTGAACTCCATTCCCGGGATTCCCAGCGCAGTCAGCGCCAGCGCACCGAGCAGGGTGGCGAAGATACCGAACTGGGCTGCCGCCCCGAGCAACAGCGTCTTCGGATTGGCCAGCATCGGACCGAAATCGGTCATTGCTCCGACACCCATGAAGATCAGCAACGGAAACACGCTGGTCGGCAGGCCGACCTCATAGAACAGGTGCAGGATGCCAGCTCCCTCACCCATGTTCGCCACCGGGATGTTCGCCAGGATGCCGCCGAAACCGATCGGAATCAGCAACAGCGGCTCAAAACCCTTGCGGATCGCCAAATAGATCAGCCCCAGGCAGACGAGGATCATCAGCGCCTGCCCGGGCTCGAGGTGATAAAGACCGGTTCCCTGCCACAGCTTGAGCAACTTATCCATGCGACTCCCCTTAAGCGATGCTCAATAAGCTGTCGCCGACCGAAACCGCGTCGCCAACCTTGACGTTGACCGAGGCAACGGTACCGGCCTTGAACGCACGGATCTCGGTTTCCATTTTCATGGCCTCGAGAATCACCACCAGGTCACCCTCCTGAACGAGCTGCCCAGGCTGCACCAATACCTTGAATATGTTGCCGGCCAGCGGTGCTGCCTGCGGCTCGCCACCAGACGGAACGGCTGCTGCAGTCGAACCGGCACTGGCGGCGCTGGTCGCAGGATCCGCACCGAGCGGCTTGATGCCTTCGATGTCGCCCCCCTCGTTGACCTGCACGACGAACGACTTGCCATTGACCTCGACGGTGTACACCTCGGGCTTGCCCGGCTCGCGCGCCGGCAGCTCGCTGCCGGTGGGTGCCGGCTCGAACGCCGAGGGATTGCCGCGATTCTCGAGGAACTTAAGACCAATCTGCGGGAACAATGCATAGGTCAGGACATCATCGATGGCATCCTCGGCCAGCTTGATGTTCTTCTCGCGGGCCAACCCTTCGAGCTCGGCCGTCAACCGCTGCATCTCCGGCTGCAAAAGGTCCGCAGGACGGCAAGTGATGACCTCTGCGCCGTCGAGCACGCGCGCCTGCAATTCGGCGTTGAAGGGAGCAGGCGCTGAGCCGTACTCACCCTTGAGCACACCGGCAGTTTCCTTGGTAATGGACTTGTAGCGCTCACCGGTGAGCACGTTGATCACCGCCTGGGTGCCAACGATCTGCGAGGTCGGGGTTACCAGCGGGATGAAGCCCAGATCCTCGCGCACGCGCGGAATCTCAGCCAGCACCTGATCGAACTTGTCCTGGGCGCCCTGCTCCTTGAGCTGGCTTTCCATGTTGGTGAGCATGCCGCCCGGCACCTGGGCGACCAGGATGCGCGAATCGACGCCTTTGAGGTTGCCCTCGAACTTCGCGTATTTCTTGCGCACCTCTCGAAAGTAGGCGGCAATCTCTTCCAGCAGCTCCAGGTCCAGTCCGGTGTCGCGCTCGGTACCCTGGAACATGGCCACCACCGACTCGGTCGGTGAATGGCCGTAGGTCATCGACAGCGAGGAGATGGCAGTGTCGACATTGTCGATACCGGCTTCCACCGCCTTGAGAATAGCCACCGAGGACAAGCCGGCAGTGGCGTGGCACTGCATATGGATCGGGATGGCCAGGCTGGCCTTCAGGCGCGAGACCAGTTCGAACGCCGTATAGGGGGTGAGGATGCCGGCCATGTCCTTGATCGCCACGGAGTCGGCGCCCATATCTTCGATCTGCTTCGCCAGATCGACCCACATCTCCAGGGTGTGCACCGGGCTGGTGGTGTAGGAAATGGTGCCCTGGGCGTGCTTGCCGTGCTGTTTCACCGCACGCAGTGCCGTTTGCAGATTACGCGGATCGTTCATCGCATCGAACACGCGGAACACGTCGACGCCGTTGACCGCAGCGCGCTCGACAAACTTCTCCACCACATCGTCGGCATAGTGGCGATAGCCCAGCAGGTTCTGCCCACGCAACAGCATTTGCTGGCGCGTGTTGGGCATGGCCTTCTTCAACTCACGGATGCGCTCCCACGGATCCTCGCCGAGGTAGCGGATACAGGCATCGAACGTCGCTCCACCCCAGCTCTCAACCGACCAGAACCCGACTTGATCGAGCTTGGCGGCTATCGGCAACATGTCCTCTAGCCGGACGCGGGTGGCCAGAATGGACTGATGGGCATCACGCAGCACCACATCGGTGATACCGAGCGGCTTTTTAGCAACTGTCATGGAAGGAACTCCCTTTCCAGAGTCAACCGCGGCGCGCGCGGTGTTGATGAATCGCGGCCTGGATGGCTGCAAGAATGTCCGCGTCTGTTTCAGCACCGACATGCGGTGCAGGCGCAGCCTGAGGCGCCGGTGCACTTACGAAGCGACCGGTCAGATACGACATCAGGCGAATGCAAAGGATCAACAGAACGAGGAATGCGAAGACGAAACCGATGCCGAACAGCATGAGTTCGACGCCTTCGAGCAGGAGTTGGCTGGGGGTCATCGGGAGTTCCCTTGTCAGCAGCTCAAGCTGCTTGTTATTCGCTGCGTTAGTTCGGACACGTTCCGCGACACGCGAAACGGCCGAACCTTAGCCCGAAACAACGAAACAAGGCAAACCCCAACACGACGCGAAAAGCGCCGCTACAGCAGAAAAATTGTCGCCAATCCGAGGAAAATGAAGAAACCGCCACTGTCGGTCATGGCCGTGATCATCACGCTGGCCCCCATCGCCGGATCGCGCCCCAGTCGCGCCAGCGTCATCGGAATCAGCACGCCCATCAGCGCCGCGAGCAGCAGATTCAAGGTCATCGCAGCCGTCATCACGACGCCCAGAGACCAGCTACCGTAAAGCCACCAGGCTACCGCGCCTATCACGCCACCCCACACCAGACCATTGACCAGACCGACCCCGACCTCCTTGCGCAACAGGCGTACGGTGTTCCCAGTGCCCACCTGATCCAGCGCCATGGCGCGTACGATCATGGTGATCGTCTGGTTGCCGGAGTTGCCGCCGATACCTGCGACAATTGGCATCAGCGCGGCCAGCGCCACCAGCTTCTCGATCGAGCCATCGAACAGGCCGATCACTCGCGAAGCGACGAATGCGGTGACCAGGTTGACCGCCAGCCAGGCCCAACGGTTGCGCACGGACTTCCAGACCGAAGCGAAGATATCTTCCTCCTCGCGCAGACCGGCCATGTTGAGGACTTCGCTTTCGCTCTCCTCGCGGATCAGGTCGACCATCTCGTCGATGGTTAGGCGCCCGATCAGCTTGCCTCCCTTGTCGACGACCGGTGTCGAAACCAGGTCGTAGCGCTCGAACGCCTGAGCCGCCTCGTAGGCGTCTTCGTCAGGATGGAAGGTGACCGGGTCGCTGGCCATTACCTCGGCGACCTGCTTGTCCGGATCGTTGACCAGGAGCCGCTTGATCGGCAGCACCCCCTTGAGCACACCGTCGTAATCGACCACGAACAGCTTGTCGGTGTGGCCGGGCAGCTCCTTGAGCCGCCGCAGGTAGCGCAGCACGACTTCCAGGCTGACATCTTCGCGGATGGTCACCATCTCGAAGTCCATCAGCGCGCCAACCTGATCCTCCTCGTATGACAAAGCCGAGCGCACACGCTCGCGCTGCTGGGCGTCCAGGCTCTCCATCAGCTCATGAACGACATCACGGGGCAGTTCAGGGGCCAGGTCGGCCAGCTCGTCGGCGTCCATCTCCTTGGCCGCGGCGAGCAGTTCGTGATCGTCCATGTCGGCGATCAGCGTCTCCCGCACCGCATCGGAGACCTCGAGCAGAATGTCGCCATCGCGCTCGGCCTTGACCAGCTGCCAGACGGTCAGGCGCTCTTCGAGCGGCAATGCTTCCAGGATGTGGGCGACGTCCGCAGGGTGCAGCTCGTCGAGCTTGCGTTGCAGCTCGGCAAGGATCTGCCCCTGATCATAATTCTCGGCGGGCTCGACCTGCAGATTGTCCTGCCGGTATTCGCCATCCTCACCGAGGCGATGGCGTTGCAGCAGTTCGACCACCTGCGCCAGGCGGTCCTGCAAGGTCTCTTGTGGCTTTTTTGCTTCTACTTCTGTCATGGCGCACTCCACCCCCGGCCGGGAGCGCGCCGGGGGAATCAATCAATCTTCACGTGATTGGCAAGCGGGAAACTTGAATGGCTACTGGGTAAGTCCATAAGGAAAGGTTGTTCCACAGACCCATAGGGGCAGATGCGGCAATCATACCATCGCCGCGGCGCGCCGGACGTGCTCAAGTACAGCCCTTTCGGGCAACTTGCACACAGACACGTCAGCAGCATGGACGCCGACTTTTCTGTCGACGCCTTCACGGCGCAATGAGACACGGATGTACGGACAGCTTTTATTGAGTAGCCTGCAAGGCGCTTGTTCAGTCAAGGAGGACGACAATGAAAATGTGGGTGATCTGCACTGGCCTGCTTTTGCTGGCGAATCCGGCGTTTTCCGCAAGCGTGTTTCGCTGCGTCGATACCGCGGGGCACGTCACTTTCAGTCAGCAGGGCTGCCCCACGGACCAGAGCAGCGAGCGACAACAGGCGGTCAACCCGAAGCCCAGCTCCGACGAGACCGTGCGCATGGCCACGACTGCCAGCAGTACGAATCACGGGCGCAAGGTCGGCAACGACGTGGCGGTAGTTGCCGAGAAAGACGACGGGTGCGGCAACAGGGTGACCGGCAGCGAGCGGCGCAGCGCGATCATCAGCAAGAGCATTCGTGCGGGGATGACACGCAGCGACGTGGAAAGCGCGCTAGGCCGACCGGAAAGCACCACAAGCACCAACGGCAGAGACCGCCTGCGCTTTCGGGACGGCAAGGGGCAGGTGCGCACGGTCAGCTTCGATGAACACGGCTGCGTGCTGGGCAAGCGCTAGCTCGCCAAAACGAAAAAGGGCCTGCATCGCTGCAGGCCCTTCTCTTGATTGGCGCACTCAGGAGGATTCGAACCTCCGACCGCTCGGTTCGTAGCCGAGTACTCTATCCAGCTGAGCTATGAGTGCGTAAGTGCTTGATAAACCAGATCACTGCTGGTTGCCCGAGCGACTCGCAAGATGCCAGTCATTCGAATATGGCGCACTCAGGAGGATTCGAACCTCCGACCGCTCGGTTCGTAGCCGAGTACTCTATCCAGCTGAGCTATGAGTGCGCTGAGCGTGCGCATTATAGGGAGTAAACAATGATGGTCAAGCACTTTGCCGTGGCGCTTTCCATCTGAAAGCAGGCTGACGCAAGAATCAAAACCCTAGAACGCAAAATGGCGGAGAAGGGGGGATTCGAACCCCCGACACCCTTTTGAGGTGTACTCCCTTAGCAGGGGAGCGCCTTCGGCCACTCGGCCACCTCTCCGCAACACGGGGCGCATCATACCCATCTTTACCCCGTTTGCAAAGCCAAAAATTACAGAAAAATTAGTGGCTTGGTTCCTGATCCTTCTCTTTCTGGATCCGCTGGTAAATCTCCTCGCGATGCACCGCCACCTCCTTGGGCGCATTGACGCCGATACGTACCTGGTTTCCTTTCACACCCAACACAGTGACAGTCACATCGTCACCCACCATCAGGGTTTCTCCTACCCGGCGAGTCAGAATCAGCATTCCTTTCTCCTTAAACGGATTCAGTTCAGTAAACAGTCTGCAAAGATAAATACGGAAAATGTCCCGTAAAACATGAAGCTAGAGCCTTTCACCAGGTATTGACCCGCGCTCGGGAGCCTAAAGTTCCTTTTAGCACGGCCCAATACGACAGAAGGCGCGGACTAGCGCGCCTTCTGCGAATCACTCCGCAGTATTGCCAGCCGGCGCATCCAACTCAAATGCGGTGTGCAACGCACGTACTGCAAGTTCCAGATACTTCTCTTCAATGACAACCGAAACTTTGATTTCGGACGTCGAAATCATCTGAATATTGATGTTTTCCTTGGCCAGCGCCTCGAACATCCGGCTGGCGACGCCTGCGTGCGAACGCATACCGACACCGACGATAGACACCTTGGCGATATTGGTGTCACCAATGACTTCCCGGGCGCCCATCTCGGCGGCAATCCCTTGCAGCACCTGAAGCGCGTTGTTGTAGTCGTTGCGGTGCACGGTAAACGTGAAATCGGTGGTGTTATCGTGCGCGACGTTCTGCACGATCATGTCCACTTCCACATTCGCGGCGCTGATCGGCCCGAGAATCTTGAACGCTACGCCGGGCGTGTCCGGCACCCCACGGATGGTCAGCTTGGCCTCGTCACGATTGAAGGCGATGCCGGAAATGATGGGCTGTTCCATGGATTCCTCTTCATCAAGGGTAATGAGGGTACCCGGACCCTCCTGAAAGCTGTGCAGTACACGCAGCGGGACACTGTACTTGCCGGCGAACTCAACCGCGCGGATTTGCAGCACCTTGGAGCCAAGGCTGGCCATTTCCAGCATTTCCTCGAAGGTGATCTTGTCCAGACGCTGGGCCTTGGCAACGACGCGCGGGTCGGTGGTATAGACGCCATCCACATCGGTGTAGATCTGGCATTCATCGGCCTTCAACGCTGCCGCCAACGCCACGCCGGTGGTGTCGGAGCCACCGCGCCCCAGCGTGGTGATGTTGCCCTTCTCGTCCACACCCTGGAAGCCAGCCACAACGACGACACGCCCCGCCTTGATGTCGCGCTGGATGCGCTGCGCATCGATCTGCAGGATGCGCGCCTTCGTGTGGGCGCTATCGGTGAGGATACGGACCTGATTGCCAGTGTAGGACACCGCCGGAACGCCGCGCTTGATCAGCGCCATGGCCAGCAGGGCGATCGTCACCTGCTCGCCCGTGGACACCATGACGTCCAGCTCGCGCGGAACCGGCTGCTCGCTGATCTGCTTGGCCAGATCGATCAGACGGTTGGTTTCGCCGCTCATTGCCGAGACGACCACGACAATGTCATCGCCACCGTCGCGGAATTTCTTGACCTTTTCGGCCACCTGCTCGATTCGCTCGACGGTGCCGACCGAGGTGCCCCCAAACTTCTGTACGATCAAAGCCATTGTTAGCCGCCTAGAGCCCGCAAAGGGCATTCATTAAACAAACAACCTGCAGATGCCGGAGGCGCCTCCGGCAACTTAATCAAAGTGCCTGCTGAGCAAACGGCAGGGCCAAGGCCAACGCCTCGTCCAGCTTGGCCGCATCGGTACCGCCGCCCTGGGCCATGTCCGGACGACCGCCGCCCTTGCCACCTACCGCGGCAGCGGCCTGCCTCATCAGATCCCCGGCCTTCAGGCGCGAGGTCAGGTCCTGCGTCACGCCGGCAACCAGGACGACCTTATCGTCCTGAACCCCGCCCAGCAGAATGACCGCACTGCCCAATTTGTTCTTCAGCTGGTCGACCAGCGCCAGCAACGCCTTGCCGTCGAGCCCATCCTGACGTGCCGCCAGCACGCGGATGCCGTTCACCTCAACCGCCGATGCCGCCAGGTCATTACCTGCAGCGCTGGCGGCCTTGGCCTTGAGCTGCTCGAGCTCCTTTTCCAGCTGACGGTTGCGCTCCAGGAGGCCACCGAGCTTGTCCAACAGATTCTCGCGGCTGCCCTTGACCAGGCTGGCCGCCTCCTTCAGCTGTTCCTCGGCGTCATTGAGGTAGGCCAGCGCCGGTGCGCCAGTTACCGCTTCGATCCGCCGCACGCCAGCGGCCACGCCGCCTTCGCTGGTGATCTTGAACAGGCCGATGTCGCCGGTGCGGTTCACGTGGGTACCACCGCACAGCTCGACGGAAAAACCGCCACCCATGGTCAGCACCCGAACGGTGTCGCCATACTTCTCGCCGAATAGCGCCATTGCGCCCTTGGCCTTGGCGGTATCGATATCGGTTTCCTCGATCTCCACCGCCGAGTTGCGGCGGATCTCGGCATTGACGCGATCCTCCAGTGCGCGGAGCTGCTCCGGTTTGATCGCTTCGAAGTGGCTGAAGTCGAAGCGCAGGCGCTGACTGTCCACCAAGGAGCCCTTCTGGCTCACGTGCTCACCGAGAATTTCACGCAACGCAGCATGCAGCAGGTGGGTCGCCGAGTGGTTGAGCGCCGTAGCCTGGCGCACTGAAGCGTCGACCGTCGCCTCGACCTGCGCGCCGGTGGTCAGCGTGCCGCTGTCGACGATTCCGTGATGCAGGAATGCGCCACCAGCCTTGCTGGTGTCGCGCACATCGAAGCGCAGACCCTGTGCCTCGAGATAGCCGCAATCACCGATCTGCCCGCCGGATTCGGCGTAGAACGGCGTCTGATCGAGCACCACGACGCCCTCCTCGCCAGCGCTCAGACTATCGACCAGCATGCCTTGCTTGAACAGCGCCAGAACCTTGCCGCTGCCCGACGTGCCCTGGTAACCGATAAAGCGCGTCTCGCCTTCCACCTTGACCAGGCTGTTGTAGTCCATGCCGAAGGCGCTCGCCGAGCGGGCACGCTCGCGCTGGGCCTGCATCTCGCGCTCGAAGCCCTCTTCATCCAGAGTCAGATTACGCTCGCGCGCGATGTCACCGGTCAGATCGACCGGGAAGCCGTAAGTGTCGTACAGCTTGAACACCACCTCGCCGGGGATGACGCTACCGGCAAGCCCGGCCAGATCCTGCTCCAGGATCTTCAGCCCCTGCTCCAGGGTCTTGGCGAATTGCTCTTCCTCGTTCTTCAGCACGCGCTCGATATGCGCCTGCTGCTGCTTGAGTTCGGGGAAAGCGTCGCCCATCTCCGCGACCAGCGCGGCGACGATGCGATGGAAGAAGCTGCCCTTGGCGCCGAGCTTGTTGCCATGGCGGCAGGCGCGGCGAATGATGCGGCGCAGCACGTAGCCACGGCCTTCGTTGGACGGCGTCACGCCATCGGCGATGAGGAAGCCGCAGGAACGGATATGGTCGGCAACGACCTTCAGCGAAGCCTGGCCTTCGTTGGCGCAGCCGATGGCGTCCGCCGCCGCGTTCAGCAGGCTCTGGAACAGGTCGATTTCATAGTTCGAATTGACGTGCTGGAGCACGGCGCTGATGCGCTCCAGGCCCATGCCGGTGTCGACGCTCGGTGCCGGCAACGGGTGCAGTACACCGTCCGCGGTGCGGTTGAACTGCATGAACACGTTGTTCCAGATCTCGATGTAGCGGTCGCCGTCTTCCTCCGGCGAACCGGGCGGGCCGCCCCAGATGTGTTCGCCGTGGTCGAAGAAGATCTCGGTGCAGGGACCGCAAGGGCCGGTGTCGCCCATCGCCCAGAAGTTGTCCGAAGCGTAGGGCGCGCCCTTGTTGTCACCGATGCGCACCATGCGCTCGGCCGGCACGCCGACTTCCTTGGTCCAGATGTCGTAGGCCTCGTCATCGGTGGCATACACCGTGACCCAGAGTTTCTCCTTGGGCAGCTTCAGCCACTTGTCGCTGGTCAGAAACTCCCAGGCGTAGTGAATCGCGTCGCGCTTGAAATAATCGCCGAAGCTGAAATTGCCGAGCATCTCGAAGAAGGTGTGGTGACGCGCGGTGTAGCCGACGTTTTCCAGGTCGTTGTGCTTGCCGCCGGCACGTACGCACTTCTGGCTGGTGGTGGCACGGGTATAGGCGCGCTTCTCCAGGCCGAGGAAGCAGTCCTTGAACTGGTTCATGCCGGCGTTGGTGAACAGCAGGGTCGGGTCGTTCGCCGGAATCAGCGAACTGGAGGCCACGCGAGTGTGGCCCTTCTCTTCGAAGAAGCGGAGGAAGGCTTCACGGATTTCTGCGCTTTTCATAGATTTCTTCCAGAGGACTGCGGCCGAACGGCTGCAAAACGACACGGCGAGGCGGGACCACCGAAAGCCGGTTCGCAACTATCCAACGGATAGCCGGCAAAGGGCCGCATTATATCGGGCCTGCGCGCCGGGTATAGGGGATAAAGGCGATTGAATCAAGCAATTCGACGTCAATTGCCGCTCATGTTCCCGGCGAATTCGGCGAAGGCACGTACCACCATCGGCAGGTGCTCGTCGTGCACGTCGAGATGGGTCACCAGACGCAGCCGTGCCGAAGGGGTCAGCCGGATGCCACGCGTCGAACAGAACTCCGCCAATGCCGAAGCCCTGTCACCCACCGTCACATAAACCATGTTGGTTTGCACGGGCTCGACCGCGAAGCCAAGCGCGGCCAGCTCCTTTCCGAGCCACTGGGCTCGACGATGATCCTCGGCGAGCCGAGCGACGTTGTGCTCCAGCGCGTAGAGCCCGGCGGCGGCGAGCACGCCAGCCTGGCGCATGCCACCGCCGACCATCTTGCGCAGGCGCCGCGCCTTGCCGATGAATGCCTCGCCACCGCAGAGCACCGACCCCACCGGCGCACCGAGCCCCTTGGACAGACACACCGAAACCGTATCGAAATGCCGGGTGATCTCTTGGGCATCGCAACCGAGCCTTACCGCCGCATTGAACAGCCGGGCACCATCCAGATGCAGCGCCAGGCCGTGCCGGCGCGTGAGGTCGCGAGCCGCGGCAAGATAGTCCAGCGGCAGCACCTTGCCCTGCATGGTGTTTTCCAGCGTCAGCAGACGGCTACGGGCGAAGTGGAAGTTGTCCGGCTTGATCGCCGCTTCGACGCGGGCAAGGTCCAGCGTCCCGTCCGCCTCCATTTCGATCGGCTGCGGCTGAATCGAGCCCAGCACCGCTGCTCCGCCGCCTTCGTATTTGTAGGTGTGCGCCTGCTGGCCAACGATGTACTCGTCACCCCGCTCGCAGTGGGCCATCAGCCCCAGCAGATTGCTCATCGTCCCCGAAGGAACGAAGAGCCCTGCGGCAAACCCCAGACTCGCGGCGAGGCGGCTCTCGAGCAGGCTGACCGTCGGGTCCTCGCTGTACACGTCATCACCGGTCGCAGCACAACACATCACTTCACGCATTGCGCTGGAGGGCTGAGTGACGGTGTCGCTGCGAAGATCGATGATGGTCACAGAAGTCTCCTCATGGGGCGGGCCGACCCTGGCGATTCGGACTCAGCGCAGCAGTCGGGTGTTGAGCACCTTCGAGCCGCCGCCGAGCAGCGTTTCGGTCATGGTGATGAAGTCGTCCGTGCTGACGGTATCCATGCGCATCAGGCCGCGCGCGACATCGTCCAGCGAATGCCGCCCCTTGCTGCGCTGGCGGATTTCCTTGTCCAGATCCTGCAACAGCAACACGGCGCGCGCGGTAATCGGGCCGGTGGAATGCTCGGTGCGCAGGCTATCGACCTTGCGACTCCATTTGATCAGGTGCTCCCGAACTGCCTGGTAACGATCCTCGCTCATCCCTCCGGCACGGCGCACCAGTTCGATGGCGTAGTATTCGGCCAGCCCTTCGCTGATCCAGTCGCTGCGATCGGTGTCCTTGATGCGGCTGAACACATGCACCAGCTCATGCACCAGCGAGCTTGTGCCGTTCTCGCTGACCAGCGGGCGGTCGGCATGCATGTACAGGGAGTTTGGTCCGGAGAGCCCACCGCGCCACATGGGAT
>Ga0137829_11812593_pt1 | contig 12416 bp, 14 predicted proteins | sample OV2TP2_FD_97737 | JGI IMG/M metagenome (GOLD analysis project Ga0137829, IMG submission 97737) | reverse complement strand
GATTGGTGGTGCCTCTCGCGATCTTGCCGTCCTCGACCAGGATCGGCAGCACCGTGGCGAGTGGCGCCCGCGTCTCCACATAGGGGAGGCCGTAGCCCGCGAGATATTGCCGCACCGCCTCGTCCTGGAAGGTGAAGTCGAGGGTGGCGAGATAGCGCGTCGCCGAATTGCTCTCGCGCCTGACCGAAAGATCGTCGATCAGTTCCTCGACGACGGAGAGCTCGGGCGTCGGCAGGCGGTCATAAGCGCCGAAGGGCACGATTCGCCGCAGCAATATGGCCATGGCGCGCCGCTGCGCCTCGGCGAACGCCTCCTTCTTGGCCTGGACCGCGTCCATGGCCTCGGCCTCGACCGCGAGGTTGGCGACCACGTAGACCGAACCCGAGCGGGCGGCGGCGCCCGCGCCCGCCTGGGCGAGAAGCACCGCCAACGCCAAGTATGCCGCGGTTCCGAGCCTCATCTCACCAATGCCTCGCCCTTCCGATTCACTCCATACCCGAAGCGGGCCTTCCCTATCAAAGCTACATTGGGTTATGCAATTTTGTGGCACGCGAATGGGGCAAGACCATATCCGGCTTGACCGCGCGCCATTCGGTCGGATTGATGGTCCCCGAATGCCCGACAGCGGAAAATTGAGCAGGGATAAATGACTCCGCGCAAGTCCACAAACAACACCGGGCGCGTCACCTATCGCGACGCTGGCGTTGACATCGACGCGGGCGCCGCCTTCGTTGAGGCCATCGCGCTGCTTGCCGCGAAAAGCGCGCGCAAAGGAACGCTCGGCGGCATCGGCGGCTTCGGCGCCCTGTTCGATCCCAAGGCCGCTGGCTACGAGGATCCCATATTGGTGGCCGCCACCGACGGTGTGGGCACCAAGCTCAAGGTCGCGATCGAGACCGGCCGTCACGACAGCATCGGCATCGACCTCGTCGCCATGTGCGTCAACGACCTTATCGTCCAGGGCGCCGAGCCCTTGTTCTTTCTCGATTACCTCGCCTGCGCCAAGCTCGACCAGAGGGCCGCCCGGGCGGTGGTCGGCGGCATCGCGAAGGGCTGCGAGCTCGCCGGCGCGGCGCTGATCGGCGGCGAGACGGCGGAAATGCCAGGCCTTTACGGCGCCGGCGACTACGACCTCGCCGGCTTCGCCGTGGGCGCCGCCGAGCGCGGCCGGCTGCTGCCGCGCGACGACCTCGAGGCGGGCGATGTGGTGATCGGGCTCGCCTCCTCCGGCGCCCATTCGAACGGCTATTCGCTGATCCGCCGCGTCGTCGCCGATCAGGGGCTCGCCTGGGACGCCCCGGCTCCCTTCGCGCCCGGCGGCAGCCTCGCCGACGCCTTTCTGACGCCGACCCGCATCTATGTGCGCCCGCTGCTCGAGGCGATCGCCGAGACCGGCGCGGTCAAGGCGCTCGCCCACATCACCGGCGGCGGCCTCGTCGAGAACGTCCCGCGCGTCCTCCCGAAAGGGCTCGCAGCCAACATCGATCTGGGCACGCTCAGCGTCCCACCGCTCTTCGGTTGGCTGGCGCAAACCGGCGGCATCGACGCCCGGGAAATGCTCCGCACCTTCAACATGGGCATCGGCATGGCCGCCATTTGCGCGGCCCCGGACGCGGCGGCTCTGATGGAATGCCTGGGCCAGGCGGGTGAGGAGGCACGCCTGATCGGCACCCTCGAGGCCGCCCGCGGCGGCGCCCAAATCGCCCTTTCCGGCACGCTGGAGCTCGGCTGATGGCCACCCGCAAGCGCGTCGGCGTCCTGATCTCGGGGCGCGGCAGCAATCTGGCCGCGCTGATCGAGGCCTGCGAGGCGCCCGATTTTCCGGCCGAGATCGTTCTCGTCGTCTCCAACCGGCCGGACGCCCCGGGGCTAGCCTTCGCCCGCGAGGCCGGAATCGCGGAAGAGACCATCGACCACAAGGCATTCGAATCGCACGCTGCCTTCGACGCGGCGCTCGACGCCGCGCTGCGCGAAGCCCAAGTGGAGCTCATCGCCAATGCCGGCTTCATGCGCATCCTGGGGGAGGACTTCGTCGCGCGCTGGCGCGACCGCCAGCTCAACATTCACCCCTCGCTGCTGCCCGCCTTCCGCGGCCTCGACACCCACGAACGCGCGCTGGAGGCAGGCGTCGCGATCAGCGGCGCGACGGTGCATTTCGTCCGCGCCGAGATGGATTCGGGCCCGATCATCGCCCAGGCCGCCGTCCCGGTGCTGTCCGGCGATACCGCCGAAAGCCTCGCCGCGCGGGTGCTGGAGGCCGAGCACAGGCTCTATCCCCACGCGCTCCATCTGGTCGCCTCGGGTGCCGTGCGGGTCGAGGGCGAACAGGTGGTGCGCGACGGCTCGCCCCGGCCCGCGCCGGCGCTTTTCTGGCCGCCGCTGGATTGAGAACTTGATTTCGGTCATTGCGGCGCCGACGACGCCCCAGCCAATGATGCATCCAATGATATGGACAATGGGAAGCGCACGGTGCTAGTTAACCCGGTCCGACCGGGCACTTCGGGTATTGGGAATCGAATGCCGCATCAACGTCGATTGCGCTTCCCCGCCCGGCCGGGGACATTCGCCAAGCGGAAGCTGATGGGATGCGGACGCATCCATTGTCAACGCGTTTGGCAATGCGGTTTTGAGGGTTCCGAATGTCCGTAACCTCCTACTCGCCCACCCACGGCCTCGGCGAAGAGCAGAGCATCTGGTTCAAGCTCACGCCGCTGTTGAGCCAGCAGGACCCGATGGAGGTCATGATGCGGCTCGCCGACAAATATGGCGGCGTGATCCCCATCAACCTCAAGAACCAGCGCGTCGTGCTGCTCTCCGACGTCGACCACTTCAAGCGCGTGCTGGTCGAGAAGGTGGACAGCTACGTCAAATATTTCGACGGCATGCGCCCGATCTTCGGCAAGTCGATGATCACCATCGACGGCGCCCTGTGGCAGAAGATCCGCCGGCCCCAGCAGGCGGCCTTCCACCCCAACATGTTCGAGGACTATTTCCCGTTCCTGATGGACGCGATCCGCGCCAAGGCCGAGCGCTGGTCCAAATTCGCCGACAGCGGCGAGACCATCGAAATGGTGGAGGAGACCTGGACGCTCGCCGCCGACATGGTCTGCAAGGCGCTGTTCGACCGCGCCATGCCGTTCAATCCGCATTTCATCTTCGGCGCGGTCAAGACCTACACCGACGGCATGAACCACAAGTCGATCCGCCTCAAGAAGGTCTCGGGCGAGTTGACCGAGATCACCGAGGAGGAGGCCGCCAAGGCGATGAAGATCTGGGGCGAGGTTCCCGACATGGTGCTCAACGCCTCGCCCGTCGACAACCGCAAGAACACGCTGCTCAACATGATTCTGGAGGCCGAGGCCGATCCCGACTTCCCCGAGTTCGACCATCAGCAGGTGGTCGACGAGATGAAGCAGTATCTGTGGGCGGGCACCGAGACCACGGCGCTGACGCTCGCCTGGTGCCTCTATCTGCTCTCGCTCCACCCGGAAGTGGCCGAGCGCATCCGCGAGGAGGCGAACCGGGTGTGCGGCGACCGCGAGCCCAACTGGGACGAGGTGCAGCACCTGACCTACACCCGCATGGTGATCCAGGAGACCATGCGGCTTTATCCGCCGATCTGGGCGCTGATCCGCGTCGCCGCCGAGGACGACGAGATCGACGGCCACCAGATCAAGGCGGGCGACAAGGTGGTGATGTGTACCTATGTCGCCCACCACAACCCGAAATACTGGACCGATCCGGAGAAATTCGAGCCGGAGCGCTTCTCCAAGGAGCGCATGAAGAAGCGCGTCAAATATTCCTACATGCCGTTTGCCGCGGGCAAGCGGGCCTGCATCGGCGGCGCGCTCTCCCAGATCGAAAACACGCTGGCGCTGGTCACGCTGCTGCGCCGCTTCCAGGCCGAATATGTCGGAGAGGTTCCGGCCAGGATCCAGTCGACGGTGACGCTGTGTCCCCTGGGCGGGCTTTCCTTCCGCATCCGCGAGCTGAGCTGATCGGCCGCTCCGGCCGCCGCCCCCCGCATCCGCCGCTTCCCAGCCGGCCGGGCGCATGTACCAGCCTCACAAAACGTTGATCTTTATTTGTTTGGCGCCGCGCCGAATAATGGGAAGGATAGGCCGTCCGCGCGAAGATTGCGCATTTGCTCACCCGTGGCGCGGCTGCTTGAGTGAAGTTCGTCACCGATAATTTTATGAGGATTGACCATGAGCACTACGCTGAAAAACGGTTCGGTACTGATCCTGGCCGGCGCCTTCGCCGCCGCCCTCGCCACCGCGTCCACCGTGGCTACGAGCGATGCCCAGGCCGCTGCCGACAAGGACAAGTGCTGGGGCGTCTCGAAGGCCGGCCAGAACGACTGCGCGGCCGGTCCCGGCACAAGCTGCCAGGGCCAGGCCAAGTGGGACTACATGACCAACGCCTGGAAATATGTGGACAAGGGCACCTGCGAAACCATCACAACCGAAGCCAGCGGCAAGGGCAGCCTGCAATGCAAGCCCGAGACGCGCGAGGAAATCCCCGCCGCCAACCGCGGCTGCGAAGCCTGACCACCCCAGGGTGGGCTCTGACATGAATGAGACGGCGCCCGCCGCCATCACCGATCCGATCCCGGCCCGCGCCGGGGTCGGATTGAAGGCAGATCACTTCAGCGAGATCATCGAGACCCGGCCCGACATCGGCTGGTTCGAGATCCACGCCGAGAACTACATGGGCGCGGGCGGCCCTCCCCATCACTTTCTCGGCCTGATCCGCGAGACCTATCCCCTCTCGGTCCACGGCGTCGGCCTCTCGATCGGCTCCGACGCGCCCCTGGACCAGACCCATCTCACCCGCCTCAAGGCGGTCTGCTACCGCTACGAACCGGGGCTGTTTTCAGAGCATCTGGCCTGGTCGACCCATGAGGGCGCCTGCCTCAACGACCTGCTGCCCGTGCCTTACACGGCGGAAACGCTTGGGCGGGTCTGCGGCCATATCGACGAGGTGCAGTCCTTCGTCGGCCGCCGCATGCTGTTGGAGAACCCCTCGACCTATGTGCGCTTCGAAAGCTCGGAGATGAGCGAGCTCGACTTCCTGAGCGAAATCGCCCGGCGCACCGGCTGCGGCCTGCTGCTCGACGTCAACAACGTCTACGTCTCGGGCACCAATCACGGCTATACGCCCGAGAGCTACATCGACGCCTTTCCGATGGAGCATGTCGGCGAGATCCACCTGGGCGGCCACGACGAGGACGAGGACGACGCCGGCGAGCGCCTGCTGATCGACGGCCACGGCACGCCGGTGGCCGACCCCGTGTGGCGGCTCTACGGGCGCGCGGTGGCGCGCGCGGGCGCGCTGCCGACGCTGATCGAGCGCGACTCCCACATACCCGCCTGGCCGGTGCTGTTCGCCGAAGCCAAACGGGCCGAGGCGATCATGACCGGGAAAGGCGCCGATGCCGACGCTGCGTGAGCTGCAAGGCGAGTTCGCCCGATCGGTGCTCGATCCCGGCCGCGCCGCGCCCGAAGACGTCACCAGCCACACCGCCCGCCGCCCCAAGCGGCGCTTCGCCGTCTACCGCAACAACGTCTATTTCTCGCTGATCGAGGCGCTCGCGGCGCAATATCCGGCGGTCGCCCGCCTGCTCGGCCGGGAGCTTTTCACGGGCATCGCCAAGAGCTATATCGGCGCCCACCCGCCCCGCTCGCCGATCCTGTTCCTCTATGGCGAGGACTTTCCCGAATTTCTCGAGGCGGCCGAGCCGCTCAAGCCGCACCCCTATCTGGGCGACGTTGCCCGCCTCGAATGGCGCTGGATTCAGGCCTATCACGCCGCCGATGCCGCGCCGATGAGCGCGCAAGCGCTGGGAGAAATTCCGCCGGAGGACCTCGTCTCGACGCGCTTCACCCTGCACCCCTCCTGCGGCCTCGTCTCCTCGCCCTTTCCCGTGGTGACGATCTGGGAGGCCAATGTCGGCGACGGCGAGGTCGGGCCCATCGACGCCGGCAGCGGCGGCGAGGACGCGCTCATCGTCCGCCCCGGCCTCGAGGTGGAGGTGCGCCGGCTTTCGCCCGGCGCCCGCGAGCTGATCTCGGCGCTCGGGAAGGGCGCGGCGCTGGGCGAGGCGAGCGAACGGGCGGCCGGAGCGAATGGCGGCTTCGATCTCCAACTCGCCTTGACGCAGCTGATCGAGAGCCGCGCCATCATCGCCGCCGCCCCCGACGGCTCCGCGGCCAGCCGCTGACGAAGGTCCCAAGGCCATGACCGCGCTGAACCGCCTGTTCGATACGCTTCCCGCCGACATCGCCCAGCTCCTGGCGCGGCTGCTGGCCGGCCTCGTCTTCTTCCGCTCCGGCCTCGCCAAGATCGACGGCTTCGCCGTCAAGGACACGACCTTCCTGCTGTTCGAGGACCAGTTCGCCCTGCCCCTCATCCCGCCCGAAGCCGCCGCCTACATGGCGACCGCGGCCGAGTTCACCCTGCCGCTGCTGCTCTGGGTTGGCCTGTTCTCTCGCATCGCCGCCACGGGTCTGCTGATCATGACCCTGGTGATCCAGGTCTTCGTCTATCCCGGCTCCTACGAGACCCACGGGCTGTGGGCGGTGGCGCTGCTGCTGGTCATGACCTTCGGGCCCGGCAGGCTCTCGCTCGATTACCTGCTCGGCTGGGACCGCGGCCGCGGCGCCTGAACAGTCCACACCTGCTTTTCCCCACCCCTGCCCTTGCCACGATATTGACAAGATGGAGTGGCTTGCTTGCCACAGTCTCGCAATAAAATGACTCGCGAGTGAGGGAATTGACTTGACATTCGGATTTTCCGCCGGGGCGCCTGGGGCGCGAATGGACACGGCCATGTATAGGGTAGTCCTTTGTTTTTTAATCACTTTTTCTATGTTCGCCGCGCCGCGCGCCGAGGCGGGCGAGGCCGAGTTCTCCAACCCTGAGCATCTGATGTCCTGGATCGACGGCTACCGCGCCCGGCCGCAGCCCGCCGCCATGCCCAAGGCCATTCACGCCATGCTGGCGCACGGCCTGCTGCGCGAATCGGAAAAGGCCGCCTTCGCCGCCGGCTTCATCGCCGGCGTGCTCGCCGACAATCCGCGCCGGGCGCGGGCGCTCGCCAAGACGCTGTTTCCCATGCCGCCCAAGGAGCAGGGCATCATCATCAGGGCGGTCGCCTATTCGGGCCTGCCCGATTGGCAGGCGATGCTGCGCGAGCTGTCGCTCCGCATGCCCGAGCGCAGGATCCTGATCGACCAGTTCCTCTCCGGCGAGGCCAAGACGCTGATGAACGAGCCCTTGGATTCGGGCTCCGAGACGATCTACGCGCTGTGGGGGTTCTATTCAGCGACCGGCTATCACCCGCCCGTCGCCCGGATCATCCTGGCGCTGCGCTGGTCGGCTGATTTGCGCGAGAAGACCTGGCTCGACCACGTCAAGGGAGCGCTCCCCTGGAACAGCGAGAAGCAGACCGTCGAGCGGCTCGGCATCGCCGCCACCGCCAAGTGGACGCTCGCCTCCTATGCCGAGCGCCACCGCGATCTGCTCGGTTTCTACCGCAGCCAGCGCGCTTACCAGACCGAGCGGGTGATGCTGCAGCTCGATGATGTGATCGACGCGGCCGAGACCTTCGAGTCCGACCGCATCCGCAAGCAGGAGCTCGCCGCCATCGACGACGCCAAGATCAAGGAGATGCGCGATGAGGCGGAACCCTCGAGCGCCGCCTCGGCGGGCTCGGTGGCGATCGCCGCCGGCTGCGTCGTCGCCACCGCCACCGGCCATCCGGAGATCGGCATTCCCTGCGTCATCACCGGCGCGCTCTACAACGGCGCCGTCAAGATGTTCGAGGCCGCCGACTGAGCGGGTCACGCTGCCCGCCATGGCGAGCCCCTCAAACCGCTTCTACGCCGACCTCGCGCCGATCTCCGAGTTTCGGCGCCTGACCAAGCGGTCGTCCTTCCGCGACGTGCCGGATGATTGGACGGTGATCGTCGGCGATATCGTCGGCTCGACCCTGGCGGTGGCCGAGGGGCGCTACAAGACCGTCAACATGGTTGGCGCCTCCTGCATCGCCGCGGCCGTCAACGTCTATGACGAGGCCGCCATCGCCTACGTGTTCGGCGGCGACGGCGCGACGCTGCTGATCCCGGCCGACGCGCTCGGGCCGGTGCGCGAAGCCTTGCAAGGGCTGCAAAGACGCACCCTCGAGGCGTTCGGCCTGGAGCTGCGGATCGGCGCGGTGCCGGTCGCCCACATCCAGTCGCGCGGCGCGCACATCCGCGTCGCCAAGCTCGAGCTCTCACCCGGCAACCACATCGCGCTCTTCGCCGGCGGCGGCTGCGCGCTCGCCGACGCCCTCGTCAAGTCGCCCGAGACGGGGCCCCGCTATCTGGTCGGGGCCGCAGGCGAGGCGGGCGAGCCCGACCTCTCGCGGCTCTCCTGCCGCTGGGACAAGCTCGCCTCCCGGCGCGGCCTGATGGCGGCCCTGCTGGTCCAGGCCCTCGGCGGCGACGGCGAAGAGCGCAACCGGCGCTACACCCAGGCGCTCAACGCGATCACCGGAATCCTCGGCAACCTATCGGCCCGCGCGCCCGCCAACCCGGAAAGCCTCGTCTACCGCTGGCCGCCGCGGGGCACCGCCATCGAGGCGCGCTCGCTCGACGGGCGGCTGCGCCCCATGCGCCTCGCCGTCATCTTGATCGAATCCTTCGCCCAGTGGCTCGCCCACCGATTCAAGATCAAGGTAGGCGGCTATGACGGCCGCTCCTATGCCGCGGAGGTCGCCGGAAACACCGATTTCCTGCGTTTCGACGACATGATCCGCCTGGTGCTCGATTGCGCCGACGAGGAGATCGCCAGGCTGCGGAAGGCGCTCGACATCCTGGAGGCGGGGGGAAAGATACGCTACGGGCTGCACACCGCGCCCAACGCGCTGATGACCTGCCTGGTGCTCGACATGGCGAGCCACGCCCACGTCCACTTCGTCGACGGCGACGAGGGCGGCTTTACGCTCGCCGCCCGCGAGCTCAAGGCGAAGCAGAAGGCCGGCTCGAAGGGCTGAGCGTCGCGCGGGTCAACCGACGATCTCGGCGGGCTCGAAGCAGAGCGCGATCTCGCTGGCCGCGTTCTCGGCGCTGTCGGAGCCGTGCACCGAGTTGCGCTCGATCGATTCGGCGAATTCGGCGCGGATGGTACCGGGCGCGGCGTCGGCCGGATTGGTCGCGCCCATCACTTCGCGGTTCTTGGCGACCGCGTCCTCGCCTTCCAGCACCTGGAGGACGATCGGCCCCGAGGTCATGAACGCAACGAGGTCGTTGTAAAATGGCCTGTCCTTGTGGACCGCGTAGAAGGTCTTCGCCTCCTCCTCGCTCCAGCGCACCCGCTTCTGGGCGACGACCGCAAGGCCCGCCGCCTCCAGCTTGGCGATGATCTGCCCGGTGATGTTGCCCGCGGTCGCGTCCGGCTTGATGATCGAAAGCGTCCTCTCTTTGCTCATGGATTCCTCGTCCCCGTCAGGTTTCATTGTCCTTTTTAGGTTTCGCGGGCGCTTATAGCCGCGCGCCCTTACCCCGGCAAGCGGACCGCGCCGCCTTCCGGCGGGCCCGGCGCCATGCTAAGAGCGCAGACCCGACCGGAGACGGAGCGCCGCCATGCTCTACGCCGCCTTCAAGCTCGCAATCACCGCGCTGCTGATCGTCGCGATCTCGGAGATCGCCAAGCGCAGTTCGCTGATGGGCGCCGTTCTGGCCTCTATCCCGCTGGTCTCGGTGCTCGGCATGACCTGGCTCTATATCGACACCCAGGACGCCGAGAAGGTGGCGAGCCTGGCGGCGGGCATCTTCTGGCTGGTGCTCCCCTCTCTCGCGCTGTTCATCGCGCTTCCCGTGCTGCTCCGGCTGGGCGTGAATTTCACGCTCTCGATGGGGGTCTCGATCGCGCTCACCGTCGCCGCCTATTTTCTGATGATCGTGATGCTGGGCAAGTTCGGCATCAGGCTCTAGCCGCGGCTCGCCCGCAGCCGGTCGAGGCGCAGGCGATGGCGCTCGTCGGTGAGCCGCCAGGCCGCGCCGAGCACCGCCACGAGCACGCCGAGCGCCGTGCCGCCGGCGATCAGGAACATGATCAGAAGCTGGTATTTGGTGGCTTCGACCGGATCAACGCCGGAGAGGATCTGGCCAGTCATCATGCCGGGCAGCGCGACGATGCCCGAGGCGGCCATGGCGTTGACGATCGGCATCATGCCGGTGCGCAGCGCCCGCCGCAGCGTCGGTTTCAGCGCCTCGAACCGGGCCGCCCCAAGCGCGATTTGCGCCTCGATCTCCGCCTTTTGCCGCCGCGCGGCGCCGATCAGCGTGTCGAGACCCAGCGAAATCCCCGTCATGGTGTTGCCGAGCAGCATGCCCAGCACGGGGATGACGTAGCGCGGCGTGTACCAGGGCTCCGGACCGATCAGCGCACCCACGCCGAACACCGTTCCAAGCGTGCCGACGAAGAGCAGGCTCGCGGTGCCGAGGCCGTAGGTCCAAAGGCCCTCGAAGGAGGTCTCCTGCCGCGCGGCGATCTCGCGGCCGGCGACCAGGATCATGACCAGGCCGAGACCGAGGGTCCAGGCGGGCGAGGTCTGGGCGAAGATGAACTTCAGCACGAAGCCGATGGCGCCGAGCTGAACGCACATGCGCAGCGTCGAGACTGCGAGCGAGCGCTCCATGCCGAGCCGGAAGGCGAGCGACAGCGCGCCGTTGACCAGGATCAGCGCAGCGGCGCCCGCCAAATCGAAGAAGGTGAGCTGAACGTAGGTCACAGCGCCCCCACCTTCGCGCGGCCGCCGGCGATCGCGAGCTTGCGCCTCGCCAGCCGCTTGGCCTGGGCGCGGTCGTGGCTCACCAGCACGATCGCGGTGCCGGCCGTCAACAGCTTCTTGAGGCAGCGCTCGACCGCGCTTCGCGCCTTTGGGTCGAGCGCGGCGGTCGGCTCGTCCAGCAGCAGCACGGCGGGATCGTCCATCAGGCCGCGCGCGAGCGCGAGGCGCTGGCGCTCGCCGGTCGAGAGCTCGGCGACCGGCCGGTCGAGGAGGGAAGCCGCCAGCCCGAGCGTCTTGGAAAGCGCTTCGGCCTTGACCGCATCGCCGAAGTGGCGCCGCGGCGTCGCCTCCCACCAGCCGGGCTCGGCGGCGGCGTAGCGGACGTGACGGCGCCATTCGGGCGCGCTCATGGCGTTGCGCTCGAGGCCGTCGAGGAAAACGCGGCCCCCTGCCGGATCTAGGTCGGCGATCGCCCGCAGCAGCAGGGTCTTGCCGGTGCCCGAGGGGCCCTGCACGGCGAGGCATTCGCCGCGCTCCAGGGTGAAGGAAACGGGGGCGAGGTTGGGTATTTCGAGCGCGGCGACGTCGAGCAGGGCCATGGTCAACGGGCAAGGTGTCCCGGCGGGCGGACGCGGTCAATGGCGGCGGCGTCAGGGCGAGAGACGTAATCCGCGCTCCGCGTTATGCTGCCCGCCGAACAAGTGGGAGGGAACCCGACATGTCCGTCTATGTGGAACGAAACGGCCCGGTCTGGACGGTGATCCACGACCGGCCCGAGGCCCGCAACGCCATGGACCCAGAAAGCGCAGATGCGCTCACCCGGGCGTTTCTCGAATTCAACGCCTATCCAGACGCCTCGGTCGCGGTGTTCTACGGCGAGGGCGGCGCGTTCTGCGCCGGCTGGGACCTCAAATACGTCTCGACCCTCGCCGAAGCCGATCCCCTGGCCCACCTCGACATACCGCCCGCCGGGGCGCGCGGCGACGGCGGCGAGATCCCGCGCGGACCCTTGGGACCCTCTCGGCTGGAGCTCGACAAGCCGGTGATCGCGGCGGTCGAGGGACCGGCGGTCGCCGGCGGCATGGAGCTGGCCTTGTGGTGCGATTTCCGGGTGATGGCGGAGGACGCCTATCTTGGCGTCTATTGCCGGCGCTGGGGCGTGCCGCTGATCGACGGCGGCACGGTGCGCCTGCCGCGCATCGTCGGCGAGGGCCGCGCGCTGGAGATCATCCTGACCGGCCGCAAGGTCGAGGCCGGGGAATGCCTGCGGCTTGGTCTGTGCGAATATGTGACGGCATCGGGCGGCGCCCGCAAAAAGGCCGAGGCGCTGGCCCAGGACATCGCCCGCTTCCCGCAGACCTGCGTGCGCGCCGACCGCCGCTCCGCGATCGGCTCGCAAGGCCTCACCGTCCGCGATGGGTTGATCCAGGAGTGGTACAACGGCCGCGAGGCGCTCAGGAACGACGGCATCCGGGGCGCCACCCGCTTCAAGGAAGGGCTCGGCCGCCACGGCGACTTCGAGAAGATCTAGCTAGCGGGATTGCTTCCCGCCGCTCACGCCTTCTTCCGCCATTTGCCCGCCTCGTCCTGCTGCCAATAGGTGACCTCGTGACCTGCCTCTTGGGCCGCGCGCCAC
>Ga0137829_12407015_pt1 | contig 12454 bp, 15 predicted proteins | sample OV2TP2_FD_97737 | JGI IMG/M metagenome (GOLD analysis project Ga0137829, IMG submission 97737) | reverse complement strand
TCCAATATTGAAGCTTTCCCGTTAAAGGGCATTTAGCCGTAAATTCACCAGCCAATGAGTAAACCGTTACCGCATCTTGAGCATCCGCGGTAGGACCCCATGTTCTTCTCGTGTTGCTGTTTGATCCCGCCTGACCTAAATCGGTAGGACTGAATATTTCAATCCTATAACCATCCGTTGTAGTAACACTTTGAGCCTGATCATTTTGGTATGTAACATTACTAGCACCCCCATCAGTAAGTTCGATTGTAAATGTCTGTGCATTTGTAACAGAGTGAGTTATCCCAAAACGATCAGGATATAACCATTCTCCAGTATCAATCGTAAAGGTTTTGGTTGCCATTTAAGCCTCCGTTCAAAAGAATTTCTTCTGCGCTATTATGTGAAAATCATCCCATACTGGGAATCTATGTTCATAGTTCTGCCTGCTTAATATGACATTAAATCCTAAGGTTTTAAGACAATTGGATATGGAATTTCTATTCCACATCAGGTAATTCATATCCGGTTTCCAATGTACAAAACCAGCAGAACCCCTTGTATGAATAAAATCGGTATCAGGAGCTCCTAAGTATATTATGCCGTCTTCTGTCAAGAGATTCTTACATTTGACCAAAGCTGATATAGGATCTATAAAACACTCTAAAGTATGATAAATCCAAATAAGGTTAAATTTCAGATCAGAACCAAACTTATAATCTTCAAAATTCCCTGTGAATAAGCGTAAACACTTAGGTTGAAACTCATTCTTATCGATACTATACGGAACCCACCCACGTTCCTCAAAAGCATCCTCTTGATGTGTATTTACTCTGCCAATTAGAAGGACTTTTCTACCATAGATAAGTTCCTCTATAATTGGGGCATAGATTTTAACAGGATACTTGTATGCGTCCTCTAACTTCTTGTCATATTTAGCATATTCATCCCAGTATTTCTCGTCGTAGGTTTTTGAAGGCTTTTCGATATTCCAAACTACCCCGCAAGCACAAGAGTACCATTTGGATTCCTTTTTTGTCTTTGCCTCCCGCATATAGTAGATGTGAGATACATAGCTACTACATATAGGACATTGACCGAGCTGAATCTCGTCTGTTTTAAGCTGATTTGCTTCTTTGTTTAAGTTCAACATATGCCTTTTGGAATCTTTCATAAACTTGTTCCATAGGCAATCCCTCTCCCATGCACAAACTCGCTCCAGTCTCTAAATGAATAGGGCACTGCAATTTTTGGTCATAGATAAGAAACATGCAAGGCGCGCAAGGAGCAAGTTTTGGATCGGCTTCAATAGAATAGTCATTCTTAAAATGCTTGGTTATACACTCCTTAGTGTTATGACCCAGTAAAGCAATTAACGGCGTTCCATGAGCACCTGTTGCATGTGTGATTCCAGTATCAGGAGCGATAACCAAATCAACTAACCCCGTAAGCTGTAAAGACATTCTCATAGGAATGCGGCCTGAAAGGTTTAAGACACGTCCTGGTATTTCCGGCTCAATTAAGCGACAACGCTCGTCCCCTACTGTGATGATGTGAACATCAGGATAGTTCCCGCATATTTTCTTGGCTAACTCTTCCGTGTAAGGCCATGCTTTGTTTGTACCTGAACCTGACATTCCGATAAGCAGATTGAAGCAATTTTTCTTAATAGCCCATGAAGCTTCCCGTTTTCCCTCGTCTCTGATCTCATATTGCTCGTGAGGTTCAAAGAACAGTTCAGGGGTTAAGTCAACGCCGTCCCAGGGTAACTTTGCATGCTCAAACGCATACTCATAGAAGTTACGATTGAAGCGGGCAATACGCTCTTTTTTGGGAAGTTTATAGTTTGGAGAACGCGGGTGCTGAGAAAGTGCTACCTCAATTGACTCACAAAAGTCAATAACCTTATCACACTTATTCTTACGCCTGATATAATCTATGGTTTCAGCCAGTTTATCGGTAGGCGTAGACTTATCATGTTCTATGAGTTTTGTAATACGGGGATTATGCTTTAAAATTTCTAATCCACGTTTGTCACACAAGTAGTAGATTTCATGGCCTTGAGAATGGAGATAACGTATGACTGGGGTGGTTATGATAACGTCGCTAACCGAACGCTCCCGAACGGAATATCAAAATTCTCTTTTTCCGTTCTTGCGTCTCAGGCAGAGCGTCCATTTTGTACCTCCTTTCTTTGTTGACAAAAGATTCTTACTTCTTATAGGTTTCAAAAGTCAACCGGCCCCAAGTATTGGAACCTTTATCTAACGGAAGTTGATTCATTAAGCCGGCATATTGAGCCGTCATTTTTTGAAGCAATACCATCTGGTCAGCTTTTACTCCTTCTTCTATTTCCTTACCAGTAGTACCCTGATGAATATGAAACACTTTTGACTTTATGATTAACGCTACGTTCCAGCCGTTAAAATTAGCCCGAATACAATAATCATTGTCACTGGCCCAAGTTCTCATCCGCTTATCCAAAATCCCAATGGATCGGATCATATCCATACGAAGAAGTGCTGAACATAAAGGAACCCAATAGATAAAAAATACCTCATTTGGAATATTACCATCTGTACATTGTTGATAACCACTGATTAAATCTGCTCCAAACAGTTCTATCTTATAAGGCGAATTGGTATTATAAATCCTCGCGGAAGCGGCAATTCCAACAACAGGATTTAGGTCTAAAAAATCATATAGTATCCTTATAAAATCAAGATGTGGTTCCGTATCATTGTTAAGAAGATGAACATAATCATAATTACGTTTCTCAGCCCACAAAATACCTTGGTTTATCGCATTTGTAAAACCAGAATTCTGATCTAACCTGAGAACCGGCATTAAGTATTTATTAGAGGGTTCTTTGTAACAATAAGGTTCTGGCGAACCGTCATCTACCACAAGTATATCACAGTCTAAACCAGAGTTATCTAAAACGAGCTTCACACACTTATCCGTGTATTCAGATTTTCCATACATAGGAATCACAACGCATACCTTATTCACAAGTAAATCCACCAATCGTTTTCTAAAAGACTTAAATTAACTTTATCACCGAATACCTCATCTACCGCTATATGCCTCGTATTTTGACCTTAATATGAAAATGCTGAGGGGTCTTTGAATGTACATCAAAGTCTCTAACAGCAGATAAAACTTCGTATCCAAGCTCAATTAAATGATCTTGAAAAGAATCCATATCCCATAGTATTAAATAACGGCGCACATCCCACCACAAAAATTGGTAAGGATCAGGCCAGGCAAAGAAAGGATCAGGCAGTGAAATAGTTCCATTTTTGTCTGGCTCATAAGATACAGAATTTAAAATGAATTCTGGTTTTGTATAAAAAATGTCCTTGCAATTACAAAACGCATAACCCATATCTGGATGGAGTTCTATCTTATCCCCATTTCTGAATATCCCTTTTACTACAACTCTATTTAACCTGCCGCATAAAACACACTCATAAATGAAGAAAGGATGAATTTCAGGAAGCTGCTTGGCTACACTCATCGAATCTCCGCTCATTTTGTTTTGAAGACATCTTATCATAAACATCTTCAATTATCTTCATAATCTCATCTTCATTAAAATAAACACAGGACGGCATATTTGCTTGAATGGGACAACCGAAATATTCACGCGGATTCTTATGACAAGGAGAACACAAAACAGGAGCTTGCAACCAGTAAGCATTTTTTGCATATTTAATATGATTATCCCAAGAAGCAGCGGTTAAAAGCTGTAACGCATGTGCATCCCATGAATGAGCTACCAAAATAAGCCCGCTTTCCAAAGATATATTAAGATCAACATATTTACATTTAAGGGCCACTGATCTAAAACCATTGGATTTGCTTCCGACATAACTAATAACTCTCTCATGCTTAAATACCTGCTCTCTGCAGTTCTCATCACCCGTAATAATAATAAGGCTCTTTGGATATCTGCTTAATATTTTTAAGCTGACAGATTCAGCTTGAACAAATTTTTTGTGGAGTGTTGAACCAGATAAGTTTATCATCACAACAAAGTCATATATTTTGTGCTTGTCATTTATCCATTGCTGAGCCTGCTCATATTCCTCTTGCTTATAGTAAAGTCTTCCTCTTGTTCCATAATAAAACTCTGGTAAGCCTGCGGCTTTAGTCATTACATCATAATAACTAATTTTTCCTAAATGTTCACGCCTCCATTTTTCAGATCGGTAATACTTCTGGTCATTTTCGTTGACGCAATACGCTTTCTCGATCGTATTTGAAAAATCGAAGATAAGATCATAAGTTTCTCTTGCATGTTCCAGCTTCTTGGTCATCCGATTAGAAGTCATTTTATTGACATCTATGAAAATGAGGTTGTTAATATAAGGGTTTCCGGTCAATATGTGCATTCCATAATAATTGGTTTCAAAGTCAATGCTGTCAACACCATAAAATTCCTTAATTAACTTTGGAAGATGAGAAGCATGAAGAACATCACCCGCACCACCCAACCTGGAAATAAAGCATGTTTTCAAAGATAAGCCCAATTCCTGTCTTTTTCGGATATTATCTTTTTTTCAACAGGCCACTGAATATTTAAGACTGGATCATCCCACATAAGACCGTTTTCAAACTCAAAATTATAGGGATAGTCCAATAGATAAATAACATCAGTACCCTCTTCTAAAGTTTGATAACCATGAGCGCAGCCTTTCGGAATGTATATCATATTTTTCCTAGCTCGAAGCACTGTACTAATCCATTTTCTATATGTAATTGAATCCGGCCTCAAATCTACGATTACCTCATAGATACTCCCTTCCAATACAAAAATGAGTTTTCCCTGGGCATATGCTCCTTCCTGAAAATGGATTCCTCTCAATGTTCCTAACTTTCCATTCTCAACAAAAAGAACTTCATTCAATAAAATATCAATTTTGTGTTCTTGGAAATTGTTTCTTGAGTATAGTTCAATTAAGCAGCCGCGTTCATCGCGGTTTGATTCAAGGTCAAAAAGATATACGCCAGGTATAAAAAGCTCTTCAAAATTCATCTCTTAACTTTCAAAATCGGAATCGGAATAATATACTTTGCTCCATAATGCTTTGTCTTCAATATAACTTCCTTTGAAAAGTTCCACGATAAAATAACAAGATAATCCGGTTTTCTATCGTTCATACATTTTGGAGGAAGAACTAAAATCCTTGAGTTCGGAATTTCCATATACTGCTTATCTAACGTTTCATCTATGATGTATTGAATCAAACTACTGTCAATTCCACAGTAATTTATAAGACTTATTCCTTTTGCTGACGCGCAGTAAGCCATAACCAGTTTACCTTGATACCGCAGATTTTTCAGAACCCAAAGAAAATCCCTTTTTACTCTAAGCACTTTCTTTTCAAACTGGCTGTACGTTGAAAAACAACCAAGTTTTCTCCTTAATTCAAACTTAATCATTTGTTTCACCGATCTATGCTCAGAATAAGAAAACGGAGAAGCAAAAATTCGAAGAGAACCCCCGTGAATTTTAATGCGTTCCACTCTAAATATAGGTATGTTTACGGAATCAAACAACATCTTCAAAGAGGTAAACGTAAAATAGGAAAGATGCTCATGATAAATCGTATCAAATTGATTCCCCTTAATTAAATCATAAACATAAGGAACTTCAATTACCATTATCCCTTTTGAAAATACGCTCAGTTTTGAACCAGCTATTTTTAAAAAGAGTTTGACGTCATCCACATGAGCAAGGATATTGGTTGCCGTAATCACGTCACAAACAGGAATCCGGCTTGATATTTTATCGTCAAAGAAACCTTCTACCGTAGGGATCCCTTTTTTGATGGACTCATTCACGAGGTTTTTTGCAGGTTCAATACCTATCGTTCTGAAACCTAATTTTTTGAATTGTTCAAGGAGGCAACCATCATTAGAAGCTACATCAATGACTAAGTGGTCTAAAGAAATTCTAGGACGCTTCCTGAAATCAAAGCAAAGTTTTATATTTGAATCCAAAAGTTTCTTGATTTTTTTACCCATTTCATAACAATGCTTTTTAAATGTATCTGATACGGAAGAATGATATAAATAGACTGAAAACATAAGTTTTGGATCCATTACGACACTTAACTGTGAAAGGGAACAGTTTCGGCAAAACAAGACTTGGAGCGGATAAACTTCGTTCGCTGGAGAATTTGGCTTAAGAAGATTGTTTGGAAGGGGTTGATTGCCTAAATCAAGATACTTCTTTAAATCGGGTGATCCACATACACGGCATACTGTAACCCGAACGTAATCCATAATCCTCTTATTTAGAGGTTAATGGAAAAAGGAGGCTGAATCACTCCAGCCTCCTTAACCTTAGACTTTATGTATCACTTTCAACAAATGCTTCCCGATAGGTAATTACAGCTTCTAATGTTAGAGCGGCTGCTGTCGATAGCACTGAATATAAGTGAAGCGCACCCCCTGTAGGAAGCGTTGCCGAAGCAACATCAGATACCGAACCGCTGACTACCGCTCCGGCTGCATGAGTACCGACAAAAATGATGGTACCCAAAGCCGCCGTGCCATTGGCTGATGTAGCCGCAAGAACCCATTGGGAAGAACCGCCAGTACCCAGCGTTGAATTCACCATGTTCCAGTCTATGATCGTAATCGGATTCATAGCCTGAACCTGCGAAACAATCGCCGTAGCACGGGTGCCGGCCGTAAAAGGCCCAAGTTCTATTGTTTTGACCGACCCATAAGATTGGTCGGAGTAGCTTCTTCCGCCTTTTGAACCTGCCATAATGCTATCCTTCCTTTCTTATAGTGAATCTACGGTTATGATCCTGGTTTCTGAATCAGACGAATAATCCCAAGTCTGTTGAAAACCAAGTAAGGCATACCACGCGATGCCTTGGTCGCGTCCAAAGTCTGTCGGAATACCTATTCTGATTTCCTCTGGAATTGCGATTCCTTCACGTACTGCATCTGCGCCAAAGAACACCGCCTCTCCATAAAGACCATTCGATCCATCCGTATTCACAAGAAAGTTTGTCTCTTCTACAAACCGGCAGCCATAGTAACGGCCTACTTCACCACGATAAAGGGGATCCATAGTTGTTTGATCTGCCTTGGCTTCAAAGAAATCATACAATCCGCGAATGCTGTTGGTTGAAGCGATACAAACATACATATCGGAATCGCGCCGTGGAATGTTCAGTTTTTTCATCTGATCGATGATATCCCGTACATTCTTATCAGACATATTTGCTCCCGCAGTCGCAAGAGCCGCACCTGCCGTTCCGAACGTAGTTGTTGCCGTGTTCGTAATCGTAGCGATATAATCATTGGTTTTAAACTGCGTTGCAGCAGCAGAATCCAACACAACTTTCATATCATTAGTCAGAACAGTTTTGATTGTTTCGGGAACTTGGATGTCAGCAAGAGTCTTTAATTTCTGAGTGTAGGGAATTGAATTCCCATACTCAGTCATAGTAAGAGTCCCTTGCGTAATCGTAAAGTTCCTTTTTGGTATGGTTTCAGTTTCTATAAGCGTGCCGCCCGCGGTCGAGATGTTCGAGATTTTGTCAAAGAATACCTTGGAACCACGGTTCTGACCAGCAGCAGCTTCAGCATCTGTAAACTGCCTGAACTTCTGCATCGTCTGAGAACGGTGACGGATTTGCATAGATAACTGGTTATTCGTGAAAAATCCGCCAAGACTATTTGTGGCGAAGATTTGTTGTCCCATATCAGTTCCTTATGGTTTAGGAAGGTTTCCGAACGTATCGGTTTTTCCGCCTCGCTTCGATTTCTTCTCTTACCTTGTCGGCATCAGAGAGGGGCTTTAGCGTACCAGCCTCAGGAGTTTCGTCGCTCAATTCCGTGCCAGGTTCAGCAAGCACGTCACGAGAAATCCTTAACGACTGTTTTAACGCTTCCCCCTTAGGAGATTGAACCAGACCTTGTTGATGAATTTCACGATAAGCGTCTGCTACGGCTCTGCGGAAACCCTGAATGATATCAGGATCATTATAATAATCAGCATGAAGTTCTTTATCATTATAAAGGCTTAATGCTGTCTTGTAGAGAAGACCGTTTTGGTTGGCAAGCGTCAAGTCGGATTTCGGATTCGGTTTGCCTTCAGAAGTGTAATCCACATAATCATTCTGAAGAGCTGTCCAATCCTGAAGCTGACGAGCTTTGGCTTCTTCCTCAGCTTTTTGAGCCTTCGTCTGTTCTTCCCTAACTTCCTTTAAAGCCTGATCCTTTTCAAGCTTGATCAGATAGCGCATAGCGGCAACTTCTTCCTTTGTATTGCCTTCCTCGCGCATCTTGATGATATAAGCTTCAACCTGTTCTACGGTCGGTGGAGCATCAGATTTCTCAGGAGTTTTGGATTCAAAAGACTTGAGGCGGGCAAGTTCAGCTTTCGCTTCAGCCAATTCTTCCTCAACGGATTTCTTTTGAGCCACTACCTTGTCAATGCGCTTCTGGACTGACTTTTTGATTTTCTCAATGGGGTCAAGTTCCTCAGGCTTTTCCTCTTTCTTCTCCTCTGCTTTTTTAGGAGAAGTCTCGCCTTCAGAAATTTCCAGATGAGACGCTGTGACCAGTTTCTCTACTTCCGCACGACGGTTATCAATGAGCGGTTCATCAGCAGGAGCTTCGACCTTTTCTTCAGGTTCAGGTGCTTCAGTGACCTTAACTTCTTGTTCCGTTGGATCTCCCAAAGGTTTAGGAAACCTTAGAAACCATGGCACTAGTTTTAAGACGTAGGGGTCTTATGACTTAATCTTAACATGGCGGGTCAAGTTTGACTTCAGATTCGAGCACGGCACTTGCGGATTCAATAGCTCCAAGACACTCCATTTTAACGGATTGCAGACGATTGAAATTTATAATCTTGCCGCCGGAGAAGTTAATTTGCAGATTGCCGTACCGCTTCTCCTGCATCCAGAGTTCTATTTCTTCTAAAAGTTTCTTAGGAATCATCTTTATGACTCTTGCCTCATGGGAAGTTTCAGTTACCAGATTCACTCAATTATCTGCGTTTAAAATCATTTCTAAATTCCCTTTTAAATTCCTTCAATCCCTTGTCCCCAAAATCTTTCGCAATACGGGTTAGCATAGCTTCTCTTCTATTCTTTGAATAGACATTCGGGTATTTTGATTCCCGCTTCATAATCTTTCTCGCAAATTCATATTCTTCTGTCTGGCGTGTCATCTTTACTCCCAAAAAGTTCTTTAGCTTGATGGCTTTCCATATCAATCGCTTCCTGGCGCATATCACGTTCACGGTACGGCTTTAGCACAGGTTTAAATTCTTCTTTCTTGTCTTGTTTTCTAACGCTGGGTTTCACTTTTTCCTCCTGGATTCCGAAATTGCGATTGCGAGTGCCTGTCGTCTGTCAATCACTTTATGACCCGAGCTGGACCTCAACGTTCCTTGCTTAAATTCTCTCATCACTTTAGCGATCTTCTTACTCTTTTTCTTTTTATGCGTTCCGTGTTTAGACATCACCTTCCTCCAAAAATGGGTTATAGATAGGAGCCTGTTTTTCCAATTCTTCCTCTTTTCTTGCTTTCATTATTTTATTCTTCGCAAGCACAAAGTCATTGAGATAATTAGTGAAGTCCATAAGGGCTTTTTGATAACCGGCAGAAAAGTCACGTTTCGATTCTGGCTTCGTGATGTCCCCATGATAATATCGGCCATTCGTCTTTCTGCCTGAGACAGAAGCAATCCCCTCCGTTATGAGAGGTTCAATAATTTCAATCCATACCGGACTAAGATAAAGAGCTTCAACCAGTTCTCCGTTATAACGGATCAGGTCTTTCGCTTCAGTTGTTTTAGAAGCGTCCGTTGCTTGATGCGACTTTAAGGGAGCGGGGGTCACCGAGGCGCCCCTGCGAACCTTGCGAGTTTTGCGCTTTAATCCCATTTTTCATCTGCTCTGATTGGATGTGAATTGAAGTATGTTTCTCAATAAGTGCGGCAATGCCTTCGTTCTGCATCGCTCGTGCACCTTGGGGAGTCGAAGCCCATTGTTCAATGACTTGAAGGTGGATGTTATCGTCATCATCGGGAGAAACCGGTACATCAAATCCATTAAGCATACGAACGATTTCTTCCTGTTGTTGGCTCATTTGACTCATACTGGCAGACTGCGGAGCCGTGATAAACTTGGAGGTTATTTCTACGTCAGGATCTTTATCATAGATGTCATGAAGCATATTGTAGATATTATCAGGTGTCACGATACCTACAGGCTGGCCATAGGTCATAGCTAACTGCATCCGCTCAACGGCCCGTTGAATCTGCAAGGTATAGTCTGTTGCGTCCAAAGAACCAGACCAGGCAACAATAACTTTAACCAAAAAGTCTTCAGGCGTAAGAATAACTCCTCCTACTTTAGTTGGTTTCTGAACAATTTGTTTCGTAATGAGGTACATATGATTTGCTACCTCAGAGAGCGTATCTAAGAACAAAGCAATATCCATATTGACTTGGCGTGTGCTGGCTTGATTGATGAGTTGAAGTTCCGTGGCCGTACGAGCGGAACCTTGATTGACAGCCGAACGCTGAGAAAAATCAACGATTGAAAGATATTCCTCGGCATAAGCTTTAGCTTGCTGTTCTAACCGTTCCGATGAAACATCTGTGGTAATACCTTTATTCAACATCTCGATCTCGCCAGCTTCACCTTCCAAAACTTGTCCTGGCCGCATACGAATTTCATCACCGGCCAAACCCAACTGTTTCGAAACGCGCCACATGGGAGCATTGTTAAGTTCATCCCGTATGAGACGGGCGTTATACATTTTCTCAATGGTTTGATGGAGACCGCGAATTTTCTCCGGAACACCGCGTGAGGAATACCATCGTGTATTCTTAAGCTCATAATCATGCTTAACGTATGTCCACATTCCGTGGTCATACGGAAGTTTCAATTCCTGAAGTACCTTTATATCTCTTACATGTTCCGAAGCCTTGTCATCCTGACCCTCTCCTGCCTGTTCCACCCATGTAAAAACCCATTTTTCACCTTCATACCAAGTCTGGCATTCTCTTATGTTATATAAATCGGATTTAAGATCTAAGGTATTTAAACCTTCTGAAATGGCCCAAGACGTATTGGTATACGCATCATCCGTAGCTCCGCCTTCTTCTGAAAGCATGTCCACGGTTGCCTTATCATAAATTCCTTTTTTGGCTTTATCATGAAGTTCCTGATAACTCATCCACATATCGTGGCAGATTCGCGGGAGACGCTGAGTCTCCGTACCGCTGGACGGTACAATGATACGAAGACCACGCTCAGGAATAATGGTCGGCTCTGAATAAATTTCTTTTTTAAGGAACGTTATTACTTTTTTTCCGCTCTTCAGCTGGTTTATGGCTTTGTCAATTTCAATCAAGTCATCTTCATCAGACAGGTTCATTTCTTCACGCTGGGCAAGAATTAAGCGGAGTTCATCTTTTTTCAGCGTCTTTAGAAATTTAATGTCTTCGGGAGAATAATTGTCTTCAAGATTGATTGTCCGATTGATCGTTTTTGAGAAGAATTTCTCTATGATTTTAAAGACTGCATGTCCATTTTCTAAGAAATAATCAACGAAAAGAGTAACTTTCTTTGCCCATCCGAAGTCCCGTTTTTTAACGAGGTTGTTTAAGGCGCGTTCAATACGTTCTGCCGAGGCTTTAGTTTCAGGGGTCGAGATTTCTCCGTCATCAAGGGCCACAATGATTTGTTTCTTCATCAAAGTTGCCACAGATACAAACATAGATTTTAGTTTCGTAATGAACTTATCCGTGATTGGGATGGGAACTTCGGAAGCCCCTGGATAAGGGCGGTTCGTTCTCCGTCTTAGCCCAAGGCGGGCATTATAAGCAACGACTTGCTTGTCTTTCCAGACTTGGCGGTCATCATCATCTTGGCGGACTTTAGCGGCGAGTTTCTTTATGAACTCGTGACGCTTAGAACCTGCCGGAGAAATGCGTTCCGTCTTTTCCTGCGGTTTAATGTTTGTCGGCATTTTCATCCTGACATTTTGTTCTCGTTTTCATCATCTTCCCTTAAAGGAAATCTGCCGCAAAGCAGATCCCATGTTTGTTTTGTCTTTACCGCATTGATTCTTCTTTGCTCCGTTGCCATTAGATACAAGCTTTCTAATTTGACAGATGTGAGAGTGAAGAAGCTTGTTCAAGAAAGCGGTGTTGAATGTTACCGTAATTGAAGAAGTTTCGCATAGAGCTACTAAGTCTATAATACTATGCGTAAGCAATAATTCTTCCTGAAAAGAGTCAAAAAAAGGATCCGGGAGAAATGAACCGACAGGAGCTTTGAAGTCAATTCTGCTGCGGTCTATCATGAGGTGCACCTTATTCATTTTAGTTCATCACCCCAATCCCCATATTCTTGGCCGGACAAAACCTCATCGTAATGAACGACACTTCTGAAGCGCTCCGCCTGCTTAACTTCTTTCATGC
>Ga0137829_11288233_pt1 | contig 12456 bp, 15 predicted proteins | sample OV2TP2_FD_97737 | JGI IMG/M metagenome (GOLD analysis project Ga0137829, IMG submission 97737) | reverse complement strand
GCGGCCAGACGCGCCACCGGCACAGCCAGGGGACGAGCGGCCAGGGCCGGGGCGCCCCGGCCCTGGCCGCTCGTCCCCTGGCTGTGCCGGTGGCGCGTCTGGCCGCCCAGGGCTAGCGGTGCGCGGGTCCCCGTGACGCCATCAACACGCACTTTTTTTCAGAGGAGGAAGACACCATGAGCGAGCGCACGTCGTGTATTCAGCATCCTGCCGGGGACTACTTTTTCCCCCAGGTTCACGAATGGCAGTATCAGCTCTGCGACCGCGACTTCTGCCGCGCCGCGCTGCTGGCCTACTTTGAGTCCTGGCACAATCACCGGCAGCGGGAACAGGAGCAAGCCACCCTGAGTGCCCGGATCGCTGAGCAGCACGGCGATGCGCCACCACGAACCCTGGGACTCTGGCACTGGCATACCATGGAGGATCTGAAGCGCGACCTCTTCTTTCTGGCCAAGGATGATAAGCTGCGCGCTGCCATAAGTTGGCTGGAAGGGAAGGGTTTTGTGACGACTGGCCAGAACCCCAATCCCCGCTACAAGTGGGATCGTACCAAGTATTTTCGCTTTAATCCCGGCGCCGTCCAGGCCGCCCTCGAGGCACTGCTCGCTGCGGGCTATACGCCCCGCTACCAGGCCCGCGCGCCGGAAGCTGCCGCAGAACCGACGCCACCCCACGCGGCTGTACATCCCCGGAAAATCGGGCATGCAGTCCCGGAAAATCGGCGTCCCTCCCCGGAAAATCGGCGTCCCTCCCCGGAAAATCGGGGAACATTCTCCGAATCTTCCTCCGAAGCTTCTTTAGAATCTTCAGACGAGAGAGAACCCGCGCCCGCGCCTGTCGTCTTTTTAAAAGACGACAAGCAGCCAGCAGAAGATCCCCTCGCCACCGCCTTCGGGAAGACGCCCCCGATGCAACAGGCCCTCGACGTCTGGCAGGAGTTGGTCGGCGTGCGCCCCCATTATCACGAATACCTCGGCCGTTTCCTGGCCGAGTACGACCTCACCACTCTGCGGGACTGGCTGGAATACAACGCCAAAAACTATACGAACCGGGGGCGGCAGATAGAACATGCCCGCACCCACCTGAGCCGTGTGCGCCTTATCTGTGATCCGGCCCGTGTGGCAGAGTATTGGCCAGACTTCCAACACTGGCTGTCGGACGGCAAGCCAAAGGGGGGGAAGCCCCGCTTTGTTCAGCCAACGAATGACCTGAGCATACTCAAGGACTATGACACCTAACCTTACAGGAGCGACGCATGGACATCGCCGCCATTCCCACCACCATCAACGGTCACGCCTACCGCTCACGTCTGGAAGCCTTCTGGGCTCTGGTCTTGGAGACGCTTGGCGTCACGGCCATCTATGAACCGTTCACCTTTAACTTACCAGACTGTGAGTATGCGCCAGACTTCTGGCTGCCCGAGTGTCAGCGCTTCCTGGAAGTCAAGCCAGACGTGCCGACCGCGGCAGAACGCCACAAGGCTGAGCAGCTCTTCCTGGCTATGCGGCTGCACGTCTTCTTTCTCAGCGGGCAGCCGTATCTCACCGGCCGGGACCTGTTCAATATGGGCGTCTATTGGGAGGACGGGCGGCCGCTCGGGGCAACCGTCACCATCGGTCTCCTCTACGTCTTTGGCTTGCAGGAAAGCCAGGAGGACTACGACCGCGTGGTGTATGCGGCGCACCACGCCCGTGCCCTTGTGGACCGCGCGCGGCGGGTCATGCCGTCAATACGGGACATCCTGGCGCCGCCACCGCCGCCGCCGTTTCCGCCATTCTACGACACCACCAGGGAGGACCCTGACCATGACCAAGACTGAGTTTAACGACCACTGGCGCTACCTCTGTGGCTTTTACCAACTTGTGCTGTCCGATGAAGTCTTCGCGCTCTTCTGGGAGACGTTCCACACCGTGGACAGCGCGCACTTCCAGGACGCCCTGCGTGCCTATACCAGTGAGTACACCATGCGACCGCCCTCCGTCGCCGATCTCCAGGCCAAGCTCACCGAGCAGCGCCACGAGCGTGAGCGGGTCTTTTTCGCGGCGCCCATCCAGGCGCCGCTGGCGCCGCGAGACAAGCGCCTGGCCCGTAACGCCCTGTGGCTCTGCCAGGCCCTGGCCGGCCATGAGATCAGCCGGGCGCAGGCCATCGCCAGGTGCCAGACCTGGGCCCGGGAGGACGCCGAGAACGCCGACATGTATGCGGAGATGATTGCCAGTATCGAGCAGGCGGCCTTTGAGCTGGCCCGGCGCCGGGCCGCCCCGGCGGCTTGACAGGCCGGGGGCGCCTGTGCTACCCTGGTAGCCTGGTAGGAGGAGGGGAGGGACCGTATGCCGAACAAACAAGTCTCGCTGCGGCTGGATGCGGACCTGTGGCGGCGCCTGCGCCTGCGCTGTCTGGAGCAGGGCGAAGCGGCCAGCCATGTGGTCGAGGGGCTGATCCGGGAGGCGCTGCGCCCCGCGGCGCCGGCGGCTGGGTGTCCCCCGTCGCGTCGCGTCGCGCCGCCCCAGCGGAGGGGGAAGCCATGACGGTGCCGACGCCCCCGCCGTCTCGGCTCTTTCGGGACTGGTTGGCCTCCACGTGGTTGCAGTCCTCCCGCAGGGGACCGAGCGCCGCCACGCTGCGGCAGGGCCTGGCAGTGTGGCGTGCGGCGGCAGAGGAGCCGCCGCCATGAGACCGACCTTGCTCAGCCTGGAGGAGGCCGCGCAGCAGGCCGGGGTGGCGGCCTCGACGCTGGCACGCTGGACCACCAAGGGCGTGCGCGGCGCGCGCCTGCCCGTCGCCTGGCAGCAGGGGCGCATGCTGTTTGAGCCGACGGACGTGGCCGCCTTTGTGGCGCGCCGGCAGCAGGCCATCTGTGGACCGCCAAATGGCCCAGGCGCTGACGCCCAGGACGCGGCGGAGGCCGACGCCGCTGCTCAGGAGCTGGCGGCCATCCAGCCCACCCTGGAGACGCCGGCCCCGGGGCGTGTGGAGGCCCCCTCTCCCCCGGCTCCAGCCGCGTCGCCAGCGGGGCCACAGGTCGAGGTCTGCCAGGTGACGCCGGCCCTGGCGCAGGCCTGGCTCGCGGCGCCCCGCCGCCTGCCCCTGGTGAGCCCGCGGCTGGTCGAGCAGTACGCCCGCGACATGGCGGCGGGGCGCTGGGTGTTTAACGGCGACGCCATCCGGCTGAGCGTCAGCGGCGCCTTACTCGACGGGCAGCACCGGCTCCTCGCCGTGGTCAAAAGTGGCGTCACCATTCCGGCCCTGCTGGTGCGCGACCTGCCCGACGCCGTCGTCCATACGATTGACACGGGGCGCCCGCGCCGGCTGTCGGACGTGCTGCGCCTGCAGGGGTGCCAGAGCACCGTGATCCTGGGGGCGGCGCTGGGCTTCTTGCAGCGCTTGCTGCCTGGCACTGACGACATCCGCCTGGAGGGCGGCCCGAAGTGGAGCCGCGACGAGGCCCTGGCGCTGCTCGCCCAGCATCCGGGGCTGCCCGCCAGCGTGCGGGGGGTCCTGCAGACCGTCTGCCCCTCGCCAGCCCTCCTGGCGGCGCTGCACTACCTCTTTAGCCAGCGCGACCCGGCCGCGGCGGACACGTTTCTGGCGGCCCTGCGCACCGGGGAGGGCCTGGTCGAGGGCGACCCGCGGCTGCTGCTGCGGGACCGGTTTCTCACCTACGACTTGCCGCCGCGGCGCACGCGCACGTTTGTCGCCGCCATTACGATCAAGGCCTGGAACGCCTGGCGACAGGGGGGCTCCCTGCAGGTGCTACGCTGGGGCGGCGAGCGCCAGCGTGAGCGCTTCCCGCCGATCCGGGGCTGAAAGGCGCCTATGCGCCGTTGGGACGTGTTCGGCGCGGATGAGCCGCCGGGGCGGGAGCCGCCGGACCTGGTGATCCAGGGGCGCACCTACCAGGTGGAGACGGCGCCGGAGTTGCATCTGGCCCGCAACATGGCCGCCTGGGGCGCCCCCGTGCACCCGCTGCCGCCCTGGGACTGGGAGCAGTGCGAGGCTCGCCTCGAAGCCCGCTGGGGCCGCACGAGCCTGCACCCTTCCTGGTGGGTCTGGGACGCCGCGGCCCAGGCGGTCGCGGCCGAGAACCGGGCGTGCGGGGAGGCCTGGTGGACAAAGTATCAGGCCCGGTGTGCCGCCGAGGAAGCGGCTGCGGCGCGCGCCGAGGCCGCCGCCGCAGCGGCCAAACACGAGGCCACGCGGGAGGCCCGCCGGCAGCGCGCCGCCCACCAGCGGGCCAAGCGAGACCAGCGGCGTCAGGAGGAGCGCGCCCGGGCCTGTGGCCCGCCGCTGGCCGCGGCGGGCACCGCCACGCCGTGGGAGGTGCTGGGGGTAGCCGCCGGTGCCTCCCCCGAAGCCTGCAAGGTGGCCTACCGCGCCAAGCTGTTGCAGTATCACCCGGACCGGGTGGCCCACCTGGGGCCAGAGTTTCAGGCGCTCGCGCACGACAAGACGCTGCAGATCCAGGCGGCGTTTGCCCGGCTGACCCGCCAGGCGGGAGGCCCTGGAGGGGCGTCTCGCCATGGATGAGATCCGGGTGGGCAGTCTGTGCTGGACGCCGTGTGCGCCCCATGGCCTCGTCAAGGTGCTCGCCCTTGAGGACGAGCCTCCGGTGGTGCCCCGCCGCACCGTGCACGTGCCATTTCTGCACGACCAGGCGGGGTCTGCGGCGTGGAGTCAACGACCCCATAGCGCAAGCGAGGGGTTTCCGAGAAAGGAAAAATGGATGAGTGAGACGGCGTCCCACGACCCCACCGCCCCAATCGCGGCGGTGTCTGCCCTGCAAAGCCTCACGACCCGGGCGCCGCAGCTGGCCGCCCAGCTCGAGCGCCTCCGGCCGCAGCTCGAGCGGGAGCTCGCTCGCACCGCCGACGCCACCCTGTCCCTCGAGCGCCTGTTTGACCTCCTGGTGCTGGCCTTTGAGGCCGACCCGGATCTCCTCCGCTGCACGGTGTCGAGCCTCGTCAAAGGCGTCGTCAAAACGGTGCGCCAGGGCCTGGTCTTGGGCGAGGACTGCCACCTGGTGCCGTTTAAGCAGGAGGCGGTGTGGATGCCGGAGTATGGGGGCCTGGCCAAAAAACTGCTGGCGACCGGCACCGTCGCCAAGGTCGGCGCGGAGGCGGTCTATCAGCGGGACCATTTTGTCTGCGATTATCTGCGGGAGCGCTACGAGCACGAGCCGCACCGGGGGGACCGGGGCGAGCTGGTCGGGGCCTACGGGCTGATTGTGCTCAAGCCGTCGGCGGACATCGTGCGCCTCGTGACCACGCTGACGGCGGAGCTGGAGCAGCGCCTGGGGGCGCTGGTGCAGCAGGACGCCGCCGCCGTGGAGCGGGCCGTGGAGCGCTTTGCGCAGGCCCTGTTGTCCGGCTTGAGCGTGCGCTATGTGCACTATATGGAGCGGAAAGACATTGACCGGGTGCGGAAGAGTTCCCGGGCCGGGAGTCGGGAGGAAAGCGCCTGGAGTCGCCACTACGACGAAATGGCCCGCAAGAGCGCCTTTAAGAACCTCTGCAAGTGGTGTAAGGAGTCGGCCCCGGCGCTCACGGCGGCCCTGACGGCGGTCCTGGAGGAGGAGCCGCTGCTGGAGACGCTGCCGCCCACGCCAGCCCAGGCGCAGCAGACGCTTGCTGAGGTCTGGGGCCAGGAGCCGGCGGCCCCGCCGGCCCAGGAGCCGCCCGAGGCCGAGCGTGTCACGCTGCTGAACCGGGTCACGACGCTGTGGCAAAAGGAGCTCGGGTGGGACGGCACGCAGTTCTACGGCTGGCTGCGCGAGCACTGGCACACGGAGACGTTGCGCCGTCTGCCCCTCGCCGCGCTCCGCACCGTGGCGGCGCAGCTCGAGGCGGCGCGCGGCGTCCCGGGTCCGGCGGGCGCGCCGGAGCCTGGCCTGCCGTTTGACGTCGCCGAGAGCGCGCGGCGCGACCGCACCCTGGCCGAGGAGGCGGGCTCGTCAACGACCCCATAGCGCAAGCGAGGGGCTTGTCGCTGGCTTACGCGCCGCCCGCGCGCGGGGCCGGATTGGCGGCCGTCCGAAGCTCAAGGTGGACGGGGCCAAGGTGCGCGCCGCCAAGGCGATGTACGAGCAGCGCACGTGGAGCACGCAGGAGATCTGCACGACGCTCGGCATCTCGCGGGCGACGAGGTATCGTTATGTCGGGAAAGCCTGAGGAGCACGCGCCCATGCGCTCTCTACCCGCACCCACGTCACCGCCGCCCTCTCCGACGCCGCCGCCTCCGTCTCCGCCGCCGCCGTCGCCCACGCCCACGTCGCCGTCCACGCTGCACGTACAACTGCACTTTGGCAGTCCTGGATACATCGCCGATCCCTATTGGGCCGAGCAATATCGGCTCATCCAGATCCAGAAAGAGTCTGGGATGATGCGCGCGCGCTCCGAGGCGAATCGCCGGCGGGCGCTGGAAGCATATCTGCGGAGCCTCACTCTGACCTATGAGGATTACTGCGACCTCGAACGCGTCGCCCGTCGGCCGTTTTATGTGTCGGACACCGGCCGCATTTATCTCCCCGCGGTGCGCCTCCTGGATTGCCTCGTCAATGCCTGTGCCAGCGCGCCAGCGCGCCTGCGCATTCCGAACCTGCGCGTGGCACTCCGTCCGACCGACTTTGTGACCACCAAGACGGCTCCAGATGGGGTCTGGGAACGCTTTGTGGTGGTGACCGGCGCGCAGGGGAAGCTCTCCAATCAACGCGGCTTCCGGAGCAACGCCTATATCGAGCAGTTTACTGCCACTGGCACGATTGCCCATGATCCCGAACTGGTGCGTCCCGAGGCAATCCTCGCCCTGTTGGCCTATGCCGGGCGTGAGGTGGGCATTGGCGCCTCACGCAAGATGGGGTGGGGCCGGTTTCGCCTCGAGGGCGAAGGAGAGTAGCATGCCGCCGCTCGTGCTCGCGCTCGCTCTCCTGCTGCTCGGTCTCTGTGGCGGCGAGTATCGAGCGACTCGGCCGGGCTGATCCGGTCCTGGCCGAGACGTTTGTGGCCGGGAATGATCCGACGCAGGACGTGGTGTTCCCCCGCGTCCGGCACGAGGAGAAACCATGAGCGCGATGCCGCGCGCAGGAGGCGGGATGACCGCCCCGAGAGTGCCCCCGGTCCGCTTTAATCCCCAGCAGGCGCGCGTCATGCGCCTCGCGCTGGCCGTGGGCTGGCAGCCGCCGCGCCCGGCCCCGCGCGGCTGGGGGCGCCGGTGCGGGCGGGGGCTCGTCCGCGGGCTCGGCGTGGCGCTGCTGGCTTTTGGCCTGCTCTGGCTGCTCGTCTGGGTCGGGCTGCCGTGTCCGTGAGGTGGCGCCAGGCGCGCCTCGTTCGCCTGCCGACCGGGTGCCTGGGGCTGTTTCTGGGGCTGCTCGTGGCCGTGACGCTGGGGAGCCTGGTGCTGGGCGTCAGCGCACGCTATTGGGGCGCGGTGCTGCGAGTCGTGTGGAGGGGGCTATAATGCCGCACCAGGCCGGCCGCCGCCGACACCGTCGTGGAAGGAGAAGCTATGGCGCCGTTCCAGCATGAGTTGATGGAGTGTTCGCAGTGCGGCTTCCGACAACGGGCCGATCCGCGTATCCAGTCCGGCTGGTACGTCCTGGAGCCCAACGGCCGGCGGGCCTACCTCTGCCCCGGCTGTCTGACGCCGCGGGCCGGGTTCTGCCTGGGCTGCCAGCGGTTTTTCCACGAGGACTATGGCGCGTCGTGCCCTTGGTGTGTTCCCAGGAGGGGAAGGAGGGCGCATGCCCCCGGTGGAGGGCGACGCCATGCTCCGGCCGGTGTACCTGCTGCAGCGTGGCGGGAAGAGACCAAGGAGGACGCGGATGACCCCGCTGGAGCGTGAGGCCGTGACGCGGCTGGAGACCCTGGAGGAGCCCGATGTGACGGAGTGGGAGATGGAGTTCCTCCAGGCCTTGCGGTGCTGGCAGGGCGCGCTGACGCCGAAGCAGCAGGCGGTCCTGCGCCGCATGGTGGAGAAGTATCTCGGGCCGACGCTGGCCGCCGAGCTGGCCGGCCAGCAGCGGCTCTGGTGAGGCAAAAGGAGTCTGCCATGTCCATTCGTGTGCTCGCAGGGCGTGAGCCACACACCGAGCCTCCCCTCACGTGCGAGAGCTTGTGGCGGCGTGACCTGGCCTGCCCGAACCGGGTCGAGTTTGTGCTCCGGAACCTCGATAATTCTGGGGTGGCCTATATGTGCGGGGTGCACACCGATGGCTTTCTCGCGGCCTATCCCACCGCCCGCGTGCGGGTGGAGGCCCTGGGATGGGAGAGGCGCCCCATGCCTGATGACCCGGTGCTGTGGGACAACGACGGCCACCCGGCCTCGGAGGCGTATATCGACGCGGTCCTGCGCGACCTCGAGGGGGCGCCGTTGTCCCACGCCGAGCTGGTAGACCGCTGGCAGGCTCTCCAGGCGCGCCATGGCCGCCTCATCGTGGCGTATCGGCTGCAGCAGGCTGCCTACCGCCAGTTCGTGCGGCAGATGCGGTGCGGCTGGCTGGCGCTGAGCGGGATCTTGGTCCTACACGGCGCCTTCTCGGCCTGGGACTGGTGGGCGCGCGACCGCCGGCTGCTGTCCCTGCTCGCCTGGGCGGTCTCTTGGGGGGCGGCGCTGGGGGTTGGGTGGATCTGGAGGCGGACCCCCTCCTGACATGGCGGCTGGCGCAGGGCGCAATTGGGGAGGAGGAGCGACGTGGCAACAGACCGCAACTATCGCGTCATCGGTCATTCGGCGTCCCCGGATCGGCTGCGCCAGCTCGAACACGCCGACGTGATGGTCGTGTGGAGTACGACGGGCTACTGGCAGCAGGGCGAGCGCCTGGCCGAGCTGGTCTACGCCGTGATGCGGGGCCTGCCGCTCGCGCTGGTGCTGCCGCCGGGGGAGGCGCTGCCCCCCGGTGGGCCGAGCTGGTGCCGGCTGGGCATCCCGTGTACGTGCTGCGCCTGCCGCTGGGCTGGACGCCGGCTCTGTTGGACGCTGGCCTGGAGACCGCCTGCGCCGCTCTGCGGGGTCCCCCAGCGGCCTCGGGCTGAGCGGCCGGGGCCGCGGCCTAGATGGCCTCTTTCAACGCCGCCGCTGGCCGAAAGCCCACCGTCTTCGAGGCCTTGATGTTGATGGTGACGCCGGTGCGCGGGTTACGTCCTTTGCGGGCCTTGCGCTGCCGGACCTCGAGGGTGCCAAACTGCGGCCAGCGGAAGACGTGGTCCTTCTTCAGGGTCGTCCCCATGATGACATGAAACGTATCCAGGGTGTCCCCGACCTGCTTCTTCGGCAGGCGCAGGCGCTTGGCGATGTTGTCGATGCATTCGTTCTTCGTCATGATGGTCTCCTTCGGTGGTTGAAGATGAGGGTGCATCCGTGGCCGGGCGGCGGCGCAGCCGTCTGCTGCACGGCTGCGGTGTGGGAAAGATGGTGCAGGCAGTAGCATGAGACTGTCAAGGAAAATCCAGGGCGTCCGGTCGTGTGGGGGCGCTCCCCTCCTGGAGCGGGCTCAGCCGTGTCCGACGTGTGCGCGGGTGGTGGCCTGGCACGTCGTGCGGCCGGACGGCATCTATGCCGCGCCGTGCGGGCATCGCCTGGTACGGAGCCGGAAGCCAGGAGCCCGGAGCCGGAAGCCAGCCAAAGCCGCCGTCCCGCCTCTCCCTTCCGCCCTGGCCGCGCGGCGCGCCGCCGTCCAGGGCCGCCCGGTGGTGGCGCTCACCGCGGCCCTGCATGTCGAGCTGCCGCTGGCGCTGCCGTCGGCCGCGAACCTGCGCGAGCACTGGGCGGCGCGCCACCGGCGCGTGCAGCGCGTGCGCGGCCTCGTCTACCAGGCGGTCGCCGCCGCCCTGGGCGGGAGACGGCCCGCCCTGCCGCTGACGGTCCTGCTGGTGCGCATCAGCCCGCGCGCGCTCGACGACGATAACTTACGCGGCGCCTTAAAAGCGGCCCAGGACGGGACGAGCGACGCGTTGGGCGTGGATGATCGCGACCCGCAGGTCACCTGGCTGCAGCGGCAGGAAAAGGGCCGGCCGCGCCAGCGGGGCTTGCGCATTAGCCTGGTGCCGCCGTAAGATCCCTCATGCCGCCGGGGCCATAGGCGGCAACTTGCGGAGGAACTGATGGCAGACACGGTGCTGGTGGTGGAAGACGAGCCGGTGGTCCTGGACTTCCTGGTCGAGGGCTTGCAGGCGGCTGGCTTTGTGGTGGTGGCGGCGCGCAGCGTGGCGGAGGGCTTCCAGGCGCTGGCGCAGCAGGCGCCCGTCCTGCTGCTGACCGACCTGCGCCTCGGGACGGCGTGGGACGGGCTGGCCATGATCGCCAAAGCGCGGGTCGGCGCCCTGCATCTGCCGATCATTGCCATCAGTGGGTTTGGGGGGGACGCCCTGGACATGGCGGCGGTCGCCGGGGCGACGCTGACGCTGGCGAAACCGTTCGGGATGGACAGGCTGCTGCGCGTCGTCATGGGGGTGCTGGCCGGGCGCTAAGCCGTGTCCCTCATGCCGCCAGGGCACAGGCGGCAGCATGCGGAGCTGCTCTTCCCCCGGGCCGCTGGGGCAAACGCGGCTACGATGACTACCTGGTGGAAGGCTTGCAGGTGGCAGTGGTTCATGACGCCGGCGAGTCGTCCCCCTCGGGCCACGAGGGCAGACGTGGCCACGTTTTGTAGCCTGCTTCCAGGGGGGCAATGCCTGGAAGCAGGGAGACGAGAGGAACGCCAGTGCCGTCGGCGAAAGCACGGCAACCTACCTCTACTGCCGGACTAACGCCCGTGCCGTCGGCGCACAGACGGCAACAGGTTGGATCCCCCGGGCCGTAGGCGGAGACGCGGCCACTCAGTAACTCAGACCATAGGCATTTAACTCGCCGCCACCCGGCGGGCCGTGACGGTGATCCGCCCCGTGGCGACCTGGTAGCGCAGCCCGAGGACCTCGAAGAGCTGCCCGGTGTCCGCCGTCGGCAGCAGCGGGTGCGTCACCGTGACGCGGTCCCCCAGGCGTAGGTGCAGCGCCCCAAACGTCGTGTCGAAGGTGCAGCGCACGCGCTGGCTGTAGAAGGTATTCACCAACTCCTCGAGGAGCAGGTCGGCGGTGGCGTCGTCATAGACGAAGGGCAACTCCAGGCGCAGCGGCGTGAGCTCGCTGCCGTAGCGCGTAAAGCTCGTCGAGCAGTTTGCCACCAGGCGGTCGGCCACCGCTTGCGGCTGGGCGTTTGAAGTGCTGCGGTTGGCGAAGCGCATTTTGTCGTACTTGTGGCGTCCGGCGTGGTAGGCGTAGAACAGCTCGTAGCGGTTGTGGACCATCTCCAGCGGCTCGGGCCACACCTCCATCGAGCCGGGCGGCGGAGTGCCGGACGCCTCGCGGGCCAGGATGTTGTCGAGGGTGAAGTCGTGCACGCTGGTCGTCGCGTCGATCGGCACGACGCTCCAGGTGCCCTGCCCGTCCGGGGCCAGGACGCAGAAGGCGCTGCGCGCCAGCAGGGCGCAGAGCTGGCGCGCTTCGACCCGCGGCATGGCCCAGCCCGCCCCCAGACCCCCCGCAAACTTCCAGAGGGTGCGCCAGGTGCGCGCCGCATTAAAGTTGGCCGCATTGACGGGGACGCCGATCTCCGCCACTAGGAGGTTGCGGAGCACGTCAATCGGGTTGGTAATCAGCGCCGAGGCCGTGCCCGTATAGGCGCCGGCCGCGGTGTCCTGCCGCCCCTGCCAGTCGCTGACCAGGTACAGCGGCTCCTCGTCCCCCCACGGCTGGTACCAGAGCTGTACGGTGAGGTCGCCCCACTCGTAGACCGCCCCGGCGCTGCCGGCGCCGCTTTCCTGCAGGGCCGTACACAGCACTTCCACGCGCTCGCCGCTCCCCAGCGTCACCGGAGACACCGTCAGCGTCGTATCGCGCGCCTGCGTGGCGTGGCGGAACTCGGGCGTCGTCTTGATGGCGTCGCGCCTGACCGTGCCGCCGCTATCGACGGCGCGCACGCTGAACTGGCCGGTGACGGTCGCCGCCGCCAGGGCGCCGCGCTTGTGCTGCGCCAGCGACACCGTGAGGTAGTTGCCGCCCACCGGCGCCCCAAAGGACGCGACCAGCCCTAAATACCCCTCGCCCTCGCCGGCACTGTTGGTGGTGGTCGTGCCGATGGTGGCGCGGGTCGTGGGGTCGCCGTCGTGGGCGTAGGCCGCCACGGAGACCGTCTGCTGCCGCAGCACGGCGAGCGTCGCCGTCGAGGCGCCGAATTTCAAGGCCACGGGCGAGCCGGAGACCCGCACCGTGGCGCTGCCAGCGCTGCCGACGACGGTGCTCGTGGTATCGATGAGGGTGCGCACGGCATTGGCCGCCTCGTTAAACGCCCCCAGCGTCGGCGTGCTCGAGAGCTGGCGCAGGGGGGAGTCGGCGGCGAGGTAGGCGCGCGTGCTGCCGGTATCGACGAGGAGCAGCGGCGCCAGGCTGACCGCCGAGCCGGCCCCGAAGACGATCGGCACGGCCTGGG
>Ga0137829_11680621_pt1 | contig 12475 bp, 17 predicted proteins | sample OV2TP2_FD_97737 | JGI IMG/M metagenome (GOLD analysis project Ga0137829, IMG submission 97737) | reverse complement strand
CTCAGGATTTCTGGACGAAGGGCAAGGATTTGGTTCCGGCTCGGTACTTCCACGCCGTCTGCGGCGATCTCATCTGGATGAGCAAGGGCGTGGTGAAGAGCGGGACGGTGCTTTACGGGCCGGCGCTGCGCAGCCAGGAGTGATGGGAAGCTGGGACGGGAAGCCTGTATGCGATGTGGGGAGGCCTACGCGTGACATGGACACGCTCTATCACGGTCTAGCCGAGAGGCGGCCATCCTTACTCCGAATCGTAGACACCAGCCGAGCGAGCGAAGTCTGTGCAACGCCGGTCACGAAGGCCCCGCTGGCGGAGACGCCGCGCTCGATCTTGTTGCTCTGCTCCTGTGGGGAGTTCATTTTCCGAATCGAAAAGGGTCGGAGGGCAGACAAGGCATGAGCAGACTCCGCCTCGCGATCGAATGGGTCTCGGCCTGCTTGGTTCCCTTGGCCTTGGCCGCCGTGCTCGTGTACTATGGGATCGCCACGTGGCACCTGCTCGTGGAGCGGTCCGCGCTGCTCGCCGCCGAGGCAGTCGCCGCAGTAGAGGTTGCACGATGGAGAGACCTGGCGGACTCTCGGAGCGCGGAAGTGGAGCGACTCCAGCGAGCGGCGGCCAGGCGGCCGGCGTGCGATGCCCGCCCAAGGACAGGCAGGAAATTATGACCTGGAGAGCATTCGCCACCGCGCTGCTGAACCACCCGCCGGAGGGCGAATTCGAGATGCGAATCGCCCAGCGCATGGCGGACAGGATCCTCGAGCTGGAGAACGCGATTCTCGACCTGAGCCAGCACGGCCATCACCCCGGGCCATGCGTCCCGGGACAGACGGAGCTCGACCCATGCCCAAGGCACATCGCCGCATGGCACGCCAGGGTGGAGAGTGCGCAGCGAACCCTGACCAAGCCAGTCGGCTAGGACCAAGGGGCGGCCATCGCAGGCGCCCAAAGTTTTGCGGATGGGATCTGTGGAAGAAGATGGCCAACGAAGAGAAAGCCGATGCGTTCAACGAGATGAGCCGCCGCCGGACGCTCATGGGCCGGGTGAGGGCTTCCAGGAGTCGAGAGGCCTGTCTTGACGCCTCGATCGCTCTGTTCCGGGCTTACGGGGTCACGTTGACACTGCCGCTCATCGGCTGGGACATCGACCCGGAGGAGATCGCCTTCAGAGCGGGGCCACGCGACTACGGATGCGAGGATTTCTCGGCCGGATGGAGGCAAGTGAAGTTGCTCCGGCTCAGCTCGCGCGAAGGCCCATGGACGTGAACGCGCCTCGATGGCCGGACGGATCGCGCCGTCGTTTGGCGGTTGAGGGAAAGGCCTTCGTCGAAGGCAGGAGGAGAAATGTTTATCGTGGAAAAGCAGTACACGGAGATCATGCGAGTCGATCTCGAGCCGGCAGAGTGGCTTGAGTATGGGAAGCGACTCGCACTGCTCTGCCAAGGTATAGAGGCCAAGGAAGCAGAGGAGCGAGAACGAAGAAACGCGGTTGCGGAGGGCAAGAAAGCCGATGAGAAGGAGCGGAGTGCCCTTGCCAAAACGGTCCAGCGTGGATGGGAAGAGCGGAAGGTAACGACCGAGGAGCGCCGGGATCAATCCACGGGGATAGTCTCCGTCGTCCGTCTCGACACCGGAGAGATCATTCGTGAGATCGGCCCATCGCCGGACCATCTGCTGAGCGGGGTGATCGAGTCCACACCGTACACGGCGACCTTATAGCGTTCTGCGTTGCTTGACGCCCGAATCGGGAAGCCGTATGATTCCTTCTGGGGATCAAGGCATGGCCCATGGCGACCGACATCGACCGGATCAGGCGAGCGATCAACGAGAACCTTGCCTGGGCGAAGAGCCGAAGACCCAGGGGACGTCCGAGAGGCCCGAGGAGGTCGGACCCGCCCCAGGCAGAAGCCCAGTCCTCGGCGCTCTCCCGCTCCAAGGATTCAAGGCGGTCAGCGTCATCAACGCGACATTGGACCGGGCCCTCCGGGAACTTGCCGCCGGAAGGCCCATCTCCAGGGAAGAACTCCAGGCGGCGATCTACGCCCACCAACACGAATCTCGGGCTGGAGAATCGGCTCCGGGACGGGAGCTCGAGGACGTCCGACTCGCCTTCCGGATCGCAGCGCGAGTCTTCCAGCTCCAGCGAGGCGGAGGCGAGCGAGACGGCGGCCGAACGGGTCGTCGTGGCACTATCGAGCTTCCCAGCCTTCCTGAACCACGTGAAGACCTACGATCGGGAGGGCCGAGTCCAGCCCATGCCGGTCAACTGGGACTTCGTCCAGCGAGTAGCCGCCGCCATCGAGAGGCACCGCCTCGTGGCGATCCTCAAGTCCAGGCAGATGTTAGTCAGTTGGATCTCGGCAGCCTACTCCGTGTATTCGAGCCTGAAGTGGCCGAGGACGGTGACGCTCATCGCGAGTAAGGGGCAACTCGAAGCGAACGAAAACAAGGACAAGGCCGCTTTCGTCTACTGGAACCTTCCCGAGTGGCTCCGCCTCCCCGTGCTGAAAGACATCACCGGGCTGATGCTCTGGGAGAACAAAAGCCGAGTGCTCAGCGTCCCAGCGTCCGCCGGGGTCGGCCGGTCCTTCACGACCGGGACGGTCATCATGGACGAGGCCGCGCACGCCTTCTATGGCGCCGATATGTGGCGGGGCCTCGCCCCGACTCTCGACAGCGAGGGGAAGGCCATCGTGGTCTCGACGCCGAACGGACACGATCGGCTCTTTTACCCGATCTGGCACCGCGACCCGCCGATGTTCCATCGGCTCACCGTGCACTGGCGGGAGCACCCGTTCCGGGACGATGCCTGGGCCGATCAGGTGAGGGCCCAGATCGTCGAGACGGGGGAGGACTGGGAGCAGGAATACGAGCTGAACTTCCACGCGCACGTCGGGACGGTCTTCCCGGAGTTCAATCGCATTCCGGAACGTCCGAACATCGTTTCGCCCTTCGAGGTGCCGGCGTGGTGGACGAGGGTCGTTGGAGTGGACCACGGGCTCCGCGGGTTTGGCGCGGCGTGGCTTGCGCACGAACCCGGCAAGCGCCGAATCTTCTACCAGGACTACCTCGGCAACGACCGCTCGCTGCCGGAGAACCTGGAGGCCATCAAGGCGTTGAGCCGAGGTCAAGATATCGCGGCATGGCCGACCGACCCCTCGGTGACCGGCAGGGACTGGTGGCGCCAGAGCCGATACATCGACGAATTCCAGCGATTGCACGGGTTGGAGGTGGAAAAGGCCGACAACAACGTGAGTATCGGGCTCAATCGGATGCGGGCGGCGATGACGGTCTGCGAGGACGGGATCCCGCTGCTCAGAGTGATGAACACGTGCCCCGCGTTGATTCAGGCGCTCCGAGAGTTAAGCTGGGAGCAGGTCCAGAGGCGAAGGAAGCCGCACGTGGCCGACGCTGCACGGTACGCCTGGATGGCGGAATCCGTTCCAGGCTCGGTCCGTCCGGACGATTCCTTTCTGCCGGACCTGCTCCCGCTCCCCCCGGAAATCGACGCCGGGCTTGACCCCATGAGTCGGTCGGTGTACGTTGACCGCTGGATGGCCAAGCAGCGGGCCGAGGAGAGCGGGGGGCTCTGGTGAGTTCGGAGGCGGCAGGCTTTCTGCTGGCAGCGCTCGTCTCTGGCGCCATCGCCATCTGGCTGGGCAGGAACGTTGTCAGGACGGCTGCCGAGCTTGTCAAGGAGCGCGCCCTACGCCGGGCAGCCGAGGAGGCGCAGGCGAGAAATCTCGCCGAGACGGCTGCCGAGCTTGTCAAGGAGCGCGCCCTACGCCGGGCAGCCGAGGAGGCGCAGGCGAGGCTATTGGAGGAGAGCCTCAAGCGTCTTTCGGCCGTCGGGCAACTGGCGCTGGCGAGCAGCGAACGGGCGCTGCAAACCCTTGCCGAGACTACCTTGCGGCAGTTGGAGCGCCTGACAAACCAGACCCCTACGATGCCCGAGCCTCTCGGAGACGAATTGTCCGAGGCGGAGCGAGAGGCGCAGCGGCTGGGCGCGACGCCTTGGGACGACTTGGCGGAGATTCGCCAGCAGAACATCACCGACGACGAGCTGAGGCTCGCGCGGGCAAAGATGGAGGCAACCCTCGCTGGAGGCGACGATGGGAAAGAACGGAGGGCATCGGAGTGATCTTGAGCCATCCGTCTCGACGATTCTCCTGCAACTGGATCACATCAGCGGACAGTTCGGCATGAAACTTGGCGGGCCAGCCAACGACAAGGCGACGGAGTTCTACGGGCTCATGGGTCTCGGAATCGAGCAGTTCATGCTCCGGCGGATACAGGCGCAGATGAATCGTCCGCTTGTCGAGGTGCCGCGGATCGCGTCGTGACCGTTCCGCGCCGCGAGCGCGGACACGCCCTGGAGGCGGTGATGCACGCCGGCATTGGCTGAGCACGAAGCGCACGGCAAGGGCTCCGACTATGCGGACCCGGATGAAGTCAGGCGTCGCGTCCGGGGGATCCTAGAGACCCGGCAGGCCGAACGGCGACGCCTCGAGCAGAGTTGGTACAAGCCGACCCTGTTCAACCGCGGCCACCACTGGATCTTCTTCGACCGGCTGCTGTCCGGATGGGTCCAGAAGCAGCTCAAGCATTGGGTCCCGACTCCATCGACGAATAAGTTTGGCGTTGCCGTCTCCTCGATCCGTGCCAATGTGGTGCGGAACGATCCCACCTTGCTCTTCCTGCCTTCCACGAACGACCCCGACGATGTGGCGGCCGCCAGCGTGGCCAAACCGATTGCGGAAGTCTGCTGGCAGGAATCCGGCATGGCTCGAGAGATGCACCGTATCGGCTATTGGCTGGCGGTCACCGGCAACGCCTTCGCGTGGACACAGTATGACCGGGATCAAAGGCACGGGACGGTGGAGATCGCCTACTGGCAGTGCGAAGACTGCCGGGCGAGCGCGCTGCCGGCGGCCATTGAGTCCGCAGGCATGAAGTGCCCGGGATGCGGCTCCGAAGCGCTGTCCAAGACGCAAGAGACCGAGCGCTTTCCACGAGGGCGCCTGGTGACCCAGTGTCTCAGTCCGTTCGAGGTATTCCCATACGAGCCAGATGTCGTGTGGATGGAGGATCAACCTGGTCTCCTCATCCGCCGGCGAATCTCGCTTCGGGCAGCCAAGGAACGGTATCCGGAGAAGGCGCACCTGATCGTGCCAGACCAGTTGACGGACCAGGGCCTCTCGTACCAAGAGTCCTTGGTCTACATCAGCGCCAACCTGGATCGGGATCTTGGCCGGACAGGATATTCGATGTCCAGGACTGGGCCAAGCGCAGAACGGGTGACGGAGTACATCCTCCTCGAGCTGCCGACGTTCGCCGGGGAGACCCACTACGAGGAGGGCCTCCATGCCGTCATGTTCGGGCATCAGATCATGGAATCCGGGCCGCTCGAGTCGCGCCATGACGACGGGACTTACTTCCTCCCGGTGTCGCAGTACGTGTACGACCCTCAAGGTTTTGGCTTCTTCGGCAAGAGCCCGACGGAGGACCTCCTGAAGAAGCAGGAAGATCGGAACATCACGGAAAGTCACTTTCAGCTCTGCTTGCGGCGCACGGCGAACGCGATTCTTTTGAAGCCGAGCGGTTTGGGCATCAAGCGGTTCACTGGCATGCCTGGCGAAGTCGTCGAATACAGCGGGAACTCGCCGACCAGGGCCAGACCCGACAGGCTCCCAGGACAGAACCCTCCCGTCTCGCTCCTGGGATACATCCAGCACACCGACCAGGTCTTCGAGGACCTGTCGGGGCAGTACGATGTGCTTCGGGGCAAGAATCCTCCTGGGATCTCGGCGGGGTACGCCCTCCAGATTCTCTTGGATCGCGCGCAGTCGAGGCATTCGCCGGCATTTGCCCACATCGAGCGTGGGCATGAAACGGTCGTCAGGCATCACCTGGCGTACTTTAAGCGTTTCGCCGGCGCCGCGAGAATCCACCGGGCGGTGGGGCGGAACAGCCAGTGGGAGATCCGGCAGTTCTCCAACGCGGACCTCAAGGGATCGGTGGATATCCGCGTGGAGGCGGGCTCGAGCGTTCCCCGATCGGTGGCCGCCGAGCAGATCCGCACGGAGATGATCGCCAAGAACGGCTGGGTGAACATGGGCAATAGCTCCATACGGAGGAAGGTGCTCGAGATCTTCGGCAGATCCGACCTCGACGATCCGCTTTCGAGAGCGTATGTGGCGGTCCAGCGAGAGCACGACCGATTTCTCCGAGCGGACTACTCGGATGAACGGTTGGCGGAGCTGACTCGGATGCTGGAGTTAGCGCAGCAGGCGAACGAGGAAGCCGCGAAGGATGTCGAGGTGGCGGCCATGGCACAGCAGGCTGGAGAGATGGCTCCGCCGGACTTTCTCGGGAAGGCCAGGAAGCTCAGGGAGGCTGCCCAGGCCAACCTGCTGCTCGCCATGGAGGCCTGCGGGCTGGTCTTTCGGGAGACGGATGACCATCCCCTGTCGAGGGACGAGCACCGGGATATGGCCAGGGGTGAGGAGTACGAGAGGCTCCCGAAGATCGCACAGAAGCTCTTTGAGATGCACATCAGGCTCCACCAAGAGGCGATCACCAGGGAAGCCGCCGAGGCTCAGGCGGCCCTTGCCCCGATCATGGCAGCCGGGAAGGCCGGCGTGCAGGTGGGTGGCCCGAAGCCTGGACTCCGCAAGCCGAACATGTATCGTCCGTCCGGGCCTGCCTCGGCAACGTTGTTCAGACAGCCGGCACGCGGCGGCGACGGGACGCGAGCCGCGGTGCCAGGAGCGACTCCATGAACGAGCAGCAGAGCGAGATCTGCTGGGCCGTTGTTCGAGAAATGGCCGGTAGGACGCAAGATGTCAATCTCTCGGTGAAGGCACTCGTTGACGGGGCCCGCGAAATCTTGGACTGCGATCTGGCCCTGGGCGATGCCTGGGCCTGGATCCAGATCGTGGCCGATGAGCCGCCGATGAGGTGGCACTGACGCTGAGCGACTCGCGAAGGAAGGGGAGACCGAATGGCAGGATCGAACGTCGAGGTGTTCGGGCCAGCGTTGAAGCCCGTAGCACTTGGAGCGCCTGGTGGGGTCAGTATGCGTCGAAGGAGGCCGAGGATGCCAGCGTCCAGCAAGAAGATGCGCCGTGCCTCCGCTATCGCCGAGCATCACCCCGAAATGCTCTACAAGCGGAATAGAGGCATGAAGAAAATGAGCAAGGGCGAGCTTCACGAGTACGCCTCTACGCCGGAAGCCGGTCTGCCGGAAAAGGCTCCACCGGAAAGCGCCCTGAAGCGCTTGGCCGGTCGGGTGGACCGGCAGCTTCGTAAGCGCTCTTGACATTTCTCTGGAAATGCCCTATGGATAGTCTCGGCAGGACGGTAGCGAGGCCCGTCATGAGCCAGGGAAGGATTTACGAGGCTCGTTGCCGTATCTGTCCGGAGACCGGGGCGCACGTCAGGCCGAGGCTCTTGGCCCGCCTGACCGCGATCGGTATCGAGATCTGGTGTCGAGGATGCAAGACGGCTCAGGTGATCCCAGTCGCCACCGTCTTGGCGTTTTATCGACACCGCCAACGGGAGGGCCCGGAGCCCCAAAAGCTGCAAGCGCGCCACGGAGCGCCGAAGGCAGCCGGGGTTCTCGGTGCAGACAGACGGTCTTGAAGTTGAAGGCCTCCAGCCTGAGCCTGAAGCCTCCACGGAAGCCATAACTCCTCCGGAGGCCGCAGAAGCCAAGCCGGAAGAGAAAGCGGCAGCGGCGCGGACCTACACCGAGCAAGAAATCCTGCCCCTCTTCCAAGAACTCCAGAACTACCGGAAGTTCGGTTCCCACGACAGCATCGCCCAGCGCCTGGCGAAGATCGACCGCCTCGTTGAGGCAGTCGCTCCGCAGACCCCCGGCCCGAAGCTCTCGGAAGACGACCTGGCCGCCCAGCGAGAGCTCTATCGCCTCGGTCCTGGCCTGGAGCATGCCAGCCAACTCACGGCCGACGATGTGAAGGCGATAGCCATCCTTCGCAAGCTCGGACCGCACATCGAACGCCTGCCGGAAGTCTTGGACTTCATCCGCATGATGCGGGAGGAAACGGCCATTCCGGCGGCCGAGGGCCTCCGGAAGCTCGCCTTGGAGCACGGGGCCCCGGACACGGCCATTCCCCACTTGGACAAGTACATCGCCCGAGAGATCGAGGGAAATCCGGAATACTACCGGCGCTACTACATGGGCGGCCCGAAGGAAAAGGAAGCGCTCGTGGCCGAACTGTCCACTGGCATACTGAAGGCACTCTACCAAAAGCGAGAGATCGCGCGGGAAGCCGCCCTCCAGGCAACCGGGCAAGCCGTCAGGGCGCTTCCGGCGGCAAGCCAGAGAACCTCCGCACCGGCCGGGGCGCCTGAGACGCGGCGAAAGGGGCCGGTTTCCGTCTCGAAGGCCGCGGAGTCGGCCTGGGAGTTCATGCAGGCGGCTCGGCGATAGCCAGCCGCGTCCGAGGAGGGGGTCATGACGGATACCGAAGTCTTCGGGGCGGCGCTGAAGGAGTTCTTCGACGACAGCGTAGTGGAGGACCAGATCAAGGCGACCAACGCTCTCGCCGCCAAGGTCAAGGAGCGGCCGGCAAAGGACTTCGGAGGCCTACACGTCACGCAGTTGATTCGACTCGGCCGGAACGCTGGCCATGTGGCTTCTGGCGAGGGGGGGCCATACCCGACAGCCGGGGCACAGCGGTACCAGCGATACACGATCCCGATGCGGACGCACATCGGCAGCGTGCAGTTCACGACCGATGTGATCCAGCGGTCGGCAGGAGGAGACAAAGTCGCGTTCATCTCCGTGATGGAGGCCGAGAACGAGGGCCTCATCGAGGACATGGGCAACGACCAGAACCGGATGGCCTGGGGCGCGGGACGGGGGACGCTGGCCGTCATCTCCGCGAGCGCGAACAGCGCGACGCAGACCCTCAAGGACCCGCTCGGGGTCGTCGGCACGGTCAATCCGAACCGGTACATCAACGACGGGGATATCCTCGCCGTGGTGAATCCCGGGCCACCGGTGACCACGGTGAGGGGGTCCGGGTCCGTCATCTCGGTCAGCACCGACGGGACCCAGGTTACCTTCGACCGCGCCATCAACACGACAACCGACGACCTCATCGTGCGAGCGGGAGCGACGGGCCTCGGAGCGACCGCCGTGGGATCGACCGCTGCGGACCGGGAGCCAATGGGCCTGCTCGGCATGGTGGATGACGCGACGTACATGGCCACGAACGCCGGCCTCAGCCGCATCACGTATCCTCAGCTTCGCTCCCAGGTATTCTCGCAAGTCAATACCTTGAGCGCAGACATCATCCAGCGGATGCTGGATGCGGCCGAGCAACTCGGCGGGGGGACGATCAAGGAGCTCTGGGGCCATCACTCGGCTCGCCGAGCGTACCTGGTGATGACCGAGCACCAGCGACGGTACATCGGCGGAGACCTGATGACCCAGGATGCCGGCACGAAGGCGGCAAAGGGCGGGACGGTCGCCTACGGAGATATCCCCTGGCACGTGGATCGGCACGCGCCCTACGGGATCATCTTCGGGCTCGACTTCGACACGATGGAGCGGTACGTCCTCAAGGCCGGCGGCTGGGAAGACCAGGGGAATGGCGGGGTCTTGAAACTGGCCATGAACACCTCGTCGCAGTACATCCAGGCCTACGTGGCCTTCTGGGAGTCGAAGTACAACTTCCACATCAGGCGACCGAACAAGTGCGGTCGCTTGGATGGAGTGAGCGTGACGGCCGCTCTGGTCCATAACTACTAGGCCGAACGGATTACGCCACTAGCCGGAGGGGATATGGCACGACCGGAGGAAGGGCAGCCGTCCAGCCCGCGGGACGATCGGTTCGACAAGCTCGTAAGCACGGTGGCGCAGATCGCCCAACAGACCGCAAGCATCGCTGGGGCCGTGGCCCAGCTCCGACAGGAGGCGCAAGAGGCCACGGTCACGTCGCGCACGGCCATATCGAGACTGGCTGAGGTCGAGAACAGCCTGGGCGAGTCCCTTCGCGCCAATGCCCAGCGCGGCGACGAGCTGGAGGCGCTCATCGACGACGCGAAGGCCGCCATCGAGGGCCGGCCGGTCAGGGAATCCGCGGAGCGCCGCAAGAGCCCCGATGACCAGGTGTGGGCCATCAATCGCTACCCGTTCCGGTTCACGTTCCTGTACGATTCCCGCCGGTACGAACTCCCGGCACGCGATCCTCAGGATCCGAACAGCGGCCGGGTGCAGATGCCGAGATGGCTTGCGGAGTTCGCCAGGTCCAAGAGCTTGTTCTGGATCTACGGGACGGAGTCCGAAGCGGCGACGTTCGGCGTAGGCATCCTCGACGGGGACGAGGCCGTCGATGTCGCTCCACTGCCGGCGGCGCTCTGCGCGGAGCACAACGAGATGATCCGCTACACGGACCCGAGCATTCGCGTGGAGCGGATCAGGGTCCGCCACGAGCCCGGGACGTTCGCGAAGCCCGATCTCCCTGGTCCGAGAGTCGGCACGGCGGTCGCTGGCCATCTCGGCATCGGCTGAGACGCTAGCCTGGAGGGCAAGACATGGCAACGCGCGTCGAGGTAATGGAGCTGCTGAAGAACGCCGCCATGCGGTACGGGCAGGAGGCCTTTGCCGTGTACGAGGCCCTCTCGAGGTGGATCGGCTCTCGGGTGGACACCATGTTCATCGGCGAGGTGGACATGACCACGAACCAGACGGGAGCGCAGGCCACCCCGGCGGCGACGAACGTAGTCGCCGTGGAGGTCAACAGCCCGGCGGCGGCCACGAACGGCAGCAACGTCTATCTGTTCGACGTGGCCGCGGGGAGCATCACTCTCGGGACGACCGGGCCGATTGCCGGCATTCGTGTGCCGGCAGCGGGACGGATCGTGATGCCGTTCTTCGCGTTCGAGTCGAGCCAGTTCGGCAAGCGGATCGCCACCCAGTGGTCGTTGGCCAACACGACGCCCACGAGCCTGAGCGCTCAGCCGGCGGCTGCCGACCGGGTGACGGCCCGTGTCATAACTATTGGCGTGGCGTAGCCGGACAGGGAGCGGGAGGGGAGAGCCATGCTTGACTTCATGCGGTACATGCTCCCGACCATCTCGCCCTTCGCTGGGCCCGGCCAGTCGTTCTACGTCGTGGACTCCGACTTCCAGACGATCTGGGGCCAGACGGATGGCACGGGCCTCCCGGACTTCTACTCGACGATGGCCCCTGGGCGCGTTTTCCGCACGGGAGACTACAGGGACGACGACGACGCCATCCAGGCGGCCATCGACGCGGCCATCGGCGGCCGGGGAGATACCGTCTGGATCACCCCAGGAGACTACCGGGTGGTGGACTCCATCGCGGTCAACAAGCGCGGCATACGGATTTTGGGCCAGCCAGTGCAGAATCCATCCAGGGCGCTGGTGACGCTCGATGGAGACACCACTGCCGGACTCACGGACGAGATCTTCAACATCACGGCAGCCGATGTGGAGATCGGTTTCTTGCGGATCATCCCCGACAGCGGGTTTATCGCCTTCGACTTCAGCGCAGCCGCCAACCGACTGTACTGCCATCACCTCTTCTTCGATATGGAGACGCCGGCGATCAGCGCACAGACTCGCGGGTTGGTGGCCATCGGTGCGGCGGCCAACTGTCTCTTCGAGGAAATCTGGTGGAAGTCCGATGGCGCACAGGGCAGTGGACTGATCACTGCCGGGCTTCTCGATTCCGTGATCAGGAAGTGCTACTTCTTCTGCCGGCAGAGCGTCAACACCACGGGGATCTGGGCGTCTCCTTGGGACGTCGGGGCGGCAGTCAACGGCGTCATCGGGGAAGACCTGCACTTCATCACCTCGTCCGGCGGCGTCATGACACGGCCGCTGGATGGCGCAAACGCCACCATCGCGGGTGGGCTGAAGCTGGAGAACTGCCGGTTCCCTTCGGAGCTCGGTGCGGCTCCAATCGTCCCCGTGGGCGGCTTCAGCGCATCGGAATGTACCTTGGTCGAGTGCTACATGGCCGGGGCTGGCGCGGGCGACGGCGGGACCCTCATCACGGTTATCGCGTAGCGGCCTAGCGCGGGGGCCTCCGGCGGTCTGACACCGGGCGCCCCAGGGGACGAGATGACTCCGTTGCTGCTGGCGGCCGGGGTGCTCGTCATCCTGACCTTGCCGGCGACGACATACCTGAACGCGCATGGTCGTCCGGTCATGGCTGGCGAGGAGATTCGGGCGCTTTGGATGCCGGTCTGGGCGCCCGTTTTCCTCGCCTCCATGATCGGGGATCCGTGGTTCACCGTTCTCGTCGCATGGATGGCCCTTTCCGTCCTCGATGTCTCCCCGTGGGAGGCGTCCATCCCCTCCTTGGCCCAGCTCACGGCGTCACTGGCGTGCCTGCTGGCCATCGTGCTCGCGATCCGAACGGTGCCTGGCGCGGAACGATGGCTCGCGTGGGCGTTCCTGACCTCCGGAGCGGCACATGGG
>Ga0137829_11703396_pt1 | contig 12483 bp, 10 predicted proteins | sample OV2TP2_FD_97737 | JGI IMG/M metagenome (GOLD analysis project Ga0137829, IMG submission 97737) | reverse complement strand
GGTTGGGGGAGGTTGTTCATAAATGGCAATCCCTATACAAGAGCCGAGAGTGGTCTGTAATATATCCGGGGCTTCCGCCACCTTCAAATCAGCCATTCCAACACGGATAATCATAGAAGTTAAAAGTTAAGAGTGATGAGTGAAGAGTTATAATAGAAACTAAATATTTTTAATTTTTAACTCTTCATTCTTAACTCTTAAATTGCCTCTCTCCCTTCTATTCGCTCCAACAATTTATTTAGCGATTCCGGAGAAGGAAGTATAAAGAAATAACCGTCAATCTTTGTATTAGCCTCGTAGAACTTTGTTGCAAACAGCAAGGCATGGTCTGCCAAAGGCGCATATTCCATAACAGCCATCTCAAGTATCGCCTCTGCATAATCGTATATAAATACAGGCGCGCTGGTTGAAACCGTTATATCAAGATGGGAAACAAGGGAGTTTAAAAATGCAGTCCCCACTATATTGCCGGTTTCTTCCAGTATTGACCTGTTTACCGCATCCAGTTCAACCCCACCCAACCCCCCTTCTGTAAAGGGGGTGAGAGGGTGGGGTATTTTCTTTCTGCTGACCTGTTCCATAAGATACCTGGCGCTGTCCTCGGAAAAGACAAATACCGCATTGCCTGTTATGTCTCCATTCATTCTCAACAAAACACTTACAACCATTTTATCCCCTTCGCCTACAATCTTCGTTATATCCCCGAATGGAACGAAGGATACATCCGTAATCTCCAGTTTTGCCTTCTCCCTCATCCATCTCGAAAAGGCAAGATTTGCGCTCTCACCGCCCTTTGTCGCTATGATTCTTAATTCATTCATCTGACTGTCCGTTATAGTAGGAATGAACATATTGCCTCCTTTTTCTTTTAAGCTGTTTCCGTCCTCTCTATCAATGCCGGTATATCCAGTATCAGAGAAATCTCGCCATTGCCCAATATCGATGCCCCCGAAATTCCTATAACATTGCCAAAATGGTCTCCGAGCGATTTTATCACTACATCCTGCTCGCCTAATAGGGAATCTACGACTATGCCGATATGTTTATCCTGCGAGCCTACAATGACGGTAGTAATCATACCTTCTTGACCAACCCTCACCCCCTGATTACGACCTACAGGGGCAAGCCCAACCTCCTCATCCGATGGGAGAGTGGAATTTGGCGCCCCCTTTCCATCTTCCTCTCCCCATCGGGGAGATGACCGAGGTGAGGGGGAGAGGAGTTCTTGCAGTGGAGCTATGGTTAAGACCTTCCCGCGAAGTTTTACGGTATCGTTGGCATCGAGCCTGTGAACCTCATCCCTCTTAAATCTCACAATCTCCCTGACGGATTCCAATGGAATAGAATATACCTCATCCTTAACCTTTGACAAAAGCGCGGGGACTATTGCGAGGGTAAGGGGTAATTTTATGACAAACTTCGTTCCCTTGCCTTTTCCCGTAACTATATCCACCTGTCCCCCCAGCCCGTCTATCTTTTGTTTAACCACATCGAGCCCGACTCCCCTGCCCGATATATCCGTAACCTTGCTCGCAGTGCTGAATCCCGGAAGGAATATAAAATCTATCAATTCTTTCTCCGTCATCTTAGATACCTTCTCCGGCTCGGATAATTCTTTCTCGAGAACCTTTTTCCTTATCGAATCTACATCTATCCCCCTGCCGTCATCCGATGACTCTATACAGATGTAATTGCCGCTCCTCGATGCGTCTAACTTTAATACCGCCGTCCTGTTTTTGCCTGCCTTTTCTCTCTCCTCAGACGGCTCTATGCCGTGGTCAACCGCATTCCTGACTATATGGGTGAGGGGGTCGCCAAGTTCGTCAATAACCTTTTTATCGAGATCGGTCTCCTCTCCCGAAATCTCAAGCCTGACCTCTTTGCCCCTGTCCTTTGCCAAATCCCTCACAACCCTTTCGAATTTGTGAAAGAGCTGGCCAACTGGAACCATACGCGATTCCATTACTCCGTTCTGTATCCCCATGGTAAGCCTTCCAAGGTTATTTATCTCTTCCATAAAATCGAGCAGGAGGGACTTTTTTCTGTAGAGGCTTTTTATCTCTATTTCAAGCTCCGATATAAAAAGCTCTAATCCCTTAGCTCCGTTAGCGTCCGAGCCCTGCAATCTTGTCCCGTCATGTCTTAAAACGGGATTGGAAGAGCGGGCTTTGAGCTTACCGATGCTCGAGTTGATATTATCGAGGAGGGAAAATATCCTCTGATGGTTGAATATCTCCTTCATCTGCATGCCGAATTGATTTATCCTCGCCTTCGATATAACAAGCTCCCCCGTAAGATTCATGAGATTATCGAGTTTCGATGTATCAACCCTTATAGTCTGCCCCGCTAACGACACCCGACCTATATCGGACATCCGCCTCCCGGCCATGCTCGAATCCCTCTTGTCTGACTGGGAGATTGCCGACTGCTGACTACCGATGGGCAATGGCATCTGTCCTACATTAATTTCTTGACCCCTGACCCCTGACCCTTGACCCATAACCTCTGTAAACGGTTCTATATTTATCGTCTCGACCATATCCACATCCACCGCCTTTCTTACAACTGCATCTTCTTCCTTTGTTGAGAGCAAAATCGTCAGCCGGTTAACCTCCGTATTACTGTCCTGCTTTTCAAGGTCAGGCTCGCATTTTATTATGTTTCCAATCTCCTCCAGATTATTCTTTATCAGGAACACCCTTTCAAAGCTCATAGCGGCATTATCTTGTAAAAATACACTTACCTTAAAGACCTTTAATCCTTTTTCACCCGCTTCTTTGACCAGACCTTTATGGTATTCGTTCAACTCTATTTGAATCGCCTTTTTCTCGGGGGATATTTCCGTGAGAGAGCGGTTTTTATCCTCATCCGTTTCTGCAAATTTTTTCATCCTCTCCTTTATATCCGTTATTTCTATAACCGGATCCTTCTCGTTCTTTATCTTCTCTATGCTGCTGCGGAAGAAGTCTGCCACCTTTAAAAGGACATCTATTACATCTCCGCCGATTGTCAGTTTCCTGTCTCTGAGCCTGCTTAATATGGTCTCGCCGTAATGTGCAATCTCATTTAAGGGTTTATACCCCATTGCTGCCGATGAGCCTTTTATTCTATGGCATAGCCTGAATATCTCGTTTAATGTCTCCTGCAAATCTCCGCCTATCGGGTCTTCGGAAGCGCCTGCAATATTCTCGAGCTTCAGAATCTGATGATTTAATTTTTCTATCTCCTCCTCCGTTCCTTCTATAAAGGCTTGAAAATATTTTGCCGCATCGAAAGGCGGCGCGCCTTTTTCTTCTATAATTTCTTTGACTGTGTTTATTTTAAGTTCGCTGCTGCCTAAAAATGCCTTCAGGTAATCGGGTTTATAATTTGTCGACAGCAGTATGATTATTTCGATGTCATAATCCGTTATCCTGCCCGCATCCATCGGCAGGGGCTTCAAATTAACGGGAATTACGGAAATTACATGCCCTATAGACTCCACATCCCTGTAAAAATCTATGGGGCTTATGCCTTTGTTAAAACAATCCCTGTTCAACCTCATGATAATCTCGTATACATTGCCTTCTCCTGTTTTTAACTGCTCTATAACCTTTAACTCTTCCCCCTTTTCAAGCCTGTCCGATAATTCTTTACTTATATTAAGGACTGTTCGGGGAATACTCCCTGCAGCAGATTCCGTTCCCTGAACGGAAGATAGGGGAGCAGCCAATGCCTCTTTATCCTCTTCCCTTTGTCCGAGCAATGCCTCGATACGGCCTGCATACTCCGAAATATCCCCCTTTTCTACCCCCTCCTCTCTTATGCCTTTCAAGAGCTCTCCTAATTTATCGAGTCCCGCAAACAGGGTATCTATGATACCGGGCGTGATGCTCATCTCATCCGAACGGAGCTTGCCGAGAACATTCTCCATCCTGTGGGTCAATTTACTCACGGTCATAAAACCGAGCATGCCCGAGACACCTTTAAGACTGTGAGCAGAGCGGAAGATGGTATTTATAATATCCTTATCGAGCCCCTTCTCGATATTTTCTTCTATAACAAGAAGGTTTTTGTTCATTCCATCCAGATGCTCGCCTGCTTCTTCGAGAAATTCTTTTACTATATCGTCCATATTTTTAATCTTGTTATTTTAAATCTTGTAGAAACAGGTCTTTAGACCTGTTAAATAACATGGCTAACGCCATGTTTCTACGAGCTTTTCACCTTTATCTTTAATCTTGCATCTTGAATCTTGCACCTTGCAGCTTCTTCGTGTCCTTCACAAACAGATGTCCACCCGATTCTACTGTCTTAACAGCAATCGGCGTCTGAGCCTGCCGATGACCCGCAATCTCTATCTCGGGATGCAATACCCCTCTCCCGCTGCCATTTACCTTGAAATGCCCGACTAAATCCTTTAACGACATTGCCTGCGATGCAAGCTCCTCCGATGCGGATGCCATCTCCTCGGATGCGCTCGCATTCTCCTGCGTAATGCTCGCTACATTCGATACGGAGGCGCTCTGCTCCTCTGTTGCCGCTGCTATATTCTGTATGGCATTCGCCGTTCTCTTGATTCCATCGGCTATCCTCTGGAGCGCGCCTCTCACATCCTCTGCAAGCTTAGTCCCATCCTTTACCTGCTTCGTGCTCTCCTTAATCAAGCCCGTTATCTCCTTTGCCGCCTGTGCAGACCTCTCTGCAAGCTTCCGAACCTCATCCGCAACAACGGCAAACCCCATCCCATGCTCCCCTGCCCTCGCTGCCTCTATCGCTGCATTCAAAGCCAGAAGATTAGTCTGCTCCGCTATCTCGCTTATTACATTTATAATCTCGCTTATCTGCTCCGAGCTTCTATTTATCAGCTTCATGCCCTCCATATTCTGCGCCATTATCTCCGTGCCTTCATTCGCCACATTAACCGATTCGTTAGCCACTGTATTTGCATCCGTGCTGCTCTTTGCCACCTCCGTTACCGAGGCGTTTATCTCCTCTATGCTGGCGCTCTGATTCTGGGCGCCTTGCGATACATGCTGGGCATTGGACGAAATCTCCTCGGATGCAGATGCCAATTGTTCCGAAATACCCTTTGTCTGGGCAACTATCTCCTCTATATTCTCTATGAACTTGTTGAACCACTTTGCCATCTCTCCTGTCTCATCGCCTGAATTAACATCTATCCTCTTCGTTAAATCCCCTTCTCCCTCCGCAACATCTTTAAGCATGTGAACAACCTGTTTTATTGGTTTTGCTATCATAGCAGCAAAGAGGAATGATATGGTGCCGCCGATTAAAATAGCGAGGGCTATAGAGCCTGCAAGTATATTTATAGAGCTTTTATAGATGCTGCCGCCCTCTTTGACAGCCTTTTCCGCGCTATTCTCCGCCTCGTTTATAAGCTCATTTGCGATATTCGTAAACTTCTTAAACCTCTCCGCCTGAACACCCGTTGCAAGCGTCTTTGCCTCCTGAATCTTGCCTTCGTATATAAAGGGGATAAGCTCCCTGTCTCTCGTCTCTTTAAATGCCTCCCATGTTTCTTTTAAAGTCTTTAATTTTTCATCCGAAGACGATTTAAGCAGAGCGCCTATTCCATCATCTATGTCTTTAGTAATCCTGCCGATAATCTCCTTCTGCTCATCCATCTTCGCCTTATCCGTCGAGGACATCATGGCAAGGAGCGCTGCCCTTACCCCCATCAAGCTGCCCTTTAAGTCGGTAATGCCGACAGAGTTTTTATAGTGCTGGTTATAAATAATATCCATAAGACTCTTTGTCTCGCCCATCCCGCTGTAACCCGTATACCCCACCGCAAGGATAAAGAGTATAAGGAGAACCGAGATAATCGTCAGCTTGGCTCCAATTTTTAAATCCCTTAACCATTTCATAAACAATCCCTCCTGAAAATAAGCTGCAAGTAATGTCATTCTGAGGCGAAGCCGAAGAATCTCAACCTTCAAGACCCTTCGCTTCGCTCAGGGTGACACTTCATGTCATCTTGCAATTTACATCCTTCTTATATATCGCCGGCGCTATATACTCAAAACCTGTTTGAAAATCCTGCAGGCTTTCTGCGCCGCCAAGAAATAGATACCCGCCGTCCGTTAGACAGCGGTATAACTTCTCTATCACCCCCTTTTTGTTCTCTTTATCGAAATATATCAGGACATTTCTGCAGAAGATTATATCCATATTATTCTCATGAAAAGGCTCTTTAAGATTATGATGAACGAATTTGACGAGCCCCTTAACTTTTTGACTTATCTTGTAAATGCTGCCTTCCTTTATAAAATATCTCTTTATAATATGGTCGTGGAGATTGACCAGTTTATCCGATGTATATATGCCTTCCTTTGCCTTATTCAAAGTTCCAATACTTATATCCGTAGCATATATAATCGCATCCATTGCGGGCGCGGCCTCTAAAACCGCTATGGCAATAGAATACGGCTCCTCTCCTGTAGAACATGCCGCGCTCCAGATGCGGATTTTCTGTCCCGTCTTTTTATTTTCCGCAATCTCAGGCAATATCTTTAAGGCAAGGGCATCGAATAGCTTCGGGTCCCTGAAGAATGAGGTTTCGTGCGTTGTAACTGCATCTAAAAAATTCTTGAGCTCTTCCGGGTCTTTAAGGACATATTTATAGTATTCGTTAAAACTCTGCAGTCTCAGGTTTCTTAACCTGCCCTGCAGGCGATTATTAAGAAGGTTCTTTTTTACATCCGATAAAAATATACCTGCCTTATCGTATACAAGATTCTTAAATAATGTAAATTCCTGGTCTGTTAGATTCAACATAATATACAGGCAAAGAGGTAAAAAGGTGAAAAGGCAAAAAGGTTTTAAACCTTTTAACCTCTTAACCTTTTAGCCTCTTAGCCTTTTTACCTACTGCCTGACTTTTACAATCTTATCTATATCGAGCAGGATCACCATGCCGCCGGCGATGTTCCCCACACCGCTTATATATTCGCCGTTGATCTTCTTAATAGCAGGGGGCGGGGGCTGGATATTGTCTGTAGAAAGTCGCAACACTTCCGAAACCGCATCTACCATAATTCCTGTAACCTTCTCATCAGATTCGATAAAGAGTATCCTCTGGATATCCCCTCTCTCCCGATATGCTGCAAGATTAAAGAACTTTCTTAAGCTAATGACAGGAAGGACATTGCCCCTTAAATTTATAATACCTTCGATATAGTCTTTGACTTGCGGTATGACGGTAATTTTCCTCATTTTTACTATCTCCCTTACCTTCTTTGCATCAACTCCATATCTTTCATCTTCGAGGAGGAAGCTGACAATAAGGAGAGAATTAGCCGGTATGCCTGCTTCATTTACATATTTTATATTTTCAGTATTCATATCCATACCCTATCATAGAGATTGCTTCGCCGGAGCCTGCCTGAACGATAAAACGAGATTGCTTCGGCTTTGCCTCGCAATGACACAAGAGAAGGGGCGACGAAGCAATAGAATTTAAACATGACTGAAAGAGTAATGATTCAATAATTATGCCAACCGCCTAAAATCAGCGGCTAATTCTTATAAATGTTTTTCTTTCAATGAATTAATATGGAGAATTTAAAAGGTATGCCCTGTCGAGGATGGGGGCAATACTGGCATGAATTTAACCACCCCTATGCTAATTTAATCCACCGGATTAAAAGGTAATCTATTTACTTCATTATTCTCTTATCTTTCTTCTAAGCCTCTGTCTTGTAATACCGAGGATCCTGGCTGTCTCGCTCTTGTTGCCGTTCATTTTCTGCATTACCATCTTTATATATTTTTTCTCGAATTCCTCTAAGGGAATTACCTCTCCAGATGTCATCAACCGTTCTGGTTCGTATTTATTATTAGCAGCGGCAATCTCTTCCGGTAAATCCTCTGCCGTTACAATATCTTTGTTTGAAAGCAGAACAGTCCTCTCGATTACATTCCTCAACTCTCTGATATTGCCTTTCCATTGATATGTCATAAGCGCGCTTTCTGCATCATCAGACAGCCTGACCCCTTTTTTAAAGTCTCCGTTGAATTCCTCCACAAATTTTTTTGAGAGGAGCAGTATATCCACTCCCCTATCTCTGAGAGGCGGAATTTTTATGCTGACCACCTTCAATCTGTAATAGAGGTCTTCCCGGAATCTGCCTTTTTTCAGCATCGAGTCTATATCTTTGTTCGTTGCAGATATAATCCTTACATCGACCTTTATAGGCGATGTGCCTCCAACCCTTTCTATTTCATGCTCCTGCAATACCCTTAAAAGCTTCATCTGGAGTTTTGGATGGAGATCTCCTATCTCGTCGAGAAACACAGTTCCAGAATGCGCCAGCTCGAATTTACCTATTTTTTTCTTTACAGCGCCTGTAAATGCCCCCTTTTCATGCCCGAAGAGGTCGCTTTCGAGGAGGTCTTCGCTCAGGGTGGTGCAGTTTACGACCACAAAGGATTTATCCCTTCTGGGACTCGAAAGATGTATTGCGTGGGCAAGAAGCTCCTTTCCCGTGCCGCTCTCTCCCGTTATAAGAACAGCCGTTGTGCTGCTTGCCGCTGCCTTCGATGCAAGAGAGCACACTTCCTTTATCGCCAGGCTCTCGCCTGCAATCTTATCGAATCCGTATCTTTTTACCTCCTCCTGCTCAATCTCGTTTATCCTATTTCTTAACAGGATAGATTCCCATGCCTTCTGCACAATAAACTTCAGCTCCTCTACATCGAACGGCTTGGGGAGATAGTCATAGGCGCCTGCCTTTATGAATTTAACGGCGCCGCTAAATCCGGCCATTGCGGTAATTATAATAACTACTGCATCGGCATCGAGCTTCTTTATGCTGTCCAGCACCTCCAAGCCGTTTATATCGGGCAGGCACACATCGAGAAATACAATATCAGGCTCGCTGTCAGCAAATCTTCTTATGCCTTCGCTGCCATTTTCAGCCGTAACGGCATCGTAGCCTTCCAGTTCAAAAATTTTTTTGAAATTCTCCCTTAAGACCTTTTCATCGTCTATAATCAATATGGTTGGTTTCATACCCCTTTCGATTTCTCGAGGTCAATCATCTTCATATCTCCGGCATAATCCTTTTCTATAGCCTTTGAGATGGTTGACATATTCTGAACTATATCCTTTATCCTTATAGACAGGTCATAGATGGTCTTTAGTTTCTTATAATCCGGTTCTCTCTCTTTGTTTTTCTCTTCCAATAACAGCAGTTCGAGGTTTCCCAATATGCCGGTCAGTGGATTATTTATCTCATGCCTTGCAGTCCTTATAATCTGGAGTATAGCCTCGAGCCTCTTCTCGTTAATGGTTCTGTATTCGAGCACCTTTCTCCCGGTAACATCCCTTATTATCCCTTCCATTTTAAGGCTTCCGTCTGATTCGTTCTTTATCGAGCAGTATGTCCCTTCGAGATAAAAAATAGAGTTATCAACTCTTTTCGCTTTGATTATAAAATTTTTCACTATTCCGTCTTTAATAAGAACATCCGTCAATTTCTTTCTGTCCTCCATATCTACAAAATTGTCGGTTATGCTTATGCCTATCATATCCTCCGGGGATTTATAGCCGAATATATCTGCGCCTGCCTTATTTATCCATATAATTACGCCCTTTTCAATATCGCATTCGCATACCCCATGCTGAAGTCTGTCGAGAATAGAAACAACTTTATCCGGTGTCATAGGTTTTGTTTTTGACACAGATGGACACCGATTATTTATGATTTTTATGATTCTTTATTTCTGTGTCAATCATAATTTATCTGTGTCTTTCTGTGTCTTTCTTTTTTTGTCTTTCTCTGTGGCATTTGTGTCTTTGTAGTTAATCATGTTTTTGTCCATCGAATCTGTGTTTGTATGTGGCTAAAAAAAGAATGGATATTAAGATGGTGCCGAAGGGGGGACTCGAACCCCCACGGGTTACCCCACATGCCCCTCAAACATGCGTGTCTGCCAATTCCACCACTTCGGCTCTTAAATATTATGATATTTTTTAAATCCTGTGTTGTCAAGCCCAAAAAAGCAAAATCTCAAGTTGCAAGGAGCTAAACCCGAAGGCTTGTGCCGGGCATAGCGAAGGGAATACATAGTATGATATAATTTAGACTTATAGAAGTTACAGCAAGATATTGCTATCGAGGCTATGCCTCAATAAATTATTGGACGATTTATCGAGATGACCAAGGTAAAGATATGCGGGATAACGAATATCGGGGATGCCGTTTATGCAGCAGAATGCGGCGCCGACGCCATCGGATTTGTTTTTTATCGAAATAGCCCGCGGTTTATTGAAAGAAAAACTGCAAAAGAAATAATCCGCAGCCTCCCTCCTTTTATTACAACCGTCGGGGTATTTGTAAATCACGACATAGAAGATATTATAGAGACGGTTAACGATTGCAGACTAAATGCAGTTCAATTGCATGGGGACGAGCCGCCAGATTACTGCGTCAAAATCCCCCTTTTATCCCCTTTTAATAAAGGAGGAGCGGGTGGGGTTAAGATAATAAAGGCAATACGAATTGAAAGCGAGGATTCTCTTGAAAAAATGAAGGACTACGAAGTTAGCGCATTCCTTCTGGATAGTTATTCCAAAAACAGCTATGGCGGAACCGGCAGAACATTTAATTGGAACATGGCTGTAAAGGCAAAAAAATACGGGAGAATCATACTTGCAGGCGGTCTGACGGCGGATAATGTAGTGGAGGCAATAGAAAAGGTTAAACCTTATGGAGCAGATGTCAGCAGCGGAGTAGAGGAGAGAGATGGAAAGAAGGATAAAGAAAAGGTCAGGGAGTTTATAAAAAGGGTTAAAGGGTATGGATTATAAGGATAATCTAAAAGTAGCCTTTGCAACAGTAGGATGCAGGTTCAACCAGTTCGAGACCGCAGAGATGGAGGAGTTGTTCAGGTCAAAAAACTTCGAGATAGTCCCCTTTTCATCGGATGCGAATATCTATGTCATAAATACCTGCACGGTCACAAAAAAAAGCGATTATCGCTGCCGTCGGACCATTCGCAGGGCAATCCGAAAAAAGAGCGATGCCTTTGTCATCGTAACCGGATGTTATTCACAGATAAATCCGCAGGAGATAGGCTCTATTAAAGGCGTAGATATGATTCTGGGAAATACGGAAAAACCGGGCATTATCGAGCATATTAAGGAACTGACAAAAAAGCAGGATACGCCTAAGGTGGTCGTAAAAGATATGGAAAGGGATAGGGTATTTAATACTCAGAGGGTGAAAGGAATTTCAGGAAGGACAAGCGCATATTTAAAGGTTCAGACAGGATGCAATGAGATATGCTCATTCTGCATCGTTGCTGTTGCAAGGGGCGCAAGCATCAGCGAAAAACCAGAAAACATATTAATGCAGGCAGAGGAATTAGCAGACGCAGGTTTTAAGGAGATTGTATTAACAGGGGTAAACCTCGGAAGTTACGGCGCGGATATTTCTCCGGCAAGAGAACTGTCAGACCTAATCGAAATGTTGACGAATATAAAAGGTATAGAGAGGCTCAGATTAAGCTCCATAAATCCAACCGATATAAGTGGACGGCTTATAGCATTAATGAAGGCATCGGAAAAAATATGCAAGCACCTGCATATACCATTGCAGAGCGGGGATGATGAAATACTTAAAAGGATGAGGAGAAATTACAGCCCCTCTTTTTACAGGGAGCTTATCATGAAATTAAAGTGCGAGATGCCGGACATTGGTATCGGCGCCGATGTGCTCGTAGGCTTCCCCGGTGAAGATGAGGATAGATTTAAGAACACTTACAGGTTAATCGAAGAATTGCCTTTTAGCTATCTCCATGTATTCACATACTCGCAGAGAGAGGGAACCGATGCTTATGGATATGACGGACGGATACCCGAATATGTAAAAAAGGAGAGAAATTCCATTATAAAAGGGTTGGGAAGGGAAAAATCGGATACATTCAGAAATGGCTTTATTGGAAGGGTATGCAGAGTCCTTATTGAAAGCACAAGGGATAAAGAGACAGGATTGCTTAAAGGGTATGCCGATAACTATATGCCTGTTATGCTAAAATCTTGCGGCGGGCAAAGCGAATCTGGCGGAGATGAGTTAATGAATCGTCTCGTTAATGTTAAAATAGCCGGCATATCGGACGATGCGGCCATTGGCGAATTATCAGGATGAGCAAAGTTATAACTTTAACCACCGACTTCGGCATATCCGACCATTTTGTAGGCATAATGAAAGGGGTGATGCTTGGGATAAACCCGTCGGTAAGATTTGTTGACATCTCCCACCAAATCGAGCCTCAGAATATTTTTCAAGCCTATTACATTATAAAATTTTCTTACAAATACTTTCCATCCGGAACTATACATCTTTGTGTAGTAGACCCAGGAGTTGGCAGCGCAAGGAGGCCAATACTTGCTGCTTCTAAGGATTTTTATTTTATAGGTCCCGATAATGGTATATTTTCATTCATTTTCAGAAGCGAGCGCTCACCCTTTCCCTC
>Ga0137829_11349903_pt1 | contig 12532 bp, 28 predicted proteins | sample OV2TP2_FD_97737 | JGI IMG/M metagenome (GOLD analysis project Ga0137829, IMG submission 97737) | reverse complement strand
AAGCTCTACTCCCTCCTTATCGCATTCCCTCACATGACTAGAAATTGTGTGGGTGTTGACTTTCTCCTCGACGAGCCATTCCATGCCAATTTCTTTGAGAATTTCTATGGCTCTTCCCAGGTCCTTCTCTTTAGGCTTTGCCCACTGTTGTTTATGGATGTAGAGGGTTTTTCCTCGCATCTTCATACTTGGAACATCGTTAGATACCCACAGTTCCATCAGAACTTTACCCAGTTTCTGGGCTTCGTCATTAAGCTTTTTATTCTCAGATTCGAGTTCTTTTATTCTTGATTCATTATCTTTGATCTTTTCGTCAAGATCGAGAAATCGATTCGCTATATTTAACATAGAATCAGGAAGATCTGCATCTGCATCCACCTCCGTCTCAGCAGGCGGATCAAACATATCAAAATATTCTTCCATTACGTACCTCCCATAGCTCCCCTCCTCAATGAGAATACCATAACATAAATGGGTCGAAAAATCTAGAGCTAAAGCTGGTCCTAGAGATCAAAAGGATACGCGCAACCCCCTCCCTTATCTGTTTTTTCACCAATATTGCCCTTTATTAGGATTCCATATCCTCAAGCACTGACTTTATGATGTCGCGCCTATCTTGAATGGCTTTATAAATCTGCTCGTCAACGGTTCCCTCCATCAGTAAATGGATACAAGTCACCTGATCGGCCTTCTGTCCAGGACGATCTGTGCGGGATACGGACTGGTCGAAATCTCCAAGAGAAAAACCAAGGCTATAATAAATAGTATAACTAGCGCGAACCAGACTGATACCTTCCTTACCGGATGCAATTTGAGCAATCAGCACATCTGTTTTACCATCAATCCACTCTTGCTTTGTATCTAGTCTTCCAGACAATTCTGAGACGGTTCTTCCTGACGCTTCGCATGCCCTCGTACATATATCCATGTCTGGATGAAAGCGACAAAAAATGACCAAGGGTTCATGGATAGGAAGATCGAGTAGCACATCAGCCAATAATTCAGCTTTTGCAGTATCAATATCATAATGTTGCACACCCTCCTCATCTTTAAGATGCCCTCCTGTAATTTGCTGTAACCGTAATAATTTGGTGAGAGCATTTCCTGCACTAACAATACCCCCTTTAACTTCAGTAACCATGTGATTGTACATATTCCAATAAATGTTTTTACCTTTATTAAGTTTGGATTTTCTATACACTTGAATGGGGGCGTCCCTCTTTGTTGAATCCTCTTCTGGATTCACGCGATATGCAATGCTGTAAATTTTCTGTTGTAATTCATCAAGACGAAGATATCCAGTCACCTGATATCCATTGAATCCACCAAGTATTGCATACTTGGAACGGAACTTTGTCCAACTCGTACCGAATATGGATGGGTCCAAGAACCTCCACTGGGCAAAGACATCTAATGGTGAATGAGGGAGAAGCGTACCTGTCAATGCCAATCGATGTTTAGATTTCCTTCCTAGTAATCCAACGAATTTTGAAGTAATACCAGTTGGCTCCTTGATACGATGACTCTCCTCAGATATAGCGCAGTCCCATGTGTTTCTTAGAATGAACGCAGCCAAATCTCCCTGCCTTGCCGCTTCATAATTCACTACGATCACGGATGGTTGACCTGTATAAACTTCCTTGCATAATTCTAGGTGATCTATAGCTTGTTGAGCCCTTCTTTTTACTGAACCATCTTTTAAAATTAATACCCTGCACCCTAATGGATCATGTTCTTGAAATTGCTGATCCCAAACATCTAATATTTTAGAAGGAGCTATAATAATTGTTTTTTCAAATCTGTAGTTGGCTATTAAATGAATAGCAACACTACTTTTTCCAGTACCCATGCGCATATTCAGACATACGCCACCACCATGAGAATTTTCCATACCTCCCCACAAAGAAACTGCGTACCAAAACGCTCTCCTTTGGTGTTTCCAGAGCGGCCTGTCTTCCTTATAAATCGGAGGAAGAGATAGGGAATCCACTGGCATTTGTTGTGCACGTTTTGCGGCTGCGTAAGCCTCTTCTCCAGTCTTAAGAAATATATTAAATGCTTCGTCACATTTCGATGGTATGTTTGAAAGTGTATTTCTTATTAACAACGCCATCGTGGGACTTGCACTGTAGACCCACGCTTTTGCATCTGGATTCCATTTATACCCAGGAATGGTTTTTGCAATTTTATAATATGATTCAGGACAGAAAATTCCAAATCTTTCTTTATCCTGACTTGTTCTAATAGAAATCATCTATTCCTCGCTCGGAAGCGCTGCTAGTTGCTGTCTCTGATATTCCTTATATTCAGTAATAAGGCCAAAAGACTCAAGAATTTGCTCGATCGATAGTAATTCAAGACTCACAGCCGTCATAGCTTCTTCTAGATCGTCTTGGTTTACACCTTTGATAATCAACCATGATCGAATAGCCATATATATTTTTTGTATGCCTTCATGACAATTCTTGACGCACATAATATTGTCAGATTCTTTAGTCTCATCCATCATCATTCACTCCTTGATTACGATTTGGTCTGATTTGGTAAGTTTTTTCAGGAGGGTCTATAAAAAACTCAGACGTCTTGCATGCACTACATATCCTGTTACTCGGTCCCCAAGAAAGAAACGTTTTATCACAGTCAATCCCTAGACATTTTCGTTCTTTCCATTCGATATCTTGATGGGGAATCTCCCTTCGCCGAGTTTTTAATTTCACCTGAATACCTACGGCGGAAAGAACAGAATTCCACGATCCATCAAAATGTCTCAATACTGTAGAACTACTAAACGTTCCCTCGGACCGATACGTTGAGATGCTTGTATCGCCATTCATTTTCTGAATAACTGCCCTGACATCATCTAGCAAAATTGTACTATCAATCTTCTTTCGACCCTTATTTTCAAGCACGATCTTTTTTTCATATTCACTCTTATAATTTTTACTATACCTCATATCTTTACCTTTCAACATTTGTTGAAACGATACATCTTAATAGTTGTTTATGCAGGGTGCTCCATTTAGAATCTTCAGCAACCATCCCTAAATTGTCATGATTTTTTCTGCGTGGCTTCGCGCACACATTCTTGCTGTATCTCGGCTTGCGTGTTTATGTAAACAGTACCATACCGTATTTAAGTCATCATCGAGGATAGCCCCTCGATACGTGACTCTTTCATGATCTTTTATTCTTACATTAAATTGCCAGCACGCTTTCATTCTTTCTCCTTGTCCCACGACCTCACAAATACTGCATTGTCAGGCAATCTCTTTTTGAAATATGTTGGTATTTGTCCAACACATGATAGGTTTGTTGAATAGGCGCTCCTACCATTTCTGAACTGAATATAATGTTGATATAATTTATGATCTTCGTCCAGTCTCGTTCTGCCGGTTTCATTCCTTATGATATATAATGTACCGTCTATTCTTGCTTGCATGCGAGATCGATTATCTTTGGCATATTCATCCCATATAGAACACATATAACAAAGTCCGTTATTATCTGATGAAGCCATACAAGATTTACACAAACACCATCTCCTATATACAATCCTTGCACATCTCTTCGCATTCCTCGCAGCAGTTACACTCAGTGTCTTCGTAATATATTTCTTCAAGAAATGGGCATGCATGGAAACATTCAGGTGCTTTATTTTTCTCGCAAGCAGGACACGATCCTGGAATTTCTGTATCATCGATCATTCCATTTGTCTCCTCGCTTTATCAATTAAATGCTGCCTAAACAATTTAGCGGCAGCACTTCCGATAGCTTTTCTATTTTCTCTCGTATCCTGTACTTCAAAATCACCCTCACGCAGAACATCTTCAATCATAGCAATAACTATCTTGGGTGTATCTTCTATTTTATCGTAATGGTGATGGCTTAAAATATTTAATAACCTATTCTGAGTGACCCATTCTTCGGCAATATCAAATGATGCCTGTTTCTCTGGATGCTCATTAACCTCTCTATGAGTTTTCGTTTCTGAAAATTCTGGACGCTTATGTTTTGCAATAACTCGCTCACCATTATTCATGATCATCTCTATAGGTGGGCGAATGACAATACCTTCTCTTGTTTGTAGGGTTATCCCACCATTCCTCCAAGACTGAACAGAATGGTAATCTCTCCAATAATCAACGCTTTCTAACATCGCAGCACATTCGGTATAATGCACAAATTCGAGCCCTAGATCGAGTACTATCTTTTCTGCACGTTCAACGTCTAACCAGTGACCACCTATCTGTACATCAAAGGCAACAAACTTTTTATTTGTTCCATAGCGGTGTGATTGTCCTTGTATTTTTCCTCCATAATGCTCACCATAGACTGTCAATCTTGGTTTGTTGCCCATTCTAGATAAGATCTCTTTTTCATTAAATAATGATTTGAAGTGTTCATAGTTATCCCCGGTAAAGTAGCTTATCACAGATTCTTGCGGATCAATAGTGATGTGTGCGGATGTTCCGTGAATTTTTTCGAGACAATACACGCGCTTAAATAACATAACAGTTTGGTCTTTGTAGAGGTTCGGTATGTGAAGATATCCCATAAAATTTATGCTCCCATTTTATTCAAGAAGCGCAGCATTGTATTCATTCCATCGCTGCGCTTCTTGTGATATTACTTACACACTCACTGTAAACCTTCCAAAGCTGTCTCTTGGTTGAGAATGATGCTTAGAAGACTGAGGAGAAACTTTCCTCTGTTGTGGATCTTTTAAGATATAACGAACTCCATCCATCACTAAACTCTGGATAGTCCTATGATCAACGAACCTAAATCTGTCGTCGTCGTCAACATTGAAGTCCGTTACGAGCGAACGACCAAGGAGTGGTTCTGGTTTTACGAGTTTTCCTACTAATGTCCTGAGAGATCCATCAGCTTTCTCAAATGTCACCGTGAACGGTTTCCATCCAGCATTTACGAGCAACTCGGCCAATTCTGTTTTTGTTTTCAACTCCTCTTTATCGGATCTATTTGCCGATATAAACGTATCAAGGAATGCATCCCCGCTTATCTCGAATTCAGTACCATCACTAAGATCTGTACAATTCGACATACGGTAGTATCTTTTACTACCGTATGATATACTATTAATTCGACCATAAATCACTTTTGCAATCACATCACCTTTAATATGACTATTCATAATATTCTCCGCCTATGAATTGTATGATTCGTGAGCCCTTTTATTCGCATGATAATTCCTGAAACGTTCACTAATCGCTTGACGTTGCTCATCGGTTAGATTTCTCTTCTTTTTTGGAACCTCTCCCCCCTTAACAGTTCTTACGGTAATAGCTCGCCGTGGAAGTTTTCCGCGAACTCCGTTCTCGTCTTTATTCACAATAGTCATATTTTGTAAGAATTTCCCTCCACCCCTTACACCAGAACTTACATACACCGACCATTCATTCTCGTCGCTGGCAATTGAAAGAACGATTTCTTTTTCGGACGCTTCGGTATCTATCATGAAATTTCTCCCCTTCACCCCGCAAAGTGGGGGTGTTTTAATTTATAGTCTCCCAATAGAGACTCTCGCATCCATTGGGTAATACCTGCCGAATCTGACGTTGCTTCTCCACACGCATACTCGTATGCCCACACTCCTCTCCTGGGCACGGTTGATAGCCTGCTGGCCCCCAACATTCTACCAGTGTTCTTTCGTTGCCAGTTGGCTCAAATCGGGCATTTAGCATACTCTCGAACCAGCTCCCCACAATTTCAGTGTCTATCATGAATTTCCCCTAAAACCATATTGGTGTGTCTGTTTGTTGAGAATTTTACAAACATGATCCATCCATACAGGGATACCGTGCCCACTTGTAATACTATCGAGGACGATAGGGTTATAACCGCTACGCCTTTTTCTTATAAGCCTACCATATGGTTCTCTAGGATCATAAGCTCTTAGTTCATAGAGTACCACATGTATTCCTCCGCTCCGCATGGTCATTCCTCTAGCATTGATAATGGATACCTCCCATCCTTCTGGTATACGCTTTCGAAGTCCATTCATATACTGTGGCGTGACGTCATGCTGTTTCCCTAGGCTCATCTATTGACTCCCTACGCTTATTATTTGCCCTACATTGCGGGCAAATCTTCGATCTATGACCCTTTTTAGCGCACCTAGTGCTCTTGTGTGTCCACATTTGAAGACAAATAGAACAGTAATGCTTATGGGTCTCTAGTGGACTAGCTGTTGGAATGAAGAATTTTTTAGCGAGATTTAGCCTACGATCCATTCAACTATCCTAACTAATTATTTTGTGGTACGTTCTTCCACAATTAGAACATAATACATCGACCGCGTGCGAATTCCCTACCTGATAAGGCCCGTTAATGTAGATCACCTTCCAATGAAAACCAAAGAAACATAAAATAGATTTCATGATGCTTGACCTCTTTCTAGCCATTCTATCAATGTTATCCGTTCATTGAATAATTTTTTCCGCAGTGTTTGACCAATAATGAGTGATGCGATGGCAAGCTTAGTCCTCTCAAATAAACTTAAACAATACATTTTATAGTTCCACCCATTGTGTTGTTGGTTTAGTGGACGGTTCAATCGCTAGAGATTCATGTAATTTTGGTGTAGTTTCGTCGATAATTTTCTGAACGAAGTCCTCGCCCATGGCAGATTCCAAGGCATCCTTATATGATGGACGCCTCATAAACTGCTTCTTAATAGTGAGCCTGTATAGCATTCTAGAGACTTTTGCTCCAGAACGCAAGGACTGAATAATGTCCACAGCGAGTTAATCTTGCTCCCGTTCCAATTGAGAGAGTTGACCTTTTAAAGATTTTATTTGATCACGCATATGCAATGATAATCCTATGTCATCTCTAGTAATCGTTTTCAAATCCATACCCCTTGATAAACGCCAAGATAAAATCCCAGCGAAATCGCGGATGTGGAGTACGCCCAATACGACGATTAAATCTCTCCCATTCTTCACGAGCCTCAATAGTCACCTCAGCCCGAGTAAGATGAGGCGCTCCGTTCTTTAAAAGTTTACCAAGGTAAAGCCCTTCAGACTTCACTTGAACGACTTTAAATGTAGACAGTCCGGGATTATAAACTCTATTATCCATTAGTCCAAGTATGCCTCCTTGCATAGTGCTCTATGGTCGTCGCAGCACGAGCAGATCTGATCTTCTAGTGTGCTAAACTCCAAGGGCCTCTCTGACCTATATGGGCATTTCTGGCTACTAAAAAATGTTTCCTCGATAACGCAGCCCTTGCAACTGACATCGAACATTTGGCCTGGTAAACCTTTCTGAATTTCTAACGGTTCTAGATCGAATAACGCCATTGTTATCTCTCCTCATCATCCCTACTCCAAACTCGTTCTTGTGTATCTTGATCTATAATTTCCACGAGTTCTGTATCAATAAAATCTTGATAATTGCCCATATTCCTATACCCCTCCGAATTTGCGAATTTTTCTTTAGCTTCCTCCCAGTCGTTCGCGGTAACCTCGTATTCAATATACTGGGTAGCGGCCTCAACAATGATGAACGTTGGCATAATTTTTCCTCCTTACGCTTTCACTGCAACAATATTCCGTAGTCCATTATAACGAACCATGTGCGTTTCGCCAGCTTTGCAATCAGACTTGTTGATATACCTGCCATCTTGTCCGGAAAATAGATCAGCAATAATGAAATCTTTATCATTGTTCCAATCTTCTTTGACGCTCTTTTGGTTTTTGTAGTCTCGGCCATATGCTGGTACTAGTGTCACAATGAATCCTCCCCTCTCAATAAAGCAGTCATTAGTGATCTCCAAAAATAATAATGTCTGGACCTTTCAACTCTGGATCGCACAAACCACACGTATTACACGTAACACTGGTATATTGAGATTTATAAAATGGATTCTTTACTCTACCTTTATTCAGTCTACCAAGTGATTCGTGCCCTCGCTGAGCAGGGCATAATGTAAATCTGACCCCCTCACGTGTGATACCTTGAGGTTGAGGTAAATCATTGATCGGAACATGTAACGCTGCGCGCCATCCTTGTTTCACGGCATTCATAGCGTCATCCCAAGAATCACAGCTTGCGAGCGATCTACCCTTGAGGTACTCACCCCTACTGCCTACTTTCCAGAAATGGGTATACGATAAGATGCCCATTCCTAGCTTTCTTATGACATTGTAATGCTTAATAAATGTTCCACGGTTGATGGCCGACGGATCTCCGATCGCGCCAAACCTGACAAATCTCGCCGATGGATGTCTTTTGTTGAGTGCTTCCCTTAATAAATATTTATATCCCATCTGAATTTTTTTTGCAATAGCAGGAACAGCCATATATTTAGTCGTCCCATGATGAGCATAACACACGCGCTGTAAGAGTGGACATGGCTGTCCGTTTGTGTCATGGCACGACCGATTTATTTCATCAACGGTCCCACCAATATATTGTGTTGGTATATCTCCAGTTTTTATATTGTGAGATCTTGCTACATAGAACGCCCTAACATCGTTCATGCATATTCTCCTATGTCAAAATCGTAATCAAGATAGGGAAATAATTCCTCTAGCGCAATTTCTAAATTCTTCACATCTTGATACTTTGATCCGTATATATCTCTATTTTCAGCATTAGAATCCATCATATCTAAATGCCTATTTGCAGCGTTGACTAGAGCTGCCAGCTTCGATCTGAATTCTCTTTTATGTAAGAATCCATCCTCTAGATCATGCATCAATATAAATGCATCTACCCAATCATCACCAAAATGCTTTATCGCGAAATCACACAATGCCATTTCTGTGGTTTCGTCTTTATCTCTAAAGTTGTTAAACTCTTTAGCATATTTTCTGAGTATATATGCACTTAATGAGCACATACTTTTTTCGCTTATGTTGAACCATATGCCTGTATCAATGGTCCATCCCCGCTTATTAACTGCTTTTATGGCTTCAAGAATCTCTTCAGACTCCGGCCTATCAATTATCTGCTGATCCATTATTTCTCCTTTCAATTATTAACAATATCATCACGCATAACCACCATGCGTGTGTGTTCAGTACTTTCTCGTGAGAAGAGATCGTCATAATCTATCCTCATAAACCATTCCCACTCTGGAAATTTTGTCATCATCGGTGAAGCTGAAATTTCCAGCACTTCTTTCGTTCCAAGTACCAATAGTTGTGACATGTTACCTCCTAGCTAATTTGCCTGACACAACCAAGACATCTTTCACAACTAATCCATCTCCTACTAGCCATTCTTTTCTCTTCAGACTCCCGTTTTTTCTTACCACAATGACAACGATGCTGGTATTTGGTAGCGGTATAGTGCCTTGTTTTCACACATTCCAGACAGATGCTGTATTTAAAAATGATGTCGAAATTTGACAATGGCTCAAGGCATCCTTCGCAAATTTTCACTGACATACTTCTCTCCATTATATGAGTTTCAATGTTAGCCTCATCATAAACCTACTGCCAAAATATTGTGTCTTCATTTCCCCTATGCCTATCGTTTCAAGCGATATGGTTGTCTCTCACTGGCGCACCTTTGGTGCGCCGCGCACACTCAGGGATTAACCATCATTCTTATGTAGTTGTTCTATAACTAATTGACATTCTTTTTCAAAATCCAATGCTTGTTCTAAACGAATTTTTGCGGATGCGAGCCATCCATCTCCTAATTCCTCGATAGCTTTTGCAACAGTAGCCACCAACATCGTTAATCTTACACGATCTGGAACTTCATATAACATATTCTCTCCTATGCAAGATAAGTATGGCACGTTCTGCAGAAATATCGCCCATCGCCTTCAAGTTTTCCATATCTCGCCATATGTTTCTTGCCGTTGAGTAGATGCAAAAAAATCTTTCCCTCGGCAACCTCACCACCAACGTTGCTATGGTGTTTTGATGCAAGTATTGCTGAAGCCGTCTTACTTTTTCCAAAGTTCTCCTTGACCATGGGCCTCCTTTTTCTAGATAGATGACCAACCTCGTAATATTGCTGTTATTTCTTTCCTAATACCGAACGGGACTTTTTCGATTCTTTCTTCATATGTAAAGTTCCAATCAATGAGATCTTTTATGCGGATCATAGCCTGGAACGCATCATTGTGTGAGCTAAACTTGTAGCCAATACAACGTCTTGTAGGTAGGTGTGTTAATGTAAAGGCACGCCCTGCTCTGACCCCACTTTTTGTCCTACCATCAAGTGTGAGGGTATGGTGAATTGCGAAAATATTATTATGATATACATGAGCGAGCACTCTTGTTTTACACACCACGTTGCTGTTCGGCGTGAGAAAAGGTATGGTGATTTTTTTAGTCATGTTGTTTGTCATTGCACTGATTGCGTTTTTATTCATGTTATTTCTCCTCTATGTTGTCTCTTTATTTCATCGACTAGTTCTTTCGCTCTTACATAAGCTTCTTCTTCGCTCTCTGACAGCATCTCCTCTTTATATACTTGACCAGACCCTATACCAGTTTCTTTACACATATAGCTATAATTAGTATATTTAGTCGTTGCTTCTATCCGCACTTGTCCTACAGTCAATACCCAAGCATCTGGCACCCAATCTGGAAAGCGTATCATCCTACCGTTATTACAACCATCACACGTGAGGCAGGTGATGAGGATTTCCTGACCAGACTGCTTTGTAACTTTCATCTTGCCATTTTCATCGCAGTCATGACACTTCTTGTAGGTATCTATAAATTTAGCATATCCAAAAAATACTTTCTGTAGTAAATGAAATTTAGGAGTAAATGCGTCTGGATTAGTCATGTCAACTTCCTTTCTGCTCTCGCACATCATGCTTGTTTATTATGAACTTGTAATCAGTCATGAGAGCATTTTTGAGACGTATTATCGCTGAATTAAGCCAGCCACCTTCTATTTCAAGGATGGCCAATTCTATTTCAAGGATGGCCAATTCTATATCAATCCTTAACAAAGACAATCTCTCACTCTCTGATGGTATGTCTGCCATACTCTCCCCCGTGTAAAAATGTCCCCTATGCTATCGTTTGAACGATATGGTTCTTTCTCACAGGCGCGCTATTCGCGCACCTCGTTCAGGGTAGTTTCTGAAATCTCAGCCTACACAACAATATGTGTGACTTCCGTCAGTGCTCCTGTCTCTTACCATCTCCTTTGTTTTTTCTCCTACATATTTATCATCACCGCTCTCTATTGGCGGCTCTTGCTACCAGTGCCCACCGCCTTTTTCGGTGGGCGACGAATACAGCAGCATTGAACCTTATAAGTATCGTTCAATGATTGCGGCAATTTCTCTAATTTACGTTCTCGGAGTTTGTAAAGTGATGGACCACACGGAACTATATGCATAGATAACTGAGATTAAATATTGTTGGCAAAATAGATACTTATGCGATATTCTGATTCCGAATGTATAGTCCTGGAGTTCCCTCCGGATACTCTGAATTAGGAGCAATCACTGTTCTGTAGTCCTGATAACACCCATCCATCTCATCATAATTCCATTCAGAAAAATTACCTCTCCAATATGAGTTGTATTCTACCCGTCTTTTTCCTGCCTTTCGAATAATACACACAGCACTGCTTACGTTGGCGGATATATTATATTCATCAAGCACGTCGTTTATCATGTCATTAAAGTTGACCCAATCTAACCCTTCTAAAAAATTCGTTTTTCTTGGTTTTCGATTAGAAACTACTTGACAAGCGTTCGGATGATTTCCACAGTAATCCTTGCTTTCCCTTAATCGAATTTTTGAGATTTTGAATCTACAATGTTTACCTTGTGTATATTTTATATCTGCTTTAAATCGTGAATGCTCAATTGCATCGATCAATATTTGTCGTAGGCATGATTGTGAATATTCTTGTCCGTCCAGTGATAGTTTATTAATGATCATGAAGCCTTACCTCCTGTACGTTTTGGGAAACTACAATGAAATTCTTCTAGAAAATCAGACATTCTTCTATAAATATCGTAGGCTTCTTTTTCATCTTTTCCTAATTCATTAATGTTCACATTCTTACCAAGAAACTCGGCTTCTAGTAAGGTCGGGCAGTTATCGTGCGTTACCCCCATGGTAGCTAATAGTACTTCATATGTTCCATTTACATGACCTTCGTCCTTGAGATGCTCTTGTATTGCACATCTTAGTGCATGATAAGCCATTTCATTCCTCCTTAAGAATGTTAAAAAGTCCACTGTGTTCTTCCTCAATTGAGGCTTTTTTGGAGCGTGTAAGGGCGCTCGCACCCCCATATCGTCCGATAAGCAGGCTGTCCCACCCAGGACATTCACCGAGCGCCCAATACGCATTATATGAACTCACTAACAGGACGAACAGAAAATGCATAAACACGTCCCGCGCCTCTCACGTTCGTGGTGGGGTAAAAATCCCCACTCATGATGCATTTTTCGCAGGCGCCGCAACCGTTTAGTGAGATTATGCGGCTTGGTGAATTCTATAAGACTGTTTTTTTGTTACTATAAGACTGGAATGAAAAATACCCCGCCATTTAAAACAGTCTTATAGTT
>Ga0137829_10866080_pt1 | contig 12546 bp, 7 predicted proteins | sample OV2TP2_FD_97737 | JGI IMG/M metagenome (GOLD analysis project Ga0137829, IMG submission 97737) | reverse complement strand
GTAAAGTAAAAACCTTCACTCTTGAAGAAGTGGAAGACGAGGCCAGGCAAGCGTATAAAAAAAGGAAACCTAAAAAGTAATGCCCTGGCAATTCCGCTTTCATCCACTCGCTAAAGACGACTACAAAACCGCTTATGCCTGGTATGAAGATCAGCAATCTGGTTTAGGTGAACGTTTTGGAAAAGCCATAAGACACAAGCTGCTGCAAATAGCTGATCATCCTGAAGCATTTGGCAGCAGAAGCAATATAAAATTCAGGGAAGCTGCAGTTGAATTTTTTCCTTACCAGATAATATTCAAAATCAGGAAGCGCAGTCATGAAATTTTTATCAGCGCTATTCATCATACTGCCCGGAGCCCCCGGAGAAAATACAGAAGTTAAAGCTGGATTTTTTTTCAGACCCTTATTACAAAAAAATTATTGGTTGTTATCGTAGCACAGCAAAAACGCTGCACCGCTGGCAGAAGGACATTGAGGGAATTCTATACGCGTTAAATTTTTATGACCCTTAATAAATCCGCAGAATCAATCAATAAAGGAACTGTTCGCTGCACTGCCGGCGCCTTTGCCGAATACCTCTTCCAGCTTGTTTTTATAGCTGCGGTAAACATACCGCCAGCCCACCCGCTCGGAATAGGTAATATCAGCTTTGGCCGATCCGCCGTTCGCATTAATAAAATTTATGATTTTTTGCCGCATGCTTCTCCATAAGGCATCCGTTATCCCAAATCCGATTCGGCCACCCACTGGAAGCCCTAAACCCGCAACGCCGGTCGACATCATATCAAGTCCTTTAATTACAAAATACACTCCCCCGGTGCGTGAATCCTTTCCGATAAAAAATTCCCGGTGCCCGCTTACAGGGTGATCCCCCGTATCCGGTGCGTGAATTGTAGTAAACCTCCATCCGTTAGGCCTTGCCAGGCTCACCACAACGGCTGCATTATCGGGTCCCAAAATATCCAGTTTCAGCACGGCATTTACCGGGTTATCACTCTCCCATACCGGCTTGTCAGTTACGGCATCGTAAGGATGAAAATCGCAATAAGCAGTATTCACCAGTTGATTAATAGTAAGGCGGATGTATTTTATTAAAGAAACTGCATTAAGCACAACACCGTTCACTGTCGGGAATTTATCAATTTTCAGCCGGTAAAAATCTGTATTGAGATCGTTACTGTACGATTCGTTGTGAGCATACTGAACATACATCTTTCTTGCTCTCAGTTTGGCCGTAATTTCTTCCGGTACCTTGAATAATAAAAGAGAAACCCAGTCGCCCACCTTCTCCAGCCTTTCTGCCAGTGTATAATTATCAAACTGCGGGTTTTCAAATACCTGTTCCGGCACGGCAGGCGGCATTTCGCTTTCTGTCTCCACAGCAGCTTCTTCCTCTTTAAGGGGATTTACACTGTCCGAACCCCACCTCACCTGGATATGCAGGTGATTGTTGTTATCAGGGAAAACAATGCCAAGCTGTAAGATCAGTTGCTTCAGCTCTGCATTTATAAGGTTGGAAGGATCTGTAGCCTTGAATTTAGTCAGGGTTTTATGCCCGAAAAACTCACCCTGTAAGGGCAACCCGAAACCCAAACTCTTTTTATATTCTGCCGGCAGGCTGACCAGGTAACGTAAAATCCTGATCACCATCCGTACCGAATCAGTGCTTTCAAAACTGCCTCCCCTGAAATTAATATCTATGCAGCGGCCGGCACAATGGCCGGTACATTTACCGCCCGTTGCATCCCTGATAAAACTTCCGATTATAATCTGGTTATAATTTTCACGTCTTGATGCCTCAGCAATATGCGAGATGACCGGAAGTATCTGGATGATCTTTGTATTCGGATTTATATTCAGCACTTGTTCGCCTCTGATGATCTTTTCCAATTGCTCTTTTGAATTAAAATTAGTTCCAATGATGCCTGCATTCATAGTATCAACAACTCGTTGTGCATGCCATTTGTTAAAATCAAAAATATTTTGAATAGGGGGTTGAGTTGAATCTGGTTGCAAAGCCGGAGATGGTTGGGCAGGTTGAAATAATGTACTTGTTTTAACTAAGATTTTCATCTTGCTCCAGGTATTTGGACCGATAATACCATCTGCAGTCAGCCCCTGCCGAAGTTGCCATGCTGCAACAGCCTGTGCAAATGCTTCTTCTCCTAAACTTACATTTTGCTGACCGGAATAAGGAAGTAAAAAATTGTTGATTTGATCATAGTATTGGTTCCAGCCCAGTTTGTTTGCATAATACTGGTTTTGTTTAACAGCATTTGACCAGTCTTTTACAAGATGATCCATTTCATATGACAAATTATTCTCCCTTTCCACCTCTTCATAGACTGTTTCTTCATAATAGTTATCGCCGCCGACCATTTCTTCTGTTTCCGGGTTATAATTTACAGATTCGTTTTCCATGTGTTCCCATTCCTCCTCTTCCTGCATTTCACCATATTCATTTTTGATCACTGCATCGTTTTTGTCCCCCCATGTTCTCCATTCAGGCAAAATCGGGCTTCCTGTTCCGCATTTAAAAGCGGGTCCGCCATCGGTAAGACCTAAATTGTTAATAGCCCATTGCCCGACATTATACCATATATCAGGCCCGGGATCATTTTCTCTCGAATCAGAGCTTTGCCTGTGTGCAAGTATATGTGTTGTTCCTAAAGCGATTTTCAAATAACTGGTAAGGAATCTTCCTGAATCATATTGTGCCTGTGTAGGAACATCTTTATTCTGAACTGTTGACTTTGTGTCAATCCACCATTTGCCTTTCACGTTCGGAAAATTGCCTTCAAATTCTACTCCTACACTTCGGGGGCTGATGCAGTTGCCATGCCAAATCATCCTTGACATCGGGTGCAGTTGAATAATGCGTCCATCCAGCATAATACAAAAATGGGCGCCGGTGTTTACATAACTTTCGGGATCGCTGTACCTGCGGCTTATACGTCCTGTTCTCTTGAATGCCATTTGATGAAGAACAAAGGCCCACAGTATTCGCGGATCACGAAAACTGTTGAGAATATGTTGCGGCTTGTTTCTTACACCGGATACACCTTGTCTGGTCCAGTCTTCTATTCTTGTTTTGGCTTCTGTGATTATGCTGGCCGCCGTAGCTCCCTGTTTTTGGATGGCATCCGTTTCAAGCAACGCTCTTTCGGTAACGGCATCAATGGTTCTTGTTTGAGAAAGATTATTCTTAACCTGGAAATCCGCAATCGCTTTTTTGGTCGGCTCGTCAAGCGTATTATTTAACGCTAAGCCCAGACCATATAATTTATTCAATACTGTTTTCGCCCAGCAGGTGCGGCCTTCGCAGGTTGTTGTTGCAGTTGAGTCTTTTGATGAAACCACGGCCACTTGTTGTTCCATGACTTCCGCAATTTCCCTCTCTTCCATTTCATAATCGCTTCTTTTGTCCTTGCAATCGCAGCGCCTGGTTCTACTTGATATAAAATCTTCACTTTCCGGGTAAGATTCTGTATCTATATTTTCTGGTTCAATATCAATTTCAGAATCTTCAGGGATTGTCTCCCCTTGCTGGATTTCCTCCATCGGTCCCCAACCACCCGACTCATAGGATTTAGCTTCTAATTCAAGCAATTCATTTTGCTGATCAACCTCTGCCTCTTCTTCGTTCAATTCTTTAACGATAAGTGCCGGTTCACCGTCAGGATATGGGTCAATAGCTCTTTGAAGAAGTGCTGATATCGCTGCTAATGTCTTTCTTAACAAGATAAGGCTCATAGGAGTAACAGCAGCCATCAGGGCAGCCGCCGCATTAAATCCGGGATGGATGAGTATTTTCACATCCAAATCCATTGCCGCTGAACTGAAATTCTCCTTATAATCCACCCATTTATTGAACGGATCCTTATCCAGGTCAGCTTTCAATTTTCTTACGATAGATACCTGGCTGGCATCTCCATCCTGGAACAGGGCTACTGCCGTTTCACTATCAAATGTCATGGATCGCCTGTTGCAATTTGCAGAACCGATAATTGCAAACTCATCATCAAAAATGTATGTCTTTGAATGAATTCTTCTGCGGATAGGTGCAACAGAAGCAGGGTTAAGCATTTTTATTTCAATCCTGCTTTTTTGACTTTTGTCCAGCCCATCATAAAGGAATTTGAGGAATCTTCCCCTGAATTTATGTGGAAACATCAGCTCACCGGCCAATTCATCATCCTGTGTGTGAATCTTAACCCGTAAAGCTGAACTGGCACGAATGGCTTTATTTATAGAGTATGCTATTTCTGGTGAAATCATGTACTGATCTTCAAAGAAGATAGACTGCCTGGCTTTTGCAATAGCTTGTTTAACTGTATTTAAAATTGAACGGTCGGCTTTGGTACGATCAGTGGGGTGATTGAATGTGTGAAGAACTTTTACAAAAGGAGTGCTGGGCGTTACAGGCACCTTTGTGTTTAAAACCGGGTCGGGCATGGAGGGTATCGTTCTTACAAACTGTGTGACATGTAAATTCCATCTTTTGACAAACCGTTTCAATAATGCTTCGGCGGCTTTACCCTCAACCAAACTATGAACATCATGCAATATCCTTGATTGGTACGTATATCTTCCATCTTTGTCATCCAGGTCACAATTATGGGCGGGATTAGGAAAAATATTCAGTTGCGGGCAGCAGAACCCTTTTAGCCCCATAATGCGGTTAGCATTGATATCCATTCCGCCACAAAATGCAAAAAGGCCTTTACTTCCTTTCACCACCAGTATTTTTTCATGATGACTACCTTCATTTGGGAAGGCTTTAGCCTTTCTGTACCAGTCATTCCAGGTGTCCAGGCGACTGAGATACGGATTCAGGGTATCCATCTTGTCCCTGACCTTGGTCATCAGATTTTTCATCCACTCTGTTCCATATGTCAGGTTATCCTTGATAAAATAAGCATTCGCATTGTTCCTTGTTCTTAAGTCATTGATAAAGGTTTCAGCCTTAGCAATATCATCCAGTGTTTCGGGATTATTCCAGGATATCAACTTTATTTCTACTCCTGATTCAGCGGCTTTGGTCAGCAAATTTCGAAGTGTGGTGCTGGTATCGAATCCTGCCAGGTCCTTAGAAGGATTGGGCATCAGGCAAAAGTCGATATCTACTACCCATCCGCTCAACAAATAAATGAAATGATCCTTTTGGGTAGCGGTCCTGATGATCTCAACCATCTTCCTGAATGCATCATTCCCATTCACAAATGTTTCAACTGGTGACTGCATCGCACCCGGAACAATGCTATGCCATTTGGATGGCGTAAGCACCACAGGGGCCGGCGCTGGTTTTGGCGTTGTTATCACTGTCTTCTTCAAAACATCAAAGGTTCCCGGGCCAAGGATGCCATCAATCGTTAACTTTTTTAATGCCTGGAAATCTGCAATTGCATAAGCAAAATTTTCATCACTCAATGGTGATGGAGAGCCGATGATCTTATTATTGAACAAATACTGATATACATTCGCTTTCTCTCTGCCCCAGATCTTGGACTCATAATATTTATTTGCTGCGATTGCTTTTTTAATGTTGATACGATATTTATTACTGAGAACGTCTGTCTTATCTTCAAAGACCAGCTGGTCAGTAAATTCAAAATCACTTTCAGAATTAATAAATTCAATTTCCAAAACTTCGTTATGATCGGAAAATGGGCTTTGCAATTCCGTATCCGTTGCAGGAATAGTTAAGGTTTCAGACGCTTCATCGATATAATCAGTAAATGGAGAATACATATAAAATTTTTAATTCCATTAGATATTCTGCAGGTAAGGAGAATAAAAATGGGTACGCCACAAAGTCTAATTGTGAGTTAACTTGTTGTAGCGTACCCAATCCTTTTTAATTCGTAGCAGCTTGTGTCTTCGCTCCGTTTGAACGAACGCTTACAGTTCCCCTGATATTTGCTTCAGGATTTTTAATTTTATGTCCTGTTGCTTTTTCCCAGTTATTAATTACAGTGAGAAAGTTATTCATATAATCACTGTCAATACTTGCTGCAGTACCTGGATTTAAACTAGACAACATTGTTTGCAGGTTTCCTGTTGTTTCCAAATAGGTTCCCAATTCCAATAGCGAAAGAATGTTTGCCGCTGCCCCTGCCATTTCGAAAAGATCCTGGCACTTGGTATGAGCAGGAACACCTACTTTAGCCCCGATTTTTATCAATCTTTCTCCAATAGTTGAAGATTGACAATTTAAAAATTGAACTACCTGTGTATCTGTGGAAACTATAAATGTAAACCATGTAGTTAATACAACTGAAGCATACTCTTCTATAGATAAATTTGTTCCTTGATAAGCATTTAAAGCGCCACCAGGTTGTCCGCCTCTGCGGGCTTTTAATAACTCCCGGATTTGTGTAGCTATTTCAACAATACCGTTTACATCAGACGTATTGGGGCCGGATGAGTTTCTTGCATTGATATAGCCTTGCCAAACTTCAGACAGATATTTTTCAAACAACGGTACAAATTGCTGGTTAGCTGTTTTAGCCTTAACATACTGGGTGGTTCCTCCAGGGCCTGAGTTTATGTCGCCAAAAGCAAGGTCCATTCCGAACATTCTGTAATATGCATTCCTGCGGTTCGATTCAAAATTTGGTCTTATTAAACTTCTTACGTTGCGTGATTTTGAGGTTTCACTTTTGAAAAACAATCGTTCAGAATTAAGAATCCATTGGTATACATTGGCGCTGGCAATTCCTAATTCCTCTTCATTCGCGTATTTTTCAATTAACCTTTCAAATATTTGCAATATCCTGGTATTCTCGATCAGGTACGCATATATTAAATGATAGGATGATGATTGCGTAAAATCGGCAATCACCGTATTGCTACTCCCTATTGGCCATTCATATTGAAAATTATCCGCCAGCGAGCCGGCAATACCATTTCCATTAATATCATACCAATGCCTGAGAATTGCGTCCTCAAAAATAGCGTAATCAGGATAGCTTGAATATGTTTCTTTATCAGTTGTAGAAAAACCATAAACAGGGTTGAATGTATTTGTTGCAATAACTCCCGGTGCGAATGAGCCGAAGGTAGAAGGAATATAATCACTAAGTATTGCTGATCCTGATTGTAAAGGACTTTGCAGCGTTGCAAAAATCATGTTATCTAAAGCATCCATAATATTATTTTTTAAGTTTTAATTCTATGGTTTTGATCTTACACTTTTTATGCCTCCGGCTTTCTTATTGTCTTCGATCTGTTGTTGTGTGAGAGTACCGGATGGAACAGAAAATTTGCCTGTTGATCTAAAAAAAACAAACCCATTGCCGCCGATAGTCCCTGCATCTGAAACATCTCTTTTAAGCACTGATGTTTCACTTTCACTTAATAACACTTTAAACTCTTTTAAATCAATTTGAACCCTGGTCTCTAACTTATCCAGATTATTTAATGCTATACTTATATCTGCAGGTGGATTTCGGGTGTCTTTAAGTTGGTCGTTCTGCTGTTTATATTGCCCTATCTTCGTCAAAAGATCGTCTCTGAGTTGGTAAACACGTTGTTTCTTCACTGCATCAAATGAGTCGATAAGTAATTGTTTCTTATTAATTAAGTCATTTACTTCACTTGCTGAAATCATAAAAATGGTTTTATTTATTTTGAAAATGTATTTAATTCAGTTCCACCGCAAACCCCAGCTTCGTCATCCATTCTTCCTGTTGCTTATAGAACGCCGGTAAATCGCCTGTCCCGCAACCTATCTTATACCCTCCTAATGCCAGTAACCGCAAACACTCTTTCCATATCCATGCGTGTGAAGTGTATAATGCCGGGCCTGCCATGTATTCCAGCTTTTCCAGTTCCTTCGGACCGGCACGTTCGGGTGGAATGATTTGGGACAACGACTTATTGCCAAACGCCCTGTACGGTCTCATCAAAAGAAGTTTTACCACATCAGGCAGGGCTGCCTCACACATTTTGATTAATCCGGCCGAAGGAAAATTTACCAGGTTAATATCATAATCGTTTTTAAATGCATTCGCAAGACTGTCCCACGGGCCTGCTCCATAAAACCGGCGGCACATTTCAATATTCATCAGCACCCGGATATAGGAAATCGGGTGAGGATCATGCTGGTGATAAGCAAACACAGCCTGCGGTACGCCGCTTACTACATCATGCAGCGCTGCCACAGCAGCAAACCCGGTATGTACAAAAGCAAATGCATCGGCCGCCATTTCACTGCTCCAGCCGGCAAAAGCAGTGCCCGCAATCTTTGGATGATTGCTCAATTCATTAACCAGGGCAGCCGAAAGTTCTCCGGTCCAGTTGAGTACATGTGCTACCTGGTGACCCGTTTCATGTATGATGGCCGTTGGCCTGTACAGGTTATGCTGTGTTACTTTTATCGCCGCTACAGAACTCACATTCCCGTCCCATAACCTTAATCCCGCTTTCAGTATAGATGCGCCTGCTCCCTTGTCCACATAAGTAAGTACCAGCGGTGTTTTCTTTCCTAAAGGTTGCAGCACCTCCTGCATACTTCTTACACATAAAATATCACAGGCGCGGAGCAAAGCAGCCAGGCCCGGAGTAGTCCGGGAATTAACGGCTACTGTATAAAAATGAATAGTCTCCTCTGCTTTTAGGTACCGGCTTCTTAGTTGCAGTAAACTTCTTTTCACGCCTCTTAAACTGTCTTGCTCACCTGCATTTTCAAGCTGCGCCTTTAAACTGCCGGCAAAATCAAGCACTTCATCAATACTTTTTTTAAGCGTCTCTTTTAATAATACACCCATATTATGATCAATGCCCTGCCAGGCATTGGCCGAAGCAAGATTTTCAAGTACACTCAATCTCGAAGCGGCCTGCAGCCAGTGATTAACCTGGCGCCTTAAAGAATTATGTATGGAGATCGTTGTTGTCATAATGAAAAAAAATCAGTCAAATCTTTTGTCGGCTTCAATTTTGATATCCGGAACAGGCAAATTGGGTATAGAAAGACCGGACAGATTTCCTACCGATACATTGCCGCGGATTGCATTAATTAATGTTCTGATGGTTGACATTCCGGGAATCTTGCTCCAGGTAAGTTTCAGAGTCACCCCGTCCTGTGGCTGCGCCTGTGCTGATTTAAACTCTGTGGCCCTTGCTTTGAAAAAGTTTATTACTGCATTATATGCCTGGTTGGAAATTTTTTCAACCAGTTTTTCAAACAGTTTGGCAAGCAGCCCCTTCCCGGCTATTTTTCCAAGCACATTTAACGGTGCAAACTGTTCTTCACGTTCATCAATGTTTTCCAGGTACATTTCCGGCATTGCTTCATGAACGATTTTTACTTTGCTGGAAACATTTTTTACCAGGATTCCATTTAAAACACTTTTCACCGCTTGACGGATGCTTAACCCTGCACCCAAAAAGTCATTTTTATTTAGTTTTTCCACTATGGTTTTTGCTTCCTCCTCACTGAAATAGTAATTAAGCTTTATCTCCGATTTAATGAAATTAATGACACATTGTATGTCTGCTGACCTGCTTTCTGTTGTTGCAACAGGCTGCCCGCCTCCCCTGTGCTTATGCCGGGAGCGGTTTACCGGTGGAATTCTTAATCTTGCACCCTCTATTTCAAGGTAATAAAATCGCTGCCCCGCTACTGATTTAAAACGGGTAGCCAGGTTCTTGAGCCCTGTATCTTTTCCAAGCGCAGGCTCCTTTAATAACAGCGAGGCTGCCTGTTTTGTTAATGGAAGCAGTTGAATCCATGCCTTAGGTTGCCTTGGATTCAGGTGCGGAAGACTTTCAAATTTGCCTATCAGGCTGAGGCGGCCGCCCATCATGGTTTCATATAAATGAACCTTTGCCCTTATTGGCTTTGAGGGATCAAGTCCGTATTTATCTTTCAAAAAATTTGCTAACGGTAAATTTCTGAACGTGGTTACCGTGGCTGCAGTTTGAGGATCTATCGTGATATCATATACATAAGTGAACTTTTTATAGAGCTTGACGGGCATATGTCTTGGCATCGCCACCCATACTGCGTTGTGTTTTGTCGGTCTTAATTCCTCTTTTATATATTGGGATGGAAAATTATTGGCAGCAGCCTGTTCAAATGCCTCAAGCAGCTGCATGGTAAGATCTTCTGTATCTGATAATGTTTCTTCATTCAGCTCATTCATGTTTTGCACAGTTTCGGTAATGGTATTTGCAATGGCTTCATATGCCAGGTCGGATTTTTCTGTTTCATACACTTCAAACCCGATAGCGCTCATCCCCACATCAATTATACTGGCAGCCAACGGCTTTGCCACTTTGGCTGGAACATATTTACTTACAAGTTTTGCCAGTAACCCGGCAAGAAAATTTATTATTTTTTGACGCCCGATAATTTTAATTCCGATTTTAATAACCGGTTTTAATGCCATGATAGCAGCCGGCAGAAATCGTTCTATTGCAGGGGCGGGACTTTCCCCGGGCTGTAGATTTTTTAATTCATCTATAAATTGCTGGCGGGCTGCATCCAGTGAAGGCACATTCGTATAACCGGTCTCATAACCGCTTATACGCTCAAGAGTTTCATCGGATGATTCGTAATTCATGACTGTACTTTCTGCTTCATCTTCATTCTGCGTAAATACAAGTTGAGCAATGTAACTATCCAATTCGGTTTGAACTGCATCCAGATCACCGCTGGATTGGGTATCTGCAGATGATGTATCCCCCGATTGAGTATCCGCAGGTTGTGAATCGCCGGCTGGCTCTTCTGCTGGTTTAATGTTTAAAAACTTCTTTGCTAATGCCTGGGCATGCGGTTGCAGATTTTTGGGAAGTTTTCCAATAGCAAATTTTAAAACTTTATTTAGCAATGGCCGTACAAGTCTTTTAAGTCTTTTGAGTATAATACCGACAGGTAAAATTTTCCCTACCGCTGCTATACCTTTTTTTGCTAAGGAAACCCCCTTTTTAACCACAGACTTCACCTTTTTGAAAATCTTTCCGAAGAATTGCTCCTGCGCCGGGGTGAATTGTCCATGATCGAATTCCATTGCCTCAAAAAATGTTTCTACGGAAGCTTCTGAATGATCGGCCAGGTTGTTTCCTGAAAAATGCTGTGTAACCTTGTCAATCATACTTTCAGCTTCCTGGATAACCGGGGCAAAATAATCCCTGGCCTGTTGTGTTGCAAAGGGAATGTAATTCTCCCCCATTGCCAATTCGTTCGAAACTTTGTTGCGCCAGGTATCCTCCACTTCATCTGCCAGTTCATATAATGTCTCTACAAATTCCTGGTCGTGTAACTCAGCCAGGAGATCAACATACTCCTCACCGGCCGGTGTCAGAACATTTAAAGCAGACGTTGCTTCATACGTTCTGGAAAAAGGACTCTCGGCTTCCTGGAAATAACTGGAAAAAAAACTTTCCACCGATTCACCTTGATCAGTTTGCTCCTCCTCTCTTGATACGGGAATATCGGTAAATGGTGTTTCAAACTGTGCCAGGCCGGCGCCATTCATACTTTCTCTTTCCATATAAAAAGAATTAACGTGAAGACATATTTTTATAAATGTAACTTCCTGCGGAAAGGAATCCCTATCCCTATAAAGGGGGATTTTTCTACTCGCACTACTTTTCGAAGAATGTCTGATGGTAATAATTAATCATCGCAGCAGTATTTTTTGCGCCTGTCTTTTCCAGTATATTTTTCCGGTGCGATTTTACAGTTTCGAAACTGATAAATAACTTTTCAGCAATTTCCTGGTTGGTCAGCCCCTGCATTACAAGCCCAAGAACCTCAATTTCCCTGATACTTAATTTCTGGTTGTTGATTTTAAAATCTGAATTCTTTTTCCTGTTGATTAAAAAAATGGCTTCATTTAAATCTCTGACTTCAAGGTTGATAATAATATCAAACCCCTGGCCCGTATTTCGTATAGCTGCAAGCAATTCCTGGATTCTGACCAGGAGTTGCTTTTCCGAGTCAGCCGTCCACTCATCTGCTTCAAAAAATTTAATTTCATTGCAGTTAATTTTTGTACCGCTATATACCTGTATGCACAGACTCGCCCCCATACCCGGAACAGTAAATGGTGTTTTTGAAATTGATCAGGTGCGGAACTAATACATAAGGAGGGATGAAATAATAGATTAGTATTGAATGGGATTTCATTTACCCGGCTGATCTGCTCCCCGTGAATAATATAACTACACTTAAAAAAATCGTCAGTCCTTTTCTAAAATTGATTTTTGATCTGCGTCGTATGGCTGCTAACTGATTTTATCAAAAGGTATTAATATGCAGGTGATTAAAAGCAGGTAGTAATACGCAAAAATTCAGGTAGTAACTGTTGTTTTTCATATTGAATAGTATAATTCAATTTTCCCGGGTGCTTATTTAGAATTCCGAAAAATGATTTTTTTTTAATTGTCCGGCCAAAATTTCAACCATTTCAACAGAACCCCTCCGGTTAAGGGTTCATGCCCCTCTCCGTGAGGAGAGGGGTTGGGCCTGCCATCCAAAGCTTTAGCGAAGGATGAGGTGAGGCGATAAAAGCTGGTAAAAGATTTCGGCCATTTCA
>Ga0137829_11354393_pt1 | contig 12553 bp, 10 predicted proteins | sample OV2TP2_FD_97737 | JGI IMG/M metagenome (GOLD analysis project Ga0137829, IMG submission 97737) | reverse complement strand
GTTCTTGCAGAGCCTGTACGACGCGGCAATCGGTCCTACTCCTGGGGAAATTCTCCCCCTGGACTTCGCCGCCACCGCAGGCAACCCGCCACAAGTGCACCTGCTTGTCGAGGTGGAGGATCCGCCGAACTCAGCACTCGCGAAAGAGATTCAAAGCGGGTGGACAGGGGCCGGGGTGGGGGTCACGATCGAACGCGCCTCAGACCCGACGATGATCACGCTGATCGGTCTGGTGTATGGCTATACGCTGGAAGCCCAAAAAGAATGGGAGAGCGTAGAAGTTGCCTTTAAGCAGATCAAGGAAAGAGAAGGGCAGGGAATCTATCCTGTCCTCTTTCCTGAAAAAGGAGGGAAGACGCCATGATCGTACTGATCGTTGGTCTGCTGATGCTTCTCTGTCTTACTGGAGCCGGAGCTGCCCTTCTCTTCGAACAGCACCCGCGGCAAGTGAGCAGGAGAGACCCCGATCGAGAACCTCCTTTACCACGGCCATGGACTCAGGTGGAACAGGGACCGGACAGTCTCTATCCTTCAGGTTCTGATCAGGAAAAGGAGAGGCTGAGATGAACCCAACCCCGATAGACATAGGGCTCCTTTTGTGTATCCTCGCTGGTGGGGCGTGGGGCCTCATCGCTGGAGCTGTCAAGGTCGCCGGGCCGTTTGCTCTGATCCTGGCTCTGGTAACTCTTACCCACGCCTATCCAGAGATCTCGACTCGCTTTGGCACGGACCCCCTCGTTCAGTTCTTCTTCCTGCTCCTCTTGGGCTTCATCGGCCTGGTGATCTACGGCTTTGTGGTACGCATTCTTCAGGGGGCGGTGCGAACCAGCGGTCTAGGCCCATTCAATCGGGTGATAGGACTGGGGCTTGGCTTGGTCACCGGCACCATTCTGGCCGGGTTGTTCGTGTGGGGGCTGAACACGTATGGGGGAATTCAGGGAAAGATATTGCTCTATGGATCAGTCCTCGCCCCGGTGGTCTCGGAGTTCTTTCAGGTGGTGATGGCGTTTACCCAGCGTCTGTTTCCCAGGCCGCAGTCAGTGAAAGAGCCATGGTGGAAGAGAACATTGTGGTAACCATGAAGTGGTGAGAAAGGAGAGGGGATGTTTCACTTTCAGGGAACACTCTATAAGCAAGTCTGGTCAGACGAGAATCTCACGGAAGCATGGAAGAAAGTGCGCTCCAACAGTCACGTGGCCGGCGTTGATGAGATCACGTTGTCGGCCTTCGAACGCAATCTGTTTGCGAACCTCAAGGTGATCCAAGAGAGCCTCAAGGTGAGAACCTATCATCCTCAACCGGTGAAGCGCTTTCATGTGCGGAAAGCGGATGGGAACAAGCGGCCGCTCGGGATTCTGACGGTGCAGGACCGCATCGTCCAGCGGGCGGTCCTCCATGTGATTCAGCCGATCTTCGACGAGGGCTTTGAGGAATGGAGCTATGCTTTTCGGCCGAGCCGGTCGGTCCAGATGGCGATCGACCACGTCCTCCGTTTCGTCAATCAAGGCTCCCCCTGGATTGTCGATCTCGATCTTCTCTCCTTCTTCGAGAGTATTAATCTCAAGCGCCTCTTCACACTCATCTGTGCCAGGCTGAAAGATCGAGACCTCCGGCGGCTGATCCACGCGTGGCTGGACATCGAAACCTTCACCGTGGAACGTCGAGGACTGTTCCGAAGGCCACTCGCTCGCGGGATCCTGCAGGGTGGTGTGCTCTCCCCCCTCTTGGCCAATATCTACCTGGACCCCTTCGATAAGATGGCGCTGGATCGAGGGCTCAAGGTAGTCCGCTATGGGGATGATATCGTGATCCTGTGCAACACTCGACTCCAGGCGAACCGGCACCTGAAGCGAGCCCGAACGATGCTGGCCAAGCTCGATTTGGAGCTCAATCCGAGAAAAACCCAGATTGTGCATGTGGAGAAGGGGATGACCTATCTTGGAGAACGCCTCTTCTTGAAACGATATGGGGATGAGGAGCGAGTCGTCACGGTCAATGGACACCATGCCCAGAAAGCCAAAGAGGCAGCGCAGCCGGAAGCAGCGGTCGAGGCTTCACACTCAGCATAAGGGGGGGAACGCGTATGGCCACACTCTATCTGACAGAACAGGGCGCCACCTTATCGAAAACGGATGAACGCCTGGTCATTCGGAAGAAGAGGAAAGTGCTCCAGGAAATCCCGGCGATCCATGTGGATCAGATCGTCGTCTTCGGGAATGCGCAGTTTACCACGTCGGCCTTCAAATTCCTCATGGATCAGCAGATCGATGTGGCCTATCTCTCAAGCCATGGGACGTATCGTGGACGGTTGCAGCCCCCAGTGACGAAAAACGCTCGCCTCAGACAAGCGCAGTATAAGAGGCTGAGCGATCCCGACACGTGTCTGGAGTCGGCCCGCCAGGTGATCATCGGGAAGTTAGAGAATGCGAAGACCTTTTGTCGGCGGCAGCGAGTCCAGACGGACAAGGTCACCACTGCGCTGGGTATCCTCGACCGATCGAGTCATCAGGTGGCCTTAGCCGAAACCCTTGACGCGATTCGAGGGTATGAGGGGGTTGCCTCAGCGGCCTACTATGAGGCGTTTCGGACGCTGCTTAAGCAGGACTTTGGCTTTGCTGCCCGTCTTCATCACCCTCCTCCTGATCCGATCAATATTCTCTTAAGCCTGGGGTATACGCTGCTCTCTAACCAGGTGTATGGCGCGATCAATATCGTTGGGCTCGATCCGTTTCAAGGCTTCTTTCACCAGACCCGGCATGGCCATGCGACCTTGGCGTCAGATCTGATGGAAGAGTGGCGAACCATTCTGGTTGATTCGGTGGTCCTCTCTGTCGTGAACCGGGAAGAGATCACCAAACAAGACTTTCATCGACGGAAGGGGGAGATCATCTTGTCAAAGGAGGGATTAGAGACGTTTCTCAGACGGTACGATCATCGAGTCGCGACGAATGTCTTTCATCCTCTGATCAAACAGACGACCTCATACGTGCGGTGCCTTGAGTTGCAGGTCAGGCAGTTCGCGGCAGTCCTCCTGGGGGAACAGGAGACGTATCGTCCATTCCGAGCCAGATAGCAGCGGAGGAGAGGCGATGTTTATTGTGGTCAGCTACGACATCAGTGATGATAAGCGGAGAACTCGCCTGCATCACACCTTAAAGAATTTTGGCACACCTGTGCAGTATTCCGTGTTTGAGTGTGTTCTGGATGAGACCCAATTCCGACGGATGAAGGAAGCCGTGGCCAAGGTGATCAAGAAAGACATTGACCTCGTGCGGTATTACTCCCTCTGTCAAAGGTGTCAGAAGCACATCGAAGCCACAGCCCATGCGACGGTGACACACGAGGTGAGAACCCTGGTAATCTGAGGAGAAACAGATGACTCAGCTATCCACAGCGTTCCTGGCCCATATCGCGAGATGGGAGAACCTTCTTGCAGCTTGGAAAAAGGTGAAGCGGAATAAAGGACAAGGGGGAGTCGATGGCATGACACTGGAGCAGTTTGAGCAGAGGAGAGATGATCATCTCAAAGAGATCCAGCGCGCGCTGCTCGAGGGGCGCTATCATCCCCAACCAGTGAAAATCGTTGAGGTCCCGAAACGATCCTCTGGCAATACCCGACAGATTGGTATCCCTACCATTCGCGATCGGATTGTCCAACAGGCGATCCTGATCGCGGTGGAACCGCTCTTTGAGCAGAGATTTCTGCCCTGTAGCTACGGCTTTCGACCAGGGCGCTCCGCGCATCAGGCGATTCAGGCAGTTGATCAGTCTCTGGCGCAGGGCGATCATTGGATTGTCGAGGCGGACATTCAGGACTGTTTCGGCACACTCGATTGGGCACTCTTGTTGAAGGTGTTGCAGGAGAAACTCGACGAGCCCCATGTGCTTGACCTCCTGCGCCGATTCCTGGCCGCTGGAATGGTAAGAAATGGGGGTCGAGAGAGCACAGGGAAAGGGATCTCTCAGGGATCAGTCCTTTCCCCTCTGTTCGCGAATGTGTACCTCCATCGGTTTGATCGTGCAATGACCCAAGCGGGCTATCATCTGATTCGCTATGCCGATGATTTCTTGCTTCTCACTCGATCTCGCAAAGAGGCGGCGAAGGCGCTTCAATTCATGATCACTATCATTGAGGGATCACTGAAACTCACGTTGAATCGGGAGAAAACGCGGATCCTTGATGCGAGGCAGACCTTCTTCGACTTCTTAGGGTTTCATTTTCACCACGGGTGGAAGGGGCCAACGCGAGCGGCAGTGGAGGAGTTCAAACGGAACGTGAAGGCGGTGCTCAGCCACGCTCATGTGCAGAAGCCTGGGGAGCTCGTGGCGCAGGTGAACGCACTGATACGGGGGTGGGGCCATTATTTTAAGATTGGAGAGGTAAGGGAGCTTTACCAGCAGCTCGATGTGTGGGTCAAACGTGTGATGAATAATGGGCATGGGGTACCACACCCAGCCCTCGTATCACTTCAAACCTTGCGTTGAGGGAAGAGAGTGGAAGAACTCCTCCCGGCTTCAAGGCTCACAACGAATACCACCTGGAGAGGAGGTGAGAGAACTCTCCCAACAAGCTGGTTTTTCTCATCATTTCTGAGGTTCCCTGACCTATAATAAGACAGACTCAAGAGGGTACATTTATGAATCAGCGGATCGTGAACAGACAGGAAAGAGAGCAGACATCTGAAGCCACTTCGTGAGTTAGCGGCTCGTTGGGCAAAATTGTAAGGGGTGTGTAGGGGAAAAACCTCTCATTCGAGCGGGTTCATTAAAGGAGACCGACCCATGTATATGTACACAACGTCAAGGTTTGACGAGAAGGTAGCGCAGTACGATCTTCAAGCTAGAATCGCTGAGCTACTTGAGGCTCTTGAGACGACTCAGGAAATTCACGCTGTGCGGGCACTCTTCGAACCATTTCCTCCTTACTGGAAGCGAAGAGCGGGAAGGCTGCGGCTGATCGCAAGGATCGTGCATGTGGGAGAAGACCAGGTACTGTGTCTCCTCGATATTTTGGAACGCAGGGATGCCAGCTACGAGCAATTCATGAGAGATCCCCGTAGGTTTGGAGAGAGATCTCTCGATCCCCTCTTAAGTGAACATGCGCTTCAATTTTGGCTCAAAGCCCGGAAGGCATTGAAAGATAAGAAGGAATACCAACGCCTTCCAGACCAATTACGTCCCTGGCTAGAACCTCCAGGTTGGGGAACGGATACAGATTCAAAGGACTGGGTGATCTATGAAAGCGAGGAGTGGATAAAGAGATTCCGTAGGCGCGAGATCAATGACTTTTGGCAGACGTATTACACCATCGTCAGGAATATTGTGGAGAGAACCAGGAGGGCTCAAACTGCTACAGCTTGGCGAGGTGTGAAACTCGCCTCTGAGGAAAGTCGCTCTGTTTTGTTCAGCGACATTGAGACGACTGACACACCAACTCGACGGGTGCTCTTGCTGCTCGCTCCCTTTGATCATCAGCCTTCAGAGGAAGAGATTGCTCAAGTCATAAGGGTAACACATCCCGTGTATGCCTCACATGAGACTTCTGCTATGGCTACACAGCAATTAAGCTTGGACAGGATCGTCCCCTTTGCTAGCCGGGCCTATCCAGATTACATGCTCGGGGATGACAAAAGTTGGCTCGCGATCGAGCGTGAGGAGGAAGCCAATTTAGCGCTTTCACCGGAAGAGGAACAGCTGCTGAAGTCGGTTTCCATACCTGTATCTGGTAGCAACTTACTCCCAGCCTTCATCAATGGACGAGCTGGGAGCGGGAAGTCGACAATGCTGTTTTATCTCTTCGCGGACTACTGCTATCGGAAGTGGCGACAGGATCTTCCCGGAGATCCTCTTTTCCTGACGTACAATGAGCGGCTCTTAAAGGTCGCGAAAGATGGGGTGCGGAAAATTCTGTCATCTCATCACCGGTTTCTGGCAGAACGGAGAAAGGAGGATGAGATCCCTCCCAGCGATGCTTTCTTCCAGCCATTTCAGGACTTCCTCCTTGGGTGGCTTCCCCATGATGAGCGTGAGCGGTTCAACCCAGAGCACTATCTCTCCTTCCATCGCTTCAAACAGCTGTACCTTGGGGAACCTTTCCGCATCCCTCTCCCTAGAGATCCTCAGGAGCGTGAGAGGCTTCAGAAGGAGCGCAAGTTGGCCCTCAGGCCCGGACAGGCGAAAGAGTGGTCACCAGAGCTCTGCTGGCACGTCATAAGAGTGTTCATCAAAGGGTATCGTCACGACGACTATATGGATCCGGACGATTATCAAGAGGTGCCTCGAAGAGAACGTACCATCTCCGAAGAGGCGTTCAAAGAGATTTATGAGACCATTTGGACCTCATGGTATAGGCCGATCACCACAGAGCAAGGCTACTGGGATGATCAAGACTTGATCAGAAAGATCTTGGAACTCAAGTGTTATCATCCTCAGTATACTGCTGTCTTTTGCGATGAGGCTCAAGACTTCACAAGGCTGGAACTCCAGTTGGTCATGCGGCTGTCGGTGCTCTCCCAGTATGACCTTGGGTACCAAGCCATACAAAGTCTTCCGTTTGCTTTTGCAGGCGATCCTTTCCAAACGTTGAACCCAACAGGATTTCGCTGGTCGAGCGCTCAGGCGGCATTTTATGGCGAAGTCATCGCGGCACTCGATCCGGCGAAGCAATGGAATCTGGGGATTAACTTCCAGGAATTGACGTACAACTACCGATCGACTCCACCTATAGTGCGAGCCATCAACTTGATCCAGTTGTGGCGCCACGTACTGTTTGACCTTCCCGAACTCCAGCCCCAGATGTGGTGGCAGAAAGGCGAATTTCCCAATCCACAAAAGTTCATCCTTGGCCAGAACATCCCAGCAGATGAACTGAGACGTCATCTCGAACGCACGATTATCATCGTGCCTTGCGAAGAGGGGCAAGAGGTCTCGTACATTCAGCAGGATTCTATCCTTTCTCAGATTCTTCCACAGGCGACCATGCAAGAGCCTCCCAGAAACGTGTTGAGCGCTATCACAGCTAAAGGATTAGAATTCAAACGGATTATCTTGTATAAGTTCGGTGAGGCCTGCGACGAGACCGTCTGGAAACTCGTCAGCGAACATAGAGACCACCCTGTAGAATTCGAATACTTCTTTAATAAACTGTACGTTGCGGCGAGTAGAGCCATGGAGCGCCTCTTTGTGGTGGACTCCGAGGAAGGAGATCGGCGGCTCTGGAAGTACGCCAGTCGCTCTCAGGAATTCGACCCATTCCTCAGTCGGGTGAAGAATCGTGCAGGGTGGGAAGACCGTCTTGGAACCATCCCGCTGGGAGCTCCAGGAAGCGAGTGGGAGATGCACGAGGATGACCCACGCTCTATTGCGGAAGAGTTCAGGAAGAAGGGAGGAGAGCTGAGAAACCCAAATCTTCTGAGGCGTGCTAAGCAGTATTATGACCTTATTGGAGACAGGGTAGAAGAAGATCTCTGTGAGGCGTGGGCCCTAAGGTTTGAAGAGAGGTTTCGTGAAGCAGGGAACTTGTTTCTCAAACATGTCAAGGTGGATGAAGCTTGGGAGTGTTTCTGGGAGGGGATGTGCTGGCCTGAACTGGAGACTTGGTATGACAAATATGGGATAGAAGGGGTGCGGGCTATCGCACGAGATGTCGCAGTCTTCGTATTGAAACGACCGAGAGATGTAGAGGCGATAAAGACCTTCACGTACGTCCTCGAAAACGGGATCGGAAACAACAGGCTTGGGGACCCCCTTACGAAGCAATGGCGAGCAGTGGTGAAGGAGTATGTCCGGCGAATTTCAATCTTGACTGAACAAGTGCTCAAGCAAGACGAATGGCAACAGCTGGGGGTTGTTCTAGAAGCATTGGAAAAGGCGGGATATCAGGGAGTGCTCGATTGGGCCGGCAAGTGCTTCTACCGCGCTGCGAACTATGAGCGGGCGGTTATCTGCTGGGAGCGGTGTGGGGCTACTGAAACGCGCGAGTACTACTGGGCGAAAGCTGAGGTCATTGGCTTTCCGAAAGGCCTGGAATGGCTGGAGAGGGCACATGCTGATGATCGCATTATCGAGAAGTGGGAACAGGCTGGTGGGCTTAATGAAGCCACCGACCCAAGGTGGCTTCAAGTTGTTGGTCCGGTGCTGGAACGGAAAGAGCGGTACCAGGAAGCTTTTCGTGTCTATCTGCAGCTGGGTGACATCGCAAAAGTAAAAGAATGCTTTGAGAAGGCCAGCAGGAATATGCCTACCTCAGATTTGTGGGAGGGGCTTGTTTCGCTGGTGGCCCACTTCATGCGCCGAGGCCACTGGCTCGAAGTCTTGGATGCGATAGACGTGTATTTCCCAGGGGTTGTCGGACACGACACGGAGAAGGTAGCTCTACAATATGAGGTTGTGCGCGAACTGGCCTACTCAAACCTGACGCCAGAGAGCCTAACAACGGCCGATCGTCAGCGTTACGAAAACTTTGTCAATCCGTTACTAATAACTTCAGACTGGCAGCAACATCTTTCGATGAAGGAAGGGGGAGCTGCGCTGGAGCGAATTGGTGGATTTATCAGCACACTGCGGTTTTACGAGAGATTCATATCAGACCCCGACCCCGAGCAACAGGAATTCGCCCGTGAGCGCTGGATCGCCACAAAGAGAAAACACGAAGAGTACTTCAGACAACAACCCAGTAGCGACAGAGCGGATCAGATCAAATTAGAACTGGCCAATCAAGCTCACGACTGGGGTATCCCTGCAGATATTCGCTTGCCGCCGTACCCCCCGCTAGAGGCGAGAGGAGTCAAGGGATTACCTGCAGGGACGAAGGTCGAGCAACTCAGTGATGGGAACCTGAGGATCCAAATCCATCATATTGAGGTGAGGACAAGTAGGAACGCGAGATCGGTGCTTATCACTGACACGAGCACTCTCAAGGCATTACGAGTCGATTTGGCGCAAGGCCAAGTGAGTGGACCGGAAGAGGTGGAAATTCACTATGAATCTGAGGATGGTCGATTGTCATTTGAGGTTCCAGCAAGCGGTTATCAGGGACTAGTGTTCTATGGTGGGGAGAAACCTCGACTGGAACTCAAGATCCGAGGTGTACCAGGAACGATCTTCTTCGAACTGTAGGAGCAGGGAATGGGTTCAGATAGCTCCACGTAGCAGTTACGGTGAGTGAGCAGAAAGAAGGGATATTCTGCAAGACTCATCTCATCCTGACCAGTGTGGACGAGGACGGGAAGCTCAGCTAAGACGTTCACACGTATGAGGTCTTATGGCAGCTTTCCTTGTGTGGCTCCCCTTAGCCGCAATGCGCTCGGGCGAGTTCGCCGATCATCAAGGTAAATTCAGCCGGACGTACCCGTCGGACAGGTTCTCGTATGGGCCAGATTTTCAGGGTGTCTGCGGGTCGCTCATGAAGCGGGCCCAATCACGTAGGTGGGCAGATTCAGTTGTGCCACCTGCGCGTACATGTTGCGCGCGTAATCTTCGAGTCTCCCATGATCGATCGCCAGAGGGGCAAAAATCAGCAGGGCCACGCCAGCATGGCATCGCTCGCATGGCATGAGCTTGCTTTCGATGACCTCCCCAGCCTCAGAAGGACGTGGGGGCGGATCACCCCAGTGCACTGCACCCGATCTGCCTGTTTGCGCCTCTAAGCACCGCACCACGTCCATGGCCAGGGGCTGAAATATGGCCAGGCACTTGGCAGTCATGGGATCATCAGGATCCCCGGCCACTTCGCAGGCCACGTGACAGCGGCCTTCCTCCAGATCTTGGAGGACGATGCGCCCCAGCAGACCGAGTTCCTGATGACGGAACACATAGGCCCAGCCGGAGATCTGCCGTTCTTTTCTGTACGAGACGCCAGGCGGCAACCGGAAGGCGCCCTGATCGTGTGTGGGTTTTCTAGTGTTCACGAGGTTGCCTCCTGTGATGTCTGTTTGCTCAGACTGGTGTTGCTGGCTGCAGAACGCGACACCGTGTGACTCATCTCCTCAGGGGTCAGCATACCAGAGGTTGCAATGGGGAACAAGAGCGAAAGGGGAACGTCGTGAACACGGTTATCCGCTCTCCTGTCTTGAGAGCACACGGAGACGGTAGGGGCTCTCTTGCCCGCTCATCAGTTCTTCAATGATCCCAAAGTATCGCTCCCGGAGGCTCTCTTTGACCCGCGTGTTGGGTGCGGAGATGATCAACACATCCTCCAGGATCCCTTCGAGCTGGCACGGGCTAAGGATATCGTTGAATACCTCCTCTTCGACCTGCCCTCTGAGTTGCTCGATGATCCTGGGCCAGATGTCAAAGCCGAGCCGCTCATGGAGGATGAGCTCGTCGCGCGTCATCGTGACCATGAGGCCATACCCGAGGTCTCCTTCCCGGAGATCCAGGTGCGCTTTTGCTCGCTGTTCGAGCGCTTGAAGCTCTTCGGGCGAGAGTGTCTGGATGACGTCCTTCAGCCTCTCCCGAGTGCGCTGACGGCAGGCCTCGAGTTCCGCCTGTTCCCTGGCTGCCTCTTCTCGCTGGTTCACCTCAGTGCGCTTTTTCCAGGCGGCGAGGGCTTGAGGGAGGAAGTTTTTGGTGCCGCCGAACTTTTGGATGGGGAAGTTCACCTCCTTAGCGGCTTCCAGGACATGCCGGATGATGAAGGCGGCACACGTTGGTCCATAGGTGATGAGGTAGTCCTTCGCGAGGGCCAGCTCTTTGAACGTGGGGTCATACGCGAGACTCTGTTGGCCGGTGAGCTGTCTGTAGAAGTCAAGCACCAACTGGCGAGCAGCCTGGGGATCGATGGCGGAATCACCACTGAGGCTCGGCTGGTGCTCGGCAAACTCGTAGATCACCTTCTCCTCCCTCTCCTGCGTGAGCCCATAGGTCACATTGGTGAGATACCCTTTGCGGAGAAGCTCCTCATGCGCCCGTGCCAGCTTCTGCTTGACTTGGGATGGGTACACATCACTCAGGGAGAGCTTCCGAGCTATCTTCATAAGAACCTCCTCATATCGACTCTTCTTATACCGATTCTTATCGAGATATCGATAGAGGCGCTTGCTCAAGGGGCGTGCCAGGCTGTAATAGATCCCGAGATCAAGGTCTTTGATGTAATTGGCCAGGGCAACACTGCGGTGGAAGACCTCGCTCATCTCGATAAAGCTCTTTGAGGTTCGGCTCTTCCGATCCTCGTAGAGCTTGTAGTGCTCGAAGATGTGAAAGGCTTCGCTCACCCAGGACTTCGCGAGGTTATCATAGAAGCAGTGGGTGGCGATAATCGTCGTACTGGTGAGTCGGTTAAGCGACTCCCGTATCCGATTATACTCTCGTGCTGAGCGGGTTTTCTGCATCACTTGACAGAGTTGGTAGAGGGTGAAGGAGATCCGCTTTTCTTGGAGGTGTTGCTCCTTGTAGCAGTAGAGAAGGGCTAGGAGCACATCCTCGTCATAGGGTGTGGGAAGGCCGTATTTGTCGGAGCCGACGATCGACCACGTCTGTTTGATCGTCGCTCCTTTCTGGTCAATGATGTACTGGGTGAGGCTGTACGTCTTCTGATTGCGCGGAATATGGTGGGTAAGTAGAGAGAGGGGATACTCTGCGAGGTTCATCTCATCCTTGCCAACGTAGATGGGCACGGGAAGCTCAGCGTGGACGTTTGGATCTCTCATGTTTTAACTCCTCCGCACACCTTGTGTGTTGTTACAAAGTTAAAAGACAGTTAAAGAGTTACACCTCTCGAGAATGTAGAGTTGACAAGAACTTACAGACAGTTTTTTCCCCAGGAACACAATAGTTTTTCCCCAGGAACACAATAGTTCTTCCCCAGGAACACAATAGTTCTTCCCCAGGAACACAATAGTTCTTCCCCAGGAACACAATAGTCGCTGCAGAAGGCTGAGAGGCTTGAGTTCACAGCTGCCACTCTCTTCCCCAGGAACACAATAGTTCTTCCCCAGGAACACAATAGTTCTTCCCCAGGAACACACGAATCCTTCCTCGATTCAGGAGAGGTGAGGAGTCCAGGGCACTTCCCCTTCGTCTCTCTCCCACTGAGCTTGAACGGGGTGGAGTCACCCATCACCCTGGGGATATGCTCTCCATAGGCCGTGCAGGTCGCTCTGAGAGTCTTCGGGCGTTCCGCGTTCCCTATTGTACACTGCTCAGGTGGGCATCGCTCTGCATTCTTCACATGAAGGGGTCGTGTGTCTTCAGGGGCTCAGCATGCTCTCCTGGGCTCTCGCATCCATTGTGGCCATCCAGCTCGGAACAACGGCCTTCATAGTTGCCCGACAACGAGACTTTTTCTCTTGGGGCATGGTGTCATATCCCCCTATTTTCACGGATGCGGGCACTGAATCAGTCAGGTTTCGAGCCCCTGCTCTCTCTACGCCTCCTCTCCCTTCGATGACCCTGTTCCCTAAAGGCGTGGTCACTCTGTTCAGGGTGGGCAGCCCCGAAATTCCCCAGGGGTTCCGCACTCCTCTCTTGGATACTGCTCAGGCGTGCATCATTTCTCATACGGAAAGGAGAGGCGGAAGTGGAAGCGGCCGGTTTCACCCGCCGCCCTCTCCTC
>Ga0137829_11985956_pt1 | contig 12564 bp, 10 predicted proteins | sample OV2TP2_FD_97737 | JGI IMG/M metagenome (GOLD analysis project Ga0137829, IMG submission 97737) | reverse complement strand
GGGCTTCTTGGGGGCGAGGGAGCTCATGCAGTTGCGACTGCGGGCAGCCGACCGGTTGCTGCTGGAGGGCACCCCCCAGGGCCTCGCGGCCGCCGCCGAAGCGGCGGATTTGATCGACATCAGCCATCCACGCGCCCGCGCCTACCGGCGTTCGAAGGCGCCGATCGTCCTCATCGCGCTCGCCGGCGTCGTCGGCCTTTCCGCCTTCGGCTTGATGCCGATCGAAGGCCTCGCGCTGCTCGCCGTCACCGCCATCCTGGCGCTGCGTTGCATCGACGCGGAGGAAGCCTGGCAATCAATCGACGGCGGCCTGCTGGTATTCATCTTCGCCATGCTGGCAATGGGGACCGGGCTCGAGCGGACCGGAGCGGCTCAGCTCATCGTCTCGGCCATCATGCCCTGGCTCGAGGGGACCTCGCCGCTGCTGGCACTGACCGTCATCTACGGGCTTGCGGTGGCGCTGACGGAAATCGTCACCAACAACGCGGTCGCGGTCGTCCTCACCCCGATCGCGGTCGCGCTCGCCTCCAGCCTCGGTCTCGAGGCGCGGCCATTCGTGGTCGCCGTGATGTTTGGCGCCAGCGCGAGCTTCGCCACCCCGATCGGCTACCAGACCAACACCATGGTCTATGCGGCGGCAGACTACCGGTTCGCCGACTTTCTCAAGATCGGTCTGCCGATGAACATCATCGTCGGCGCCGCGACCTGCGCCGCGATCGCGCTGTTCATGCCGTGGGAGGGTTAGCGGCCTGAGGCGCGAGCCCCCGCTTCTCCAGCAGCGCGTCGATGGCGGGGAGCCGCCCGCGGAAGGCGGTGTAAGCGTCGGCCGGGTCCTGCCTGCCCCCCGCCGCGTAGATGGTCTCGCGCAGACGCGCCGCGGTTTCGGTATCGAACACGTCGCCCGCCTCGAGGAAGGCGGTGAAGGCGTCGGCGTCCATCACCTCCGCCCACAGATAGCCGTAATAGCCGGCGGCATAGCCGTCGCCCGCGAACAGGTGCAAAAAATGTCCCGGCCGGTGGCGCGGCGCGATCTCGGCCGGCATGGCGATGCGGGCGAGGCTTTCGGCCTCCAGCGCGTCGATGTCGAGCCTCTCTCCCTCCGCCGGGGCCCGCTCGTGCAGGTCCATGTCGATGATCGCGCAAGCGAGATATTCGACGCTTGCGAAACCCTGGTTGAAGTTGCGGGCGGCGATCAGGCGCTCCAGCAGATCGCCGGGGATCGGCTCGTCGGTTTCGGCGTGGCGGGCGAAGCGCTCGAGCACCTCCGGGCGGATCAGCCAGTGCTCGTAGAGCTGCGACGGCAGCTCGACGAAGTCGCCCGCCACGTTGGTGCCGGCGATCATCGGATAGGTCACGTCGGAGAGCAGGCCATGCAGGGCGTGGCCGAATTCGTGGAACAGGGTGCGCGCGTCCTCGAAGCTCAGCAGCGTCGGCTCGCCCGCCGCGCCCTTGACGAAGTTCATGACGTTGACGATCACCGGTCGCCGGTCGCCCGCCAGGCGCTGCTGGTTGCGGTAGGCGCTCATCCACGCACCGCCGCGTTTCGAGGGGCGCGTGAAGTAATCGCCCATGAAGAGCGCGATCGCGGCGCCCTCCCGGTCGAACACCTCCCAGACCCGCACGTCCTTGTGGTAGCGCGGCAGATCTGGGCGTTGCTCGAAGCGAAGCCCGAACAGCCTGCCGGCGGTGTCGAAGGCCGCCTCGATCATGCGATCGAGCTGGAAATAGGGCTTGATCTCGGCCTCGTCGAGCCGGTGGCGGCGGGCGCGCAGCCGCTCCCGGTAGAAGCGCCAGTCCCAGGGGGCGAGCTCGAAATTGGCGCCCTCCTCGCGCGCCAGGTCCTGGAGGGCGTCGCGTTCTTCGAGCGCGCGCCGGCGTGCCGGCTCCCATACGCTCATCAGCAGCTCGCGCACCGCCTTGGGGGTCTTGGCCATGGTGTCGTCGAGCTTGAAGTGGGCGAAGCTCTCGAAACCCAGCAGCCGGGCGCGCTCGGCCCGCAGCGCCGCGATCTCGGCGATCAGCGCGCGGTTGTCGGTCTTACCGCCCGAGGCGCCGCGCCGGAGCCAGGCCCGATAGGCCTGCTCGCGCAAATCGCGGCGCCGCGAGAAAGCGAGGAAGGGCTCGATGCTGGAGCGCGAGAAGGTGATCGCGTATTTGCCCTCGTGCCCCGCTTCGCGCGCCGCCGCGGCGGCCGCCCGGCGCAGGAAGCCCGGGAGGCCTTCAAGCTCCTCCTCCCCCTCGAGCAGGAGCGCGAAGACGCTCTCCTCCTTGAGCACGTTCTGGGTGAAGGCGGTGGCGCGCTCGGCGAGGCGCGAGCCGATCTCGGCCATGCGCGCCTTCTCCGCTTCGGCGAGCCTGGCGCCGGCGCGGGCGAAGCGGGTGTGGTAGCGCTCCAGCACGCGGGCCTGCTCGTCGGTGAGAGCGAGGCCCTCGCGGCGGGCGTAGAGTGCCTCGATGCGGGCGAACAGCGCGGCGTTCAGGTAAACCCGGTTTCGGTGCTGGGCGAGCTTGGGCGCGATCCCGCGCTCGATCGCCTGCAGCTCGGGATTGGTGTCGGCGCCCGTCAGGTTGAAGAACAGCGATGCGATGCGCGAGAGCCGCTCGCCGCTCCGCTCCAAGGCCTCGATGGTGTTCTCGAAGGTCGCCGCGGCATCGCTTCCGGCGATCGCCGCGATCTCCTTATCATGGGCGGCGAAAGAGGCCTCGAAGGCTGGCTCGAAATGCTCCGGCCGCACCCGGTCGAAGGGCGGCAGCTCATAGGGCGGCGCCCACTCCTCCAGCAGCGGATTATCTATTTGTTTCCGCACCTTGTTCCTCTGACTTATCGGTTGGTTATGGCCGCGCCGAAGGCGATCTGCTTCTCGGCGCTGCCGGCGGGCGGCGGGATTTCGACGCCGCGCTTCACGGCAGGCCGGGCGCGAACCCGCTCGATCCAGGCCTGCAGATTATCGAGCCCCTCGACGGGGACCCGCGACCAGCGGTGGGTGTGGACCCAGGACCAGTTGGCGATGTCGGCGATCGAATAGTCGCCGGCGAGATAATCGCGGTCCGAAAGCCTGCCGTCGAGCACTTCGTAGAGGCGGCGCGTCTCGTGCTTGTAGCGCGTCCGCGCCGCCGGCACGTCCTCGGCGAAGTAGCGCTCGAAGGTGACCGCCTGACCCTGCATGGGCCCGATGCCGCCCATCTGGAACATCAACCATTTAATGACCTCCCAGCGGCCCGCCAAGTCCCGCGGCATCAGCTCCCCCGTCTTCTCGGCCAGATAAAGCAGGATCGCGCCCGACTCGAAGATGACGAGCCCGTCCGCCTCGCGGTCGACGATGACCGGGATCCGCCCGTTGGGATTGAGCGCCAGGAATTCGGGGCGGTGCTGCTCGCCCTTCACGAGATCGACGGCGTGCAGCTCGTAGGGAAGCCCAAGCTCCTCCAGCGCGATGGAGATCTTCCAGCCATTGGGCGTCGCCGCCGTGTAGAGATCGATCATGGGGGCGCGATCCGTGACGGCGATATCAGGCCCGCCCCGGCAGGTCGATCTCGTGGGCGTCGAGATCGACATCGCGATAGGCGATGCGGTCCTGATCGGGGGTGCGCGGCACCGGCCGGGTCGCGTCGAAGCCCACCTTGTGGCCGACCGAGCCGCGGAAGCCCGGATGCAGCTCGTGGCCGAAGGCGTTCTGAATGCGCACGATCCCGGTCATCGGGTCGAGCCGCTGGACGAGCGCCCATTCGACGTCGGCGGCGTTGCGGATGTCGACGTCCTCGTCGACCACGGTGACCATCTTGAGGGAGGGGAAGGCGGCGAAGGCCGCCATCAGCGCCAATTTCGATTGTCCCTGCTTCTTCTGCTCCATCTGCACGACGGCGTGGTAGAAGCCGCCGCCGCCATGGCTGAAGAACACGTCGCGCACGCCCGGGACCTGGCGCTGCAGCATGGCGAGCACGGCGCCCTCCCCCAATAGCCCGGCCAGATTGTAAAGCTCGATCCCCGACAGGATGGTGTTGAAGACGGGCTTGCGGCGGTGATGGACCGCGCGCACGTGAACCACCGGCTTCTCGAACCGGCCGGCGTAGAACCCAGTGACCTCGGCGAACGGCCCCTCCGGCGTCAGCTCGCCTGGAACGATCTCGCATTCGAGCGCGTACATGGCGTCCGCCGCCATCTCGACATCGCATGCGGTGCCCTTGAGGAGGCGCACGGGCCCGCCTTCGAACTCGCTGGCGATGCCGAGCTCGTCGGTATCCGCCGGCGCCATTGACGAGGGCGTGGCGGCGGCGAAGAGCAGGCCCGGTCCGACGCCGATATTGAGGGTGAAGCAGAGCGACTGGCCCTTCTCCTTGGCCTTGTCGAGATAGAGCTCCAGGTGGCGGCCGGCATCGATGCTGATGGCGAGCTCGTCCTTGCCGGTCAGCATGAAGCGCTGGACGGAGGCGTTGCGCACGCCGGTCTCTGGATCGCCGGCGATCACCACGCCGGCGTCGATATAGGGGCCGCCGTCCTTCAGATAGTGGAACGGGATGGGAATCCTCGAGAGATCCACCTCGTTCTGCGTCACCTCGAGGACGGGGCCCGACTTGACCGCGACGGGATCAAGCGGATCGCTCTGCCACTTCTGAATCCGCTCGATGATGGTGCCGGCCAGATCGGCCTCCGCCACGCCCAGCAGCTCGGCCAACAGGCCGCGCGACCAATAAAGACCCGTCAGCACCGGATGGTCGCGGCCCTTGACCTTCTCGAACAGCGCCGCGAAGGGCTCGCCCTCGAAACGGGCGGCCACGCCCGCCAGCTCGAAATCGGGATCGACCTCGCTCTTGACGCGGGCGAGCCGGCCCGTTTGATCCAGCTTGTCGACGATCCAGGCGAGATCGCGCAGTCCCGCTTCCGCCATGGCATTCCTTCCCCGACCCTTCGCTCTCGCCTCAGGCGTCGTCTTGTCTCAAGTCTCGGCGCCGGAGGCCTTCACCACGCGCACGGGGCGCACCTTGCCCGCCTCCTCGCCCCAGCGCTGTACGAGCCCCACATCGATTTCGAAGAAATCGAGTGCCCGGCCGACGGTCTGATCGACCATCTCCTCGAGGCTGCCGGGCTTTTCATAGAAGGCCGGCACCGGCGGAAAAACCACCGCGCCCAGCTCCGCCAACGCCGTCAGGCTGCGCAGATGGCCCGCGTGAAGCGGCGTCTCTCGCACCATCACGAGCAGGCGGCGCTTCTCCTTGAGCACCACGTCGGCGGCGCGGGTGAGCAGGTTGGAGGTGACGCCGGTGGCGATCGCCGAGACGCTGCGCATCGAGCACGGCGCGATGATCATCCCCTTGGTCTGGAACGAGCCGCTGGAAATCGAGGCGCCGACATCGCTGTCTGGGTGAACCACGTCGGCAAGCGCGTGCAGGTCGGCAACCTTGGCGTTGGTCTCGTAGGCCAAGGTGAGCTCGGCTGGATGCGTCATCACCAGATGGACCTCGAGCGGCAGCGGCCGCAGGACCTCGAGCAACCGGATGCCGTAAACGACGCCCGAGGCGCCGCTTATGCCGATGATCAGCCGTTCCCGTTCCGCCATCAGTCCCCCGTCAGCTCAACTCGGCCGCGGCCACTCATTCGGCCGCCTCGGCCGTGGGGAGCTTGTAGTCGCGAAACCGCTCGCGCAGTCCGAGCTTGTTGATCTTGCCCGTCGCGGTGTGCGGTATCTCGTCGACGAAGACGACGTCGTCGGGCATCCACCATTTGGCGATCTTGCCCTCGAGAAAGCGCAGAATGTCCTCCTTGGCGGGCTTGGCGCCCGCCTTGGGGACGATGATCAACAATGGACGCTCGTCCCATTTGGGGTGTGCCACGCCGATCACCGCCGCCTCGGCGGCGTCGGGATGGCCGATGGCGACGTTCTCGAGGTCTATCGAAGAGATCCACTCACCCCCTGACTTGATCACGTCCTTGGACCGGTCGGTGATCTGGAAGTAGCCACGGGCGTCGATGGTGCCGACGTCGCCGGTGTCGAACCAGCCCTCGGCATCGAGAATCCGGCCACCCTCGCCCTTGACGTAACTCCCCGCCACGGCGGCGCCGCGGACCTTGAGCGCGCCGAAGGACTTGCCGTCGCGCGGCTGTTCCTTGCCATCGTCGCCGAAGATTCTCATCTCGACGGTGTAGAAGGTGCGGCCCTGCTTCTGCCTGATCTCCCAAAGCTCCTCCACGTCGAGCGACTCCATCCCGGCCTTGAGCGAGGCGATGGTGCCGAGCGGGCTCATCTCGGTCATGCCCCAGGCGTGCAGCACGTCGACGCCGTATTTGTCCTGGAACGTCTCCATCACGGCGCGCGGGCAGGCCGAACCGCCGATGGCGACGCGCTCAAGCTTAGGGAGCTTGTTGCCGCTCTTCTCCAGATATCGCAGCAGCATCAGCCAAACGGTCGGCACCGCGGCGCTGAAGGTGACGCCTTCCTCGTTCATCAGCTCGAAAATGCTTTCGCCGTCGAGCTTGGAGCCCGGCATCACGATCTTGGCGCCGGCCATGGGGGCCGAATAGGCGAGCGACCAGGCGTTGGCGTGGAACATCGGCACGACGGGGAGCACCACGTCCTTACTCTTCAGCCCCATGACGTCGGCGTTGTTGGCGGCCAGGGCGTGGAGCACGTTCGAGCGGTGGGTGTATAGCACGCCCTTGGGATTGCCGGTGGTGCCGGAGGTATAGCAGAGGCCGCAAGCGGTCTGCTCGTCGAAGCGCGGCCAGACGAAATCGTCCTCGCCTTCGGCCATCAGCGTCTCCGAGGCGATCAGACCATCGAGCTTGGAGTCGGGCAAATGCGCCTCGTCGCACAGCACGACGATGTCGCGGATGCGTGGAAGCCTCGGGAGAAGCCGCTCGATCAACGGCACGAAATCGGCGTCGACGAAGATCAGCTTATCCTCGCCATGGTTGATGATGTAGTCGAGCTGGTCCTCGAACAGCCGGGGATTGAGCGTGTGACAGACGGCGCCCAGACCCGAGATCGCATACCACGTCTCCAGATGGCGGGCGCCATTCCAGGCCATGGTGCCGAGCACGTCGCCGAAGCCGTAACCGCGGCGCTTGAGGGCGCTGGCGAGCTTCCTGGCGCGCCGGCTGAGCTCGGCATAGGTGGTGCGCTCGATCGGCCCCGCGCCGGGGCGGCTGACGATTTCCCGCTCGCCGTGATTAAGCGCCGCGTGATCGATGATCGTGTGGACCAGCAGCGGCCAGTCCTGCATCAAGCCCTTCATGCGACCTCCCTACTCAACGCGGTATTTATTACCTTCACCGCCATCCTATTCAATTGTGCTCGAATTGGGCATGGCGAACAAATGCCGCCGCGCGGCCGGTCGTAATTCCAGCATCACCAAACCTCGTGATACGGCCTGAGCTCCACGGCGAAGGACCAGGTGGAGCGCCCTTGCTGGGCGGTATGCCAAATCTCTTCGGCGATCTCCGCCGGCTGGGCGAAGAAATCGTCCGGCTTATCCGGCCAGAACCTGTTTCTGGTCCAGGGCGCGTCGATGGCCGCGTCGATCAAGACGTAGGCCACATGAATGCCCTTTGGTCCCAGATCGCGAGCCAGCGCCTGGGCCAGGACGCGCTGGGCCGCCTTGGTCGGCGCGAACAGCGCGAAATTGGCCTTGCCGCGCAGCGCGGAGGTGTTGCCGGTGGCGATGATGCAACCGCTGCCACGCTCGATCATGGCGGGCGCGAAGGCACGCGCCAAATAAAGCAGCGCGGTGGTGTTGACGCGGAAATTGCGCTCGAGATTCTCGGGCTCGGTTTCCAGAAAGGGCGTGAACGTGCCGCGAGCGGCGTTGTGGATCACGACGTCTGGCGTGCCCATTTCGGTTTCGACGGCGCCGCAAACCTCAATCAGGCGATCGAGGTCGGCGACGTCGCAGACGATGGCGCGCGCGCCCTCCAGTTCCTGCTCGAGTTTTCCTATGAGGTCCGGTTTCCGCGCCAGCATCGCGACCCGGTAGCCGCCTTGGGCGAAACGCCGGGCGGTGGCCTCGCCAGTGCCGCCACCGATCCCGGTGATGAAACAAACCTTGCCGCTCACATGCCGCTCCCGAAAACGCAACCGGCCCCCGACCCGACCGGATCGGTCAGGCCAGCATCTTCTCCATCTCCCGCGCCGTCACGCCCTTCTGGGTGCCGGCTGCGTAATGGGTATAGACGCCGATGTGGAACTCGTCGCTTTCGCGGGTTTCGATCACGCTGCGACGCTGCCGCATGGCCGCGAGCCATTCCGCCAGGCGTTCGCAGTCCGCCGGCAAATGAAAGTTCCGGTAATGGGCGAGCATGGGGAAGCGCTCGAAGAACGGATAGAGGGAGATGTCGACGAGCGAGATCGCCCCGCCCAGCCAATAGGGGCCCGGGCCGCTCAGCTTCGCCAGCCCCTCGCGCTCCATGTAGCGCAGGCGCTCGGCGAACTCGTTCCGGTAGTACTCCTGGCGCGCGGCCTCCTGCGACATGATCACCCCGTAATAGCCCTGGAGGAATTTCGCGTTGGAATAGGCCAGCCACTGGCGCGCCCGGGCGCGTTCGGCCGGGTCGCGCGGCATGATCGGCGGCTCGGGAAAACACTCGTCCAGATACTCGTTGATGATGTCCGACTCGTAGATCACGTTGCCGTCATGCTTGAGCACCGGGACGGAGGCGGTTGGAGTCAAATCCAAAAACCATTGCGGCTTGTCGAAGCGGTCGCCGACGAACTCGATTTCAAGCGTGTCGTAGGCAAGCCCCTTCTCGCTGAGCGCGATGCGCGTGCGCTGGGCGAAGGGACAGACGATCGAACTGACGAGCTCCAATTTCGACATGGGGCGAGCCTCCGGGGGCGTTTGGATCCCGCTGCACGATAGCGCCCGATCAAACGCGAATCCATACGCGCGCCGCTCCGCCCGGCCATAGATCGGCGCCCCACTATCCCATAGATTGACAAGGGCGTCCCGGTCCAGTCCATTAGACCTAGAGCCTTCCCTCTCCATATGGAACCATTCTGACGGAGTGATTTTACGCCAGGATCAAGCAAAGGCACGAAGGGCGTATCGGACCTACGGCCGAGCGGCTTTGCGCCGGTCATGGGGCAAAAGCGCACCGCCAGACATGGGTTTCCGATTGGCGGGCGCCCGGCACCGAACCGGCCTCGAGAGATGCGCCGGCATCGCGCTGCACCCGTTTCGACACCGGATCGCACACGCCAATCGGGAAACAGAATTGATCCCATATGGAGAGGAAAGGCCCTGAATCACCACATCGGGAGGACGGTATGACAAGCCGCACGGGCGCCGCGCGCGCCGGAGAGACGATCGAGACCTATTCCAACTTCATCGACGGCGCCTGGCGGGAGTCGGACGGTACCGTGGATGTGGTTTCGCCCAGCGACGGGGAGGTGTTCGCGCGCATCGCACGCGGCGGCGCCGACGACGTCGATCAGGCCGTCGCCGCGGCGCGGCGGGCCTTCGAGGAAGGCGACTGGGGGCATCTCACGGCGGTCGAGCGCGGCAGGATGCTGATGCGGCTGGGCGAGCTCATCACCGAAAACGCCGACGAGCTGGCGGCGCTCGAGGCCCGCGACACCGGCAAGCCGATGAGCCAGGCACGCGCCGACATGGTCGCGGCGGCGCGCTATTTCGAATATTACGGCGCCGCCGCCGACAAGGTGCACGGCGACACCATCCCCTTCATGAGCGGCTATGCGGTGACCACGCTGCGCGAGCCGCACGGGGTGACCGGCCACATCATCCCCTGGAACTACCCGGCGCAGATGTTCGGCCGCACGCTTGCGCCGGCGCTCGCCATGGGCAACGCGACGGTGCTCAAACCCGCGGAGGAGGCGTGCCTCACGCCGTTGCGGATTACCGCGCTCTCGGAGCAGGCGGGCTTTCCCAGGGGCGCGATCAACGTGGTGACGGGGCTGGGCGAGGAGGCCGGCGCCGCGCTCGCCACCCATCACGACATCAACTTCCTCGCCTTCACCGGCTCGCCGGAGGTCGGCACGCTGGTCCAGAAGGCCGCCGCCGAGAACCACATCGGCTGCGTGCTGGAACTGGGCGGCAAGTCGCCGCAGATCATCTTCGCCGACGCCGATCTCGAGGCCGCGCTCCCCGTGGTGCTCAACGCCATCGTGCAGAACGGCGGGCAGACGTGCTCGGCGGGAAGCCGGGTGCTGATCGAGCGCGCGGCCTTCGACGAGGTGGTCGCGGCGCTCAAATCGCGCTTCGCCGAGCTGACGGCGGGACCGCACGACGCCGACCTCAATTGCGGCGCGCTGATCAGCGCCCGCCAGGCCGAGCGCGTGAAGGGATTCATCGAGCGAGCCGAGAAGGCCGGCATCCCGCTGATCGCCAGGGGCCAAGTCGCCGACGGCGCGCCGGAGGGCGGCTATTATGTGGCGCCCGCCTTTTACGGACCGGTGCCCGAAGACGCCGAGCTCTCCTGCGAGGAGGTGTTCGGGCCGGTGCTCTCGGCGCTTCCCTTCGAGGACGAGGCCGACGCGGTCCGGATCGCCAACGCCACCCAGTACGGCCTGGTGGCGGGCGTTTGGACGCGCGATGCCGGGCGGCTGATGCGGGTCGCCAAGCGGGTGCGTTGCGGACAGATCTTCCTGAACGGCTACGGCGCCGGCGGCGGCATCGAGCTTCCCTTCGGCGGCGTCAAGAAGAGCGGCCACGGGCGCGAAAAGGGCTTCGAGGCGATGCTCGAGTTCTGCGCCACCAAGACGCTCGTCTTCAATCACGGCTGACGGCCTTGCGGCCCGCCATGCGCCGCGCTCCCGATCCGACCGCCCCGCAGGCCCAGGGGCGGACCGGCGCAAGCGCCGGCAAATGGCGGGCGATCGCGCTGCTGACGGCGTGCTGCGTGATGGCGCTTAGCGTCTGGTTCTCCTCGGCCGCGATCCTGCCCATCCTGAAGCGCGACTTCGGCCTGTCTGCCGGCTGGGGGGCGTTGGCGACGAGCGCGGTGGCGCTCGGCTTCGTCGCCGGCACGCTGACGAGCGCAGTGCTTGGGCTCGCCGACCGGCTAGACCCGCGCCGCTTCTTCATGAGCTGCTGCCTCGGGGCCGCCGCCGCCAACGCCGGCATGGTCTGGACCGACCCGGCTGGCGTGGCGACGCTCGGGCTGCGGGCCGCGACCGGCGCCGCCATGGCCGGCGTCTATCCGGTCGGCATGAAGATGGCGTCGGCCTGGGCCGACGGCGACCGCGGGGTGCTGGTGGGGATCCTGGTGGGCGCGGTGACGCTGGGCTCGGCGATGCCGCATCTGATCGGCGTCTTCGCGCTCGACGACTGGCGCGCGACGCTGCTCGCTAGCTCGGCCCTGGCGCTGCTGGCCGGGCTCGCCATAAACGCCCACCGGATCGGGCCGGGCCATGTGAGCGCGCCCCGCTTCAAGGCGGCCTACGCGCTCGCCGCCTTCACCCACCCTCCCCTGAGGCTCGCCAATCTGGGGTACTTCGGCCATATGTGGGAGCTCTACGCCATGTGGTCGTGGATGGGCGCGTTCCTCGCCGCGAGCTTCGCCGCGGTGCCGGGCATGGAGGACGCGCAGAGGCTCGCCAAGCTCGCCACCTTCGCCACCGTGGGCGCCGGCGCGGTGGGCTGCCTGATGGGCGGGCTGTTCGCCGACCGGCTGGGGCGCACGGCGATCACCAGCGCGGCGATGGCGGTTAGCGGCGCCTGCGCGCTCTCGATCGGATTTCTGTTCGGCGCCGACCCCGTTCTGCTCACCGGGCTCTGCATCGTCTGGGGAATCGCGGTGGTCGCCGACTCGGCGCAATTCTCCGCCAGCGTGATGGAGCTTTCCGATCCGCAATACGCCGGCACCATGGTGACGGTGCAGACGTCGATCGGCTTTCTGCTGACCATCGTGACCATTCAGCTCACGCCGCTCATTGTCGCGGCCGTGGGATGGCGTTATGGCTTTGCCTATCTGGCGGCGGGCCCCGCGATCGGCATCGCGGCGATGCTGCGCCTGCGCGGACTGCCCGAGGCACACCGGCTGGCCGGCGGGCGCCGGTGAGAACGGTCCAGGGGCGCTACCGTCATACTCAGAGCCTTTCCTCTCCATATGAAAGCAATTCTGTTTCGCGATTAGCGCGTGCGATCCGGCGCCGAAACGGACGCGGCGCGATGCCGGCGCATCGGGCAAGAGCGTTTGGGCGCCGGGCGCCCGCCAATCGGAATCCCATGCGGGACGGGCGGTTTTGCGCCATGACCGGCGCAATGCCCCTCGGCCGTATCGCCGGATACGCCCTTCGTGCCTTTGTTTGATCCTGCCGCAAAATCGCTCCGTCAGAATGGTTCCATATGGAGAAGAAAGTCTCTAGACCTTAAACAGCCGCCTGTATCCGCGGCTGGATCATGGCCAAGGACCCGGATAGGAACCCCTTGAAACCAATCTCCAAACCGCTCGGCGAGCTCAAGGCCCATTACGACGTGGTCGTGGTGGGCTCGGGCTATGGCGGCGGCGTGGCGGCGGCGCGGCTCGCCGGTCCCGGGCGCAGCGTCGCCGTGCTCGAGCGGGGCCGCGAATTTCACCCGGGCGACTATCCCGACACGTTCGACGCCATTCGC
>Ga0137829_10072240_pt1 | contig 12564 bp, 9 predicted proteins | sample OV2TP2_FD_97737 | JGI IMG/M metagenome (GOLD analysis project Ga0137829, IMG submission 97737) | reverse complement strand
ACATTATTCTGTAAACTGTCCCCCTCACCCCAATGGTGGGGAAAAAAGATTTTGAGACAGGTTCTAATTACTGAACCAGTAAAGCATGGCGGAAAAAATGTCCAAAGAACTGTCAGAACACGTGAGAGCGGAGATCGACCGGTGGCTCGAGCGATTTCCGCCTGACCAGAAGCGATCCGCCGTGCTGGCGGCGCTGCGCGAAGTCCAGCACGAGAATGATGGTTACCTGACGCTCGAGCAGATGGACGCAGTCGCGGATTTCCTGGAAATGCCGAAGATCGCCGTCTATGAAGTCGCCTCGTTTTATTCCATGCTCGAGACGAAACCGGTCGGGCGCCACAGCATCTCCGTCTGCACCAATGTCTCCTGCATGTTATGCGGCGCCGACGAGATCGTTGACTACATCGAGCGGAAACTCGGGATAAAAACGGGGGAATCGACGGAGGATGGGCGCTTTTACCTGAAGCAGGAAGAGGAATGCCTTGCCGCATGCTGCGGCGGCCCGATGATGATGGTCGATCACAAGTATTATGAGAATCTGACGCCGGAGAAGGTGGACAGAATTCTCGACGCCCTGGAGTGACTGAAGGATGGAACACCTGAATACCGTCTGTTATGCCACGCTCCGGTTCGATGAACCCTGGACCCTGGAGAACTACCGAAAGGTCGGCGGCTACGAGGCCTGGCAAAAGGTCATCCGGGAGCAGATCCCGCCGGAGAAGATCATCGAGGAAGTAAAGGCATCCGGCCTGCGCGGCCGCGGCGGGGCCGGTTTCCTGACCGGCCTCAAGTGGAGTTTCATGCCGAGGAATGCGCCCGAACCGAAATACGTCGTGTGCAATTCCGATGAGAGCGAACCGGGCACCTGCAAGGACCGGGACATCCTGCGCTTCAATCCGCATGCCCTGATCGAGGGCCTGGCCATCGCCTGTTACGCGATGCAGACCCGGGTCGCCTACAACTACCTCCGTGGCGAGTTCATGGACGAACCCTATCTGCGAATCGAAAAGGCGCTCCAGGAAGCCTATACCGGGGGTTACCTCGGCAAGAAAGTGCTGGGATCGGGGTTCGACGTGGACATCTACAATACCCTGGGCGCGGGGGCCTACATCTGCGGCGAGGAAACGGCATTGCTGGAATCGCTGGAAGGGAAAAAAGGCCTGCCGAGATTCAAGCCGCCTTTCCCGGCGGCGTACGGGCTGTATGGGCGGCCGACCACCATCAACAATACCGAGACTTTCGCCTCGGTGCCCTCGATCATCCGCAACGGCGCGCTGTGGTTCGCCAACCTCGGCGTGCAGAACAGCGGCGGCACCAAGTGCTTTTCCGTCAGCGGCCACGTAAACCATCCCGGCAATTTCGAGGTACCGATGGGGACGCCGTTCGCGAAACTGCTTGAGCTCGCGGGCGGCATGCGCGACGGCCGCGCCCTGAAGGCGGTCATTCCGGGCGGTTCGTCCGTGCCGGTGGTGCGCGGCGAGGTCATGATGGAAACCAACATGGATTATGAATCCATCCAGAAGGCCGGCTCGCTTTTGGGTTCAGGCGCCGTGATCATCATGGACGACACCACCTGCATGGTGCGGGTGCTGGAGCGGATCTCCCGTTTCTATTACGCGGAATCCTGCGGCCAGTGCACCCCCTGCCGGGAAGGGACAGGGTGGCTCTATCGCGTGATCCGCCGCATCGAGAACGGCCAGGGCCGGCCGGAGGACCTCGACAAGCTCGACAGCGTGGCGAGCAAGATCGAGGGACACACCATCTGCGCACTGGGCGAGGCGGCAGCCTGGCCGGTGAGGAGTTTCATCAAGCAGTTCCGGGACGAGTTCCAGTACCATATCGATCACAAAGCCTGCCTGGTGGACAGCCCGAAGCGCAGGGCGGCATAAACGAGAGTGAAAAGTTGAATGTTGAAAGTGAAAAGTGAATGAAAACGCCGGGACTTAGCAATGAGCGATGAGTGCTCAGCACTCATCACCCAGTTCTATATACCGAGATATGAGATACAAGTGAGTAACGACATCGTAACCATTGAAGTTGACGGCAAACCCCTGCCGGCGTGCAAGGGCCAGATGCTGATCCAGGTGACGGACGCAAATGACATCTACGTGCCGCGCTTCTGCTATCACCATAAATTGTCGATAGCGGCCAACTGCCGCATGTGTCTCGTGGACGTGGAAAAGGCGCCCAAGCCGCTGCCGGCCTGCGCCACGCCCGTGGTGGAGGGCATGAAGGTCCATACCCGATCGAAGCGCGCCATCGACGCCCAGAAGGCCGTCATGGAGTTCCTGCTGATCAATCACCCGCTCGATTGCCCCATCTGCGACCAGGGCGGGGAGTGCGAACTTCAGGACCTCGCCATGGGCTACGGGCGCGACATCTCGCGCTACCAGGAGAAAAAGCGCGTGGTCCGGGACAAGGATATCGGGTCGCTGGTGCAAACCGATATGACCCGCTGTATCCATTGCACCCGTTGCGTACGGTTCGGCGAGGAGATTGCCGGACTCCGTGAACTCGGGGCCACCGGCCGCGGCGAGCACATGGAGATCGGCACCTATATCGAAAAAAGCATGGTCTCCGAACTTTCCGGCAACGTGATTGACATCTGCCCCGTTGGCGCACTGACGTCCAAGCCCTTCCGTTATTCCGCGCGCGCCTGGGAGATGGTGCAGAGAAACAGTGTTGCGCCTCATGACGGCGTGGGTTCCAACATTCACGTGCATATCAAGGACGACCGCATCATGCGGGTCGTGCCGGCGGAAAACGAAGCGATCAACGAGGTCTGGCTGTCGGACCGCGATCGGTTCAGCTACGAGGGTCTGTACAGCGCCGATCGCCTGGCGGTTCCCATGATCAGGGATGATGGCGCGTGGCAGGAAGCCGACTGGGAAACCGCCCTGCGGTTTGTAAAGGACAGGATGGCGGCCGCCATTCGCGCATCGGGCGCCGGGAGCCTCGGTGCCCTGGCCTCGCCGTCGGCCACCCTGGAAGAACTGTATCTCCTGCAGAAATTCATGCGCGGGCTGGGCAGCCCGCACATCGATCATCGCCTGCGCCAGCGGGATTTCAGCGATCAGGATTCCGCCCCCCTGTTCCCGTGGCTGGGACAGGCGATCAACGAACTCGAGACGCGGGACGCGGTGCTGCTGATCGGCAGCAACGTGCGCAAGGAGCAGCCACTCATCAACCACCGCCTGCGCAAGGCCGCCCTGCGCGGCGGCAAGGTGCTGGTGGTGAACGCCTGCGATTATGATTTCAATTTCAGCCCGGCGGCGAAACTCATCGTGCCTCCCGGGGAAATGATAGAGGCGCTTGCCGGTATCGCCAGGTCCCTGGCCAGGGAGGGGGGCGGCGGTGCGGACGAGGCCGTCCTGAACGCCATTGAAAATGTCAGTGTGACCGATGAACAGGAGAAGATCGGACGGCTGCTGAAGGACGCGGAACAGGGCACGGTATTGCTCGGCAACCTGGCCACGGCGCACCCCCAGTTCTCGAGTATCAGAACGCTTGCAGGGAACATAGCCAGGCTTGCGGATGTGAAGATTGGCTATCTCTCGGAGGCGGCCAACACGGCTGGTTCCTGGCTGGCCGGTGTCCTGCCGCACCGCCTGCCGGGCGGCATGCCCGCCCCCATCACCGGTAAAAATGCCTGGTCCATGATCGATGAACCGCTGCGGGCCTACGTCATTCTGGGGATCGAGCCGGAGCTCGACTGCTGGGATGGTTACCGCGCGCTGCAGGCCATGCGCGCGGCGGATTTCACCGTGTGCCTCACGGCTTACCAGTCCGATGTCATGAAGGACTACGCGGACGTCATGCTGCCCATCGCCTTGTTTGCCGAAACGGCGGGGACCTTTGTCAATAACGAAGGTCGTATGCAGGGTTTTGACGCCGTGGTATCGCCCCCCCGCGAGGCGCGGCCGGCGTGGAAAGTACTGCGCGTGCTGGGTAACCGGTTTGATCTGCCGGGATTCGACTACAGCCAGGCCCACGCGATCAGGGACGAACTGCGAACCCTCATCGAAGACCTGTCGCCGGACAATGACGGGAAGTGGCAGGCAACGGTTTCACTTGAAACCGGCGGCAACGGCATCCAGCGGATTGCGGATATCCCGATGAACGCCATCGATCCGCTGGTACGGCGGGCGCGGGCCCTGCAGCAGACCGTGGACGTCGCCGACGGTGCCGTGCATTTCAACTGCCGTCTCGCGAGACAAATTGGCCTCGCCAACGGGGGGATGGTGACGCTCGAGCACGAAGACCGCCGCGTTGAATTACCGGCCGTGATTGACGATCGCGTGGCGGACAACTGCGTCCTGATCCACGCGGCGCACCCGGTGCACGCCCGTTTCGGCCCGTGGCACGGCGAACTGGTACTGGTCAGGGAAGGTTGATGGAACTCGTGCGCCACGTCTTTATTTTTCCCGTTTCCGAGCTGCTGTTTCCGGGACCGCTGCAGTCCTATGCCATCCTGACACTGGAGGCGGTCACCAAGATCATCGCGATCCTCGTGCCCGTGCTGTTCACCGTCGCCTATCTCCCCTACGCCGAACGCAAGATCATCGGTTACATCCAGGCGCGCATCGGGCCGAACCGCGTCGGGCCGCGCGGCTGGCTGCAGCCGATCGCCGATGCCCTCAAGCTGATCTTCAAGGAGATCGTCATCCCCAGCGGCGCGAACCGGACATTATTCATCATGGCGCCAATTCTCTCCGTCGCTCCTTCGCTTGCGGCCTGGGCCGTCATCCCGTTCAACGACGTGATGGTGCTGGCCGACATCAATGCGGGCCTACTCTACGTTCTGGCGCTGACCTCACTCGCCGTTTACGGCATCATCATCGCCGGCTGGGCCTCCAATTCCAAGTATGCCTTTCTCGGCGCGATGCGATCGGCGGCGCAGATCGTGGCCTACGAAATCGCGATGGGATTCGCGCTCGTCGGCGTACTGATCGCTGCCGGCAGCCTGAATCTTGGCGATATCATCCGGGCGCAGGACGGCAGCGTGTTCCACTGGTTCTGGCTTCCGTTGTTGCCTCTCGTGGGCGTGTACTTCATCTCGGGTGTGGCCGAGACCAACCGGGCACCCTTCGACGTGGCCGAAGGTGAGTCCGAGATCGTGGCCGGGTTTCACGTGGAGTACGGCGGCATGGCGTTCTCCGTGTTCTTCATGGCGGAATATGCCAACATGATCCTGATCTCCGTCCTCTGCTCGATCATGTTTTTCGGCGGCTGGCTGTCGCCTTTCCAGGGAATCCCCGTGCTGGGGGCATCCAGTGTGTTCTGGCTGCTGGCAAAGACATCGTTTTTCCTGTTCCTGTTCCTGTGGCTGCGTGCTACCTTCCCGCGCTACCGGTATGATCAGATCATGCGCCTTGGCTGGAAGGTCTTCATTCCGATCACCATTGTCTGGCTGGTCGTGGCCTCGGTGCTGGTGGTGGGGAGTGTGCCGCCCTGGTTTGATTGAACGAGAGATTAGCAATGAGTGATGAGTGATGAGTGATGAGTGATGAAGTCTCAGCACTCAGTCCTCATTGCTCAGTCCTCAGTCCTGAATCATAGAGATACCATCATGCTGGAGTCTGTAAAAAATTATTTTAAAAGCTTTCTGCTCTGGGAGCTGATCCTGGGACTGCGCCTGACCGGCAGGCACCTCTTCAGGCGCAAGATCACCGTGCAGTATCCCGAAGAGAAGACGCCGATGTCGCCCCGGTTCCGCGGCCTGCACGCACTGCGCCGCTATCCCAATGGCGAGGAGCGCTGTATTGCCTGCAAGTTGTGTGAAGCCGTGTGTCCCGCCGTGGCGATCACCATTGAATCGGAGCAGCGCGCGGACGGCACCCGGCGTACTACGCGCTATGACATCGATCTGACGAAATGCATATATTGCGGGTTTTGCGAGGAGTCCTGCCCCGTGGATTCAATTGTTGAGACCCGCATATTTGAATACCATGGCGAGGAGCGCGGCGACCTGATCATGACCAAGGAAAAGCTGCTCGAGATCGGCGATCGGTATGAGAAGCAGATCTCCGAGGACCGTGCACGCGATGCGCTATACAGGTAAAGAAGTTACAAGTTAAAAGTTACAAGTTAAAAGTAATAAAAACGGCCGGTGCAATGGCGATTTAAGTGATCGATACCGGATATACCTTGCCTTTGCACCTTATACTTACAGCTTTGCACTGATTCTATGTTTGAACAGGCGATCTTTTATGCCTTTGCCGGGTTGCTGATTTTATCGGCAAGCATGGTGATTACCGTGCGCAACCCGGTGATGGCCGCGCTGTTCCTTGTCCTGTCTTTTTTCTCAAGCGCCGCAATCTGGCTGTTGCTGGAAGCGGAATTCCTGGCCATTGCCCTGGTGCTGGTCTACGTCGGCGCGGTGATGGTGCTTTTCCTGTTCGTGGTTATGATGCTGGACATCAACCTGGCGCCCCTGCGCGAAGGATTTGCCCGCTACCTGCCGCTCGGCATCGCCGTTGCAGTCGTGATGGTGGTGGCCATGGGCACGGTGGTCAGTACCCTGAGCCCGGCACCAGATCAGGAGGCGGCATCACCGGGCCCGGCATACAGCAACACCGCGGCACTGGGGGAGGCCCTGTACACCGATTACCTGTATCCCTTCGAGATCGCGGGGGCAATATTGCTCGTCGCCATCATCGCGGCGATCGCGCTGACCATGCGACCGCCGCGCAGCACAAAGTCACAGAAGCCCGGCCAACAGGTAGCCGTGAGTAAGGGGGACAGGCTGAAGGTGATCAAGATGAAACCGGAAAGTGAACAGCAGTGAATGGTGAATGGTAAAAGGTGAGTGATGAGTGATGAGTGATGAGTGATGAGTGATGAGTGATGAGTGATGAGTGATGAGTGATGAGTGATGAGTGATGAGTAGGATATCTCAGATACGAGATACATTGTTTTTCATTCACCATTCACCATTCACCATTCACAGGTGAGACCTTGATGATCGCCCTTGCCGAAGTCCTGACCCTGGCGGCCATGCTGTTCTGCATCAGCGTGGCCGGCATTTTCCTCAACAGGAAGAACGTCATCATCCTCCTGATGTGCATCGAGCTCATGCTGCTCTCGGTCAACATGAATTTCATCGCCTTTTCCCATTTTCTTGGCGACATCACAGGCCAGGTTTTCGTGTTTTTCATCCTCACCGTCGCCGCCGCGGAATCCGCCATCGGTCTCGCCATACTCGTCGTGCTGTTCCGCAACCGCCAGACCATCAACGTCGATGAACTCGATACGATGAAAGGATGACCATGACCTGGGACATGGAAACGGTCTATCTGTGGATCGTCCTGGCGCCCCTCATCGCCTCGGTGATCGCCGGCCTGTTCGGGAAAATCATCGGCCGCAGCGGCGCGCACTGGGTCACGATCATCGGCGTGGGAATTTCCTGCCTGCTGTCGCTCCTGGCCTACAAGCATATTTTTTACGACGGCGGCGAGATATACAACGGCGCGGTCTATACCTGGGCAGTCAGCGGCGATGTCCGGTTCGAGATCGGCTTCCTGATCGACAAGCTGTCCGTCACGCTGATGGCGGTCGTGACCTTCGTGTCCTGGATGATCCACATCTATACCATCGGCTACATGCACGATGACCCCGGCTACCAGCGGTTCTTCAGCTACATTTCCCTGTTCACTTTCTCGATGCTGATGCTGGTGATGGCCAACAATTTCCTGCAGCTGTTTTTCGGCTGGGAAGCGGTCGGCCTGGTGTCGTACCTGCTGATCGGCTTCTGGTACAAGCGGGAGTCGGCCATCTTCGCCAGCCTCAAGGCGTTCCTGGTAAACCGGGTGGGGGATTTCGGTTTTCTGCTGGGGATTGCCGCCGTCCTGATGTATTTCAACTCGCTCGACTATGCGGAGGTCTTCAGCCGGGCGCCGGAACTGGCGGAGAGCACCGTGTCCGTGCTTGCCGGTTACGAATGGCCGGTGATATCGGTAATCTGCATCTGCCTGTTCATCGGGGCGATGGGGAAGTCGGCCCAGATGCCGCTGCACGTCTGGCTGCCGGATTCCATGGAAGGCCCGACGCCGATCTCGGCGCTAATCCACGCCGCGACCATGGTGACGGCGGGAATCTTCATGGTGGCGCGCATGTCGCCACTGTATGAATTTTCCGAGACGGCATTGAGCCTGATCCTCGTCGTCGGCGGCGCCACCGCCTTCCTCATGGGGCTGCTCGGCCTGGTACAGAACGACATCAAGCGCGTCATCGCCTATTCCACGCTGTCGCAGCTCGGCTACATGTGCGTCGCGCTCGGGGCTTCCGCCTATGCCGCCGCCATCTTCCACCTGGTCACGCACGCCTTTTTCAAGGCCCTGCTGTTTCTGGCCGCGGGCGCGGTCATCATCGTCCTGCATCACGAACAGGACATGCGCCGGATGGGCGGCCTGTACAAGTACATGCCGATCACCTGGCTGACCTGTTTCATCGGCGCCCTGACGTCGATCGGCTTTCCCGGCACCTCGGGGTTTTTCTCCAAGGACGCGATCATCGAGGCCGTGCACGCCTCGGCGCTGCCGGGCGCCGGCTTTGCCTACTACGCCGTGCTTTCCTGCGTGCTGGTGACCGCGCTCTACACCTTCCGCCTGTTTTTCCTGACCTTCCACGGGAAGGAGCGGATGGACAACGAGACCTGGCAGCACCTGCATGAAGCGCCGGCGGTGGTGACGGTGCCGCTGTCGATCCTGGCCGTTCCGTCCCTGGCCATCGGCGCCTGGCTGGTCGGGCCGATGCTGTTTCAGGGGTATTTCGGCGGGTCCCTTTACGTGTCACCGGCCCACGACGTGCTCGCGGAACTCGGCCGCGACTATCACGGCGCCCTGGCCTTGACCCTGCATACCTTCAGGCACCCGCCGGTCTATCTTGCCTTTGCCGGCGTCATCCTCGCCTGGACCTTCTACATCCGCGCCCCGGGCCTGCCGGAACGCATTGCCGCCTCGCTGCGGCCCCTGTACCGGTTGCTGGTTAACAAGTACGGATTCGACGATTTCAACCAGGCCGTGTTCGCGGGCGGGACGCGCGGCATCGGCAGGTTGCTCTGGCAGCAGGGCGACGTCAGGGTGATCGACGGTTTCTTTGTCAACGGTTCGGCGCTGGCCGTGAGATGGTTTTCCGGGGTAATCCGCCATATCCAGTCGGGTTACCTGTATCACTACGCCTTCACGATGATCATCGGCCTGCTGATCCTGCTGGCCATGTTCGCGCATGGAATACTTCGGGCCGGTTAGCGGGATGGCGACCGAATTCCCCCTGCTGAGCCTTCTCATCTGGGCCCCCGTCCTCGGCGGTATCTGGGTGCTTTATGCCGGCGATCGGCAGGAGATAACGGTCAAGTACCTCTCGCTCGGCGTATCCTTCATCACGTTCCTGCTGTCCGCGCTGCTGTATGTCGGCTTCGACACCGGTACGCACGAAATGCAGTTCCAGGAATTCACGCCCTGGATCAGCGCGTTTCATATCAACTACCACCTCGGTGTGGACGGCATTTCGGTGCCGTTGATCATCCTCACCACGTTTACCACGCTGCTCGTGGTGCTGGCGGGTTGGGAAGTGATAGAACAGCGCCTGTCCCAGTACATGGCTGCTTTCCTGATCATGGAGGGCCTCATGAACGGCGTGTTCGCTGCGCTCGACGCCATCCTGTTTTACTTTTTCTGGGAGGCGATGCTGGTCCCGATGTTTTTGATCATCGGCGTCTGGGGCGGCCCCCGGCGCGTCTACGCCACCATAAAGTTTTTTCTCTACACCTTCCTGGGATCGGTCTTCATGCTGGTGGCGATCCTGTACCTGTATTTCCAGGCGAACAGTTTCAGCATCCTGGAACTGCACGAGCTGCCGATCGGGCTGACGGCGCAAAAGCTGATCTTCATCGCCTTCCTGCTGGCCTTTGCCGTGAAGGTGCCCATGTGGCCGGTGCATACCTGGCTGCCGGACGCCCACGTCGAAGCGCCCACCGGCGGCTCCGTCATCCTCGCCGCCATCCTGTTGAAGATGGGTGGGTACGGTTTTCTCCGCTTCAGCCTGCCCATCACCCCGGATGCGAGCCAGGCCTTCGCCGAGCTGATGATCGGGCTCTCGCTGATCGCGATCGTATACATCGGCTTCGTGGCCCTGGTGCAGCAGGACATGAAAAAGCTGATCGCCTATTCCTCGATTTCCCACATGGGATTCGCCACCCTGGGGTTTTTCACCGGTTTCGGCATTTATACGGCCACGGGCAGCATGAGCGGCGCGGTGATGGGCCTGGAAGGCGGCATGATGCAGATGGTCTCGCACGGCTTCATCTCCGGCGCCCTGTTCCTGTGTGTCGGCGTCATGTACGACCGGATGCACAGCCGCGAGATCATGGATTACGGCGGCGTGGTGAACACCATGCCGGTTTTCGCCGCGTACATGATGCTCTTCGCCATGGCGAATTCGGGTTTGCCCGGCACCTCGGGGTTCGTAGGGGAATTCCTGGTGATTCTTAGCAGTTACCAGGCGAATTTCTGGATTGCCTTCGCGGCCGCCACCATCCTCGTGCTGGGCGCGGCGTACACGCTGTGGCTCTACAAGCGGGTGATCTTCGGGGACATCGCCAATGAAAACGTCGCGGAGCTCCGGGACATCGGTTTCAGGGAAACCCTGATCCTCGCCCTGCTCGCGGCGGCCGTGCTCGTATTCGGAGTCTGGCCGGCACCGCTGTTCGAGGTCATGCACCCGACGCTCCAACACCTGTTCGAGCACGCCCTGCAATCCAAGGTGCCGCTGTGATGATGAACGATATCCGCGTGCTGGCCCCCGAGATCCTGCTGCTTGCCCTGGCCTGCGCCGTGCTGGTGATCGATACCTTCAGCCGGGACACGGCCCGGGAATTGACCTATCGCCTTGCGCAGGCGTCGCTGGCGGCGACGGCGGCACTGGTCATCTACCAGTTCGACGGCGGGACGGTGCTTGCCTTCGGCAATTCCTTCATCAGCGACCCGATGAGCGCATTGCTGAAGATCTTCATCTGCGTGATCACCTTTCTGGTTTTCCTGTATTCCCGCGATTACCTGAAGGAAAACGAGTGGATGAAGGGGGAATATTTCGTGCTCGGCCTGTTTGCCGTGCTCGGGATGATGGTCATGGTATCCGCCTACAGTCTCCTGACCATCTTCCTCGGCCTCGAACTGCTCTCGCTGTCGCTTTACGCGATGGTGGCCATGCACCGTGATTCGCAGGCGGCGTCCGAGGCCGCCATGAAGTATTTCGTGCTGGGTGCGCTGGCCTCCGGCATGCTGCTCTACGGCATTTCCATCCTGTACGGCCTGACGGGGACGCTCGAACTGGATGCCCTGACGGCCAGGATCAGCCGGTTTGACGGGCAGACCGAGCTGCTTGTCTTCGGGCTGGTGTTCATCGTCGTCGGCATCGCGTTCAAGCTGGGCGCGGTGCCATTTCACATGTGGATCCCGGATGTCTATCACGGTGCCCCGACGTCCGTGACCCTGTTTATCGCGAGCGCACCCAAGCTCGCGGCGTTCGCCATGGCCATGCGGTTGCTGGTGGACGGCATGTATTCCCTGCTTTCCGACTGGCAGGCCATGCTGATCATCCTCGCCGTATTGTCCATGGCGGCAGGCAATATCATCGCCATCGCCCAAAGCAATATCAAGCGCATGCTGGCCTATTCCACCATCGCCCACGTCGGTTTCCTGCTGCTCGGCCTCGTCGCCGGTACGGGGCAGGGTTTCGCGGCCGCGATGTTTTACGTCATCACCTATGCGCTGATGAGCCTGGGCGCTTTCGGGATGGTAATCCTGCTCAGCCGGCGGGGATTCGAATCTGACAACCTCGATGATTTCAGGGGACTGTCTGAGCGTAGCGCCTGGTTTGCCTTCATCATGCTGATCCTGATGTTTTCCCTGACCGGCGTGCCGCCCTTCCTGGGGTTCTGGGCAAAGTGGTTTGTCCTGAAAGAAATCGTGGCCGCAGGTCACGTCTGGCTTGCGGCCTTGGCCGTCGTGTTTGCGATCATCGGCGCGTATTATTACCTGCGGATCGTCAAGCTCATGTTTTTTGACAGGCCCGAGGCGATGACGGCGATCAAGGCCTCGCGCCAGATGCGGTTCGCCCTGAGCGTCAACGGCCTGGCCCTGCTAGTCCTTGGCCTGGTGCCCGGCACATTGATGTCCCTGTGCCTCGGCGCGCTGGCACCGTAACCCGAAGGGGAGTGAAAAGTTAAAGGTTGAAAAGTGAAAAAAGACGGCAGCTACAACCGGTCATTGCAAAACTCGTGCTCTCTGTTTCACTACGGTCTGAAACCGGAAGCCCTGACCCAGCGGGTCAGGCTTACGCCGACACGCCGTGAATACATCCCTGTAGGCTCGACGCCGGCCTCCCTGCCGGCGACGGTCGGCTTAAAGCCTGACCCGCTGTGATGAGGGGGTGATTTCCGGCTACCTTTCCATACACCATGCTGCCGGGCTGTCCCCCGGAAGACCGTGTGCCGCAGGGACAGCGGCACCCGAGCCTACAGGGATGTATTTACGGCGTGTCTTCCGGGGGACAGCCCGGCAGCGT
>Ga0137829_11391794_pt1 | contig 12571 bp, 14 predicted proteins | sample OV2TP2_FD_97737 | JGI IMG/M metagenome (GOLD analysis project Ga0137829, IMG submission 97737) | reverse complement strand
AGAAACCCTGCCCTGCAAAATGACATCGTCACCCAGCTTGTATGAGCCCTTGTTCATCTGTATAGTTACAGACGCACGATCTCTAACTTCGAATGTTAACGTGCTACTCACCTTACCTGAGACAGTTTGATGCGTTACCTCAACCGTATTCCTGCCAATCAACGATGTATCGCTATTGATTGTAAATTGATGTGTAAAGCCTCCAGAAGAGTCCAAACTGACACTTGCGGAATGGTGTGAATTGCCCGAAGGCCCGGTTACAGTTATTTTTGCTGGAGAATCTGGATCGAATGAACCTAGCACCTGTCCAGCAATTGTTGCTTTCATTCCTATGCTGTAAACCGTTCTGTCCATGCTTAGTGCAATTTTAGTTGCCCCAAAGGCTGAGTACGCTTGTGACAACAGAACTAATGAAATTGTAACAATCAGCAATCCTTTTGGCGCATTACTAATACGCATATCATGAAAACATAATACCCTATACTTATTGTTTATGAATAATGAAGCTTATAGTAAAAGTAACTATTTTTTGCTTATCGAATCAAAATCAAAAGAATTCTTGTGATCCACAAATCGCATCTTCGACACTTTGTAGTATATCACTTCGCCCCGTCTTTCTATCACAGCGATAACAGCCTCCTTGCCCATTCTGCCTATTTGCTCTATAGCTTTGTTTAACTTGTCAATGCGCATTTCAGTGCCTTCGTTTATCCCAAAGACAACGTATTTTGCCGATTTGTTGCCATACTCGCCCCGTTCATAGACCCTGAAATCAACGCCGAAACCAAAACCTTCCTTGGCAACATACCCCCTGCTTCTTAGGTCTCTATAGACAAGGAACCTTGTCCATGCTTCTCCATCCTGCTTGAGCGACACGTCAACGAGTTCATCAAAATCTATGACACCATTTTTGTGCTTGACCGTTATCTTGTTCACATGCAGCAAGTAAAGAGCTTCATAGAGCTGCAGAAAATACTGTTTCCCATCTCTTTCTCCATAGCCCTTCTTTGCGAGCTCGTCTATCGCCTTTTCATCACTAACCAAGACCTTTCCGTTTGCAAGCTCGCCCTGCACCGCATACTCTATCTCTTCGGACATAACGATTAAATCATCCCATCGTGATTTAAGCATTCAACTCGGTGTGTGTTATGAAGGGAAGAAACTACAGAGAACCTAGAGGGATGCCTTATGTCAGGCGAGAGTTTATCGCTGGGAGTCCGCAATCGAAGATTGCAAAGTTTACTGGCGGTGCTACTGGTGATTATGACTTCAAGTTAGAACTTGTTTCAAACGATGCGAAGATGCAGGTGAGGCACAACTCGCTTGAAGCTGCTAGGCTTGCGGCCAACAAGGTTATGTCAGAGATAGGCGAAACGGCATTTTACAGTCTGCTGAGAGTGTACCCGCATGTTATATTGCGAGAGAACAAGATGATCGCCGTTGCTGGTGCTGACAGACTGCAGGAGGGCATGAGAAGGGCTTTTGGAAAAGCAACGGGCTTGGCTGCAAGAATTAATCAGGGTCAGGTGATACTGGAACTTCGTGTCAAGGCAGATGCGCTTGAAAAAGCTAAAACTGCGATGAAAACAGCAGCGAGCAAGTTACCTACAAAAACCATTGTAAACATAGTTCCTCTTAAGGAAGAAGTTGCGAAACTTCTGAAGTAAAAGTTTTGTTAATGAAATATCACTTTACCTGCGATGCTATCTGCTTTATCTGCTCTGGAACCTGAACCTTCTGGCCTAAACTTTGGTAAATTAATGCAGCTATGTAATTCGCTTCCTCTTCTATCGCCTTTGCAAGGTTTGTGTCCTTGCTCGCTAGTTGCTTCTTTACATCATCATGGCTCAATCCTACCAGTTGTTCTGGCTTTGGTCCGCTACCTATGCGAATAAACTTCCCTCCTATGAATACGAATGGTATAACACCCTGTAAGTTGTAGTTGTCGATTATGGCATTGTCTGCATCTGTGAAATGATCCGAGTCCTCAAAGTTTCTGTCTTGGAACTCCTTGCCCACAAACTCGACGTAATCGCTCTTGAACTTTGCCCCTGAAAAGTTGTATGTCGGCAGGTTAAGGAATGGCTCGTTCTTCTCTGCACTTCTGTCTGACTTCAATTCTTCCCACGTGCCGAAATGTTTCAATGCCTCAATGATTGACCACCTCTCTGCAGCGCACCACGGACAGAATCCTGCTCCCAGATAGTAAACGAAGACCTTGTTGCTATCACGTTTGAAAGGTTCCTTTGCAACATCGAACCTGCCAAACAATTTCTGACTCATGCATACGTGCATCAACTCGCACATTCTTTAAACATTCCGTTTATGGTATTGCTGTTACAAAGATGTCAAGGTTTTGTGGTCTACGCGTTATAATATCCTGCTTAATTACTAATTATGATGTAATTGCGTAAGGAGATAATCGTTCTAGCATTGGGTGGAAACGCTATAATGAGCGAATCCAGAACGTTCGATTCGCAATACAAAACAGTATCCAGTGCAACCAGAGATATTGCCGATCTTGTTGCACAAGGATATAGAATTGTGATCACACATGGCAACGGCCCACAGGTGGGAGATTCATTGCTCAGGCATGAATCTGCGAAGGAACTTGTTCCTCCTTTACCGTTATTTGCATGTGTCGCAGAAACACAGGGTTTGCTTGGATTCATGATCCAAGCATCACTGCTGAATCACCTGAAGAAACTTGGCAAGCGAAACGATGTAATTAGTTTGATCTCGAAGGTAAGTATTTCTCCGAAAGATCCTGCATTTAAAGACCCCACAAAGCCAGTTGGTTCGACTTATGCTAAAGACGAACTTGATGCCATTATGAAACTAAATCCATCGCTTGTCGTTAAGGAAGTTGCGCCCAACAAGTATAGGAGGGTTGTGCCATCACCCGATCCTGTATTTGTCTTCGAGGTTAACGCAGTAAAGGATCTTGTTGAACGAGGCTATGTTGTCGTGGCAGCCGGCGGGGGAGGAATTCCCATAACTGTGGATAACAAGATGCGGTTCGTTGATGCTGTGATTGATAAGGATCTAGCGAGTGAAAGACTTGCTACTGGAATTAAGGCGTCAAAATTCATAAGCTTAACGGATGTTGAAGGTGTTTACATAGGCTACAGAAGCAAGAACAGAAAGTTGTTGAGAAAGATCAGGGCAAGCGAAATGAAGAAGTTGTTAAAGAAAGGCGAATTTGAGAAGGGAAGCATGGAACCCAAGGTTAGGGCTGCAATAAGGTTCGTTGAAAATACTGGCAATGAAGCGATAATAGCTAACCTTAGCAAGATAAGAGAAGCACTGAGGGGCAATTCTGGCACAATTCTTTACAAATGATAAATTAATAATAATCACATATCGACTATGCATGGTGCGCAAAGTTATCATAATGGGTGCAGCTGGAAGAGACTTTCACAACTTCAACGTGTTCTTCCGCAACAACCCAAGCTACAAGGTTATTGCATTTACCGCAACACAAATCCCTTACATAGAAAACAGGGTTTATCCGACAGAATTGGCAGGAAAGATGTACCCGCAAGGAATACCGATCTACAGCGAGGAAAAGTTAACCGAACTTATATACAAGCACGATATCGATGAAGTCTTCTTTTCCTACAGCGATGTGTCGCATGAAACTGTGATGCATGCCGCTTCAAAGGTAATTGCTGCAGGTGCATCCTTTACACTTCTTGGCACGAAAGATACCCAACTGAAATCAAAAAAACCTGTAGTATCCGTGCTGGCAACGAGAACTGGTGCGGGTAAAAGTACCATTACGAAGATGGTTGTTGATGCTGCAAAGAAGAACGATCTCAAACCTGTAGTGGTAAGGCATCCTATGCCCTATGGTGATTTGAAGATAGCGGTGCAGCACTTCAAAACCGTCGAGGACTTCAAGCGCTATAAAATAACGATAGAGGAAGAGGAAGAGTATGCAGTTAATATAGAAAGCGGGGTGGAGCTTTTTGCAGGGGTTGATTACCAGCAGATTCTTGAGGAGGCAGAAAAAAGTTGCGATGTAATAATCTGGGACGGAGGCAATAACGATTTTTCGTTCTACGTTTCTGATTATACAATAGTTGCCGTTGATCCGTTAAGAGCTGGGCATGAAATCAAATATCATCCCGGCGAGGCAAATGTTATACTTGCCGATGCTCTGGTCATCAACAAGGTTAACGTTGCTGAACCTGCCATGGTTGAAAGTGTGATAGAATCCTGCAAGAGACTCAACCCCAAAGCGAAGATATTCAAGATAAATTCTGAAGCAACTGTAGATAACCCAGATCTGATCAGAGGTAAGGATGTTCTTGTCGTCGAGGATGGTCCATCAATAACACATGGCGAGCTTAGAGAAGGAGCTGGCGCTACAGCTGCCAAGGCATTGAACTGCAAGTTAGTTGATCCTAGAGCAAAGGCCGTTGGCTCCATAAAGAAAGCATACGAGAAGTTTCCATGGATTGGATCTGTATTGCCTGCTTTGGGATACAGTGCTGAGCAATTGCAGGAACTGCAAGACAGCATAAACGCTGTTGATTGCGAGGCTGTAGTGTTAGGTACACCAGCAGATCTGAGGCAAAGAATTAAGATCGCAAAACCTACAGCAAAGGTAAGGTTCGAGGGTTACGATGCTGGAGAGCCAAGATTTACTTCTTATCTGGAAGAGATCTTCAGGGAGATTAAAGGCAAGGTTATCAAATAGGAGCAAAACCGTAGTAACCTGGCGCTTGTTGAAGCTCCTCCTCCTTGCTGGGTTTCAATTCTACTATAGATATCATGTAGCCATCTGGATCAAGTATTATTGCATGCTTCCCAAAATCCTCTTCCGCTGGTTCTTTCATAAATCTTACACGCTTACGCTTTAGCACCTTGTATACTTCATCCATATCACTTACCTTGAATGCCACAAGCATCCCGATCTTTGGTTTCTTGGATTTTGTTCGGAGTTTCTTTGCAGGATGCAATGCCAAAACTGTGCCATCTTGAATGAACTCCGTCCAGTCCTTGGACTTGCTTTTGAGTGCAAGACCTAAAGTATTCTTGTAGAAGTTTATTGATCTTCTCATGTCTGATACCAGCAGTATCACTGCCCCAACCTTTCTGAACATAATCTCTAAATTATACAATTTTTGGGGTTAAATGAACTTTCCTAAAGAATTAGCCTGCTATGATAAAGTGTATCACAAATAATGGCAAAGTTATAATATTATGATTATAGAATGCATAGTTCATGCGGTGGTCGTCTAGTTAGGTCGTGATGGTAAAATGCTGTCTGACCCTAGAATTTATGCAGAAAATGTTACTAGAACACCAAATTCTGCATAACTAGCTTGGTCTAGGACGGCAGCCTGCCACGCTGTCGACCCGGGTTCAAATCCCGGCCACCGCATCCGTCCTTCATATCTCATATAATGAGATTTAACGAGAGTATGACGTGTTACTGACATAATTTTATGATGGTATTCCTGGATTCGGGTTATAGCAATTGCAAAACAATGAAGATGAAATAATTAATGAACTGCTTGCATTGGGTATACTTAGACATAAAAATGGGCAGTTAATGGTCTCTGATAACTTCTATATGGTCTTGGACGCAGAAAGTTTCATGTCTAAAGGCAATTCAAGGCAGAAAATTATGCATACAGTTTATCGCTTTGCACCTACTGTAGAAAAGCAGCGAGCTTTGACTTATGTAAACGTGATCGAAGGATACCTTCTTCAGAATTGATTAACATACAATTATCTTACAACCGTAATGGCTAGTATAGCAATTGCGATAAAAATTATCCCAACTGCTATGACCCAGTTCGGATCCAGATCGGACAATGTCATGCCATAACCTATTATTGCCAGACCAACGATCAGGAGTGTTACAAAACCAGGTAATCTTGATAATGGGCGCATCCTGCTATTTTCTGCACGATGGGTATATAATCTGAAACGCAATGGATCAGTGTTCAAGCAATTGTTCGTCAATTTTGGCTTCTTTTGATTCTAGCCATTTAGTTCAGCATGCACTTTTTAACAAATCCTCAACAACACTAATTGATTAACTGCAAAGTTCCTATATAATCAGATCAGAATCAAGGAGGACTTGAGTATTTAAGACTCCCCTCTCTATCATGCTTAGCTAGAGACGTGTTTCGTTAGATAAAATGTAGCAGCACTTAACTTCGTCAAGTAATTTCTTTAACATATCTATGTTTCAGATAGAAAGTGCTAAGTTTGAAGCATTCGCTTGAGCTCTGCCAGCGAATGTATGACATGCTCCCCATCGATCTTCTGCTCTCTGTCGATCAGTAATGCATTTACGCCTACAGACCTTGGTATTGCCAGATCGTGCTTTGGATCATCTCCGATATGCAGTATCTGCTCTGGTTTTATGGCCATTTTTTTGCATACGCTGACATAGAACTCCTTGCTCTTTACTATCTTGTTAAAATCCGATACCGATGAGAATGTATGCGATATGAATTGTTTGACATGCTTTAACACTTGGAGTTTGTGCTCAAGTATTATTCTAGCATTATTCGTTGATATCACAACTCTATAATTTTTGCTGAAATCGCCAAGCAGATAAACATCGTCATAGATCCCTTCAGCATACCTTACCTTGTTCAGGACTTCCTGTATATTTGCTGCAAGACCAAACCTTTCAAACCAGTATTCTGGGATATACCATCGAGGATCATCAGGGCCTATCCTGTCATACTCGTCAAGTATGAATTTCTGTGCCTGTTCAAAACTGATCTTGTTCCTTTCTGCAAAAAGTTCTGGAATAAGTTGGTTCCAGAAGATATCGTCAAAACCCTTTCTTATCAGCGTGCCGTCAAGATCGAATGATAGTACGCCTAACACAGAAGCATTGCTTTTGCGAGCATCAATGCTCTGTCAGAATCACTTTCCACTATATCTTCGTTTTTGTACTTCTGGTTGAAGTATATCAGATCGATCATCTTGCATCGATCCATGTTCACTACGGCTGTGCCGCTGCTACTTTCCGTACGAGCGTTTGTAAGTACAACGAACTTATCTACTTCCAGACCATTTGCCTGCGATATCTTCTCTATGCTCTTACCATGATCCTTGTTTATTACCACTGCAACGGCTACCTTGCTGCCGCTTGAATCGCTGTATACGGCATCAACACTTATGCCATTGTTCCTGTGCCCGTTTGGCGGCTCCAGCTTCGAAACCCTTCCCTGTTCATGGGCAAACATAACAAGGCTCTTTACAGCGTCCTTGACATTGTTCTCCAACACATCGCTATCAGCACAGTCCCTCCTTATCCTTATGAACTCCGATATTGGCACGTTCATTATGCTTCCCCTGACCCTCAAACCCGGATATGCCTGCTTTATCGTCTCGTCAAGTGCATCCTCTGTAAGCGTACTAGAGTTCTGTCTGTTCGCTATCTCCATCGCGTGATACATTATGTTTAGCATAGAACGTATGTTCCTGAACTCCTGGAATTCATCGTAGATAACCTTCACCTTGCTAACTATATCGTTTTCATATGTAGCAAACCTTACGTCCTTGACATTCTGTCTTATGTATTCCAGCACTATGTCAGAAACTTCATCAAAGGTGCTCGAGCCTGCTAGGTCGATCTTGTAGTTCGCCTTCTCAAGCCTGTCAAAGATAGATGCACTTGCATTTCTAACATCATCATACAATGATGGCGTTGTTATCAAGAGCAGTATAGTAGATGGCAGGTGCGCATTTACTACTGCCTTGACAAAATCTATAGAATCTTGGTTGGCATCAAACTCATCAATTTCTAACATGGTTACCTTGCCCAGAAACCTAAGGTTCAGCCTTGCTATTGCCGCTAGTCTTGCTAGCATGCCTTCGAGTCCGCTGATATCTGATGGGTCTCTAAAGTCGTTATACACAACCTTCTTTATCACCATGCGTTCGTCAATGTTGAACTCTCCTATCAGCAGCTCATTTAAAGCGCGTATATCTGGATCTCTTTTACCACCAAGCACCTCTGCTGCCAAATCCGCTACGCTCTTGCCCCCAAATAATGAAGGTCTGAAGAACTTCTTTGCAGGCTTATCGTTATCAAGTGCCCTATTCGTTATGTATTCTATTATCGACGCTTTAAACTCTGTAAGGTATTCATCGCTGAAACCTGCAAGCAACGCAGCATAAAGGCTCTGCAGATTCTTTGGCGATATGGTGCTGAGATCAACATATGAGCATATGGTATTTGTCTGCATCGACTTTATGTGCAACGCAAGGTGTGTCTTGCCAGCACCAACGTCCTGAATAACTGTTATCAGCCTAAAGTCTCTTTCACTAGCACTCCTTTCGTTTGAAACCTTGCTTGTAAGTTCGTTTATGCAGTTAAGTATTGCCTTCTTTGCGTCCCTGTGTCTCGTGCCTCCCAATACCCCAGCATCCATAAGTGTTGGTGTTGGGCTGCTCGGATACGGGTTCTGTGTTAAATTATACGGGTACATCAGATACACCTCACAAATCCGTGCACTAGACCCCGAACTATCACTCCTTCGTTCCCTCCGGATGATAGTTCATAACGGTTGTTGAACTGATCGAATAGTTGTGAAGCCAAAGAGTAGAAGTTCTGCTTGGATATGCTGTACTTGCCGCACACTCTCTCCCTGATCATTGCAAGCTCGACCCAGCCTATCGGTGTTGGTATTTCTGTTATTGTTCGATCGAACTCCATCTTGAACTGATCAAGTGTCAGATGGTTTCCGTTATGGTTGTCATCATCCTTTATTGGCGGTGTAGTAGCCTTGAGATCGTTGCTGATCTTTGAAATCTTGCTTGAAATCTTGCTGTTGGTATTGGAGTACATATCATAAATTAACTTGAACTTGGGATCGCTGCTGACAAGGTGCTGCATGTAGTTATTCTTGGACCAGTATGTTATTGTGCCTCCCTTCTTCTCGGTAAATATTAGGCCTTGAGAGAGAAGCTCGTCTATCGCCTTGCCTGCCTTGGCCCCAAACTCTCTTCTCAACTTCATCCTTCGTATGCCCTGCACGCCTGCGGATTCTATACGTTTGTATAACTTATCGTTGGACATTGCCCATAACTCAATTGTAAATTATTTATGCGACTGTGTCATCTACCGTGGACAAACCGTTAATAATTTTTGCATTGTGAGAATTAAATAAATCCAGTCTGGGTACGGTTTCTTCATACTTGGACTTAAGCAAGAGCGATCAGGCCTATGCTCCCGGCTACGCCTATGAAGTTGGTATGTACGAATAGTATGCTTATTATCGATAGTATGGGTATGAGCTTCTCCTGAGGCACTACGCTAGACTGTTTTGCGTATGGTTATAAACTCTAATGTGGTCTCATACAATATTATATTGCTAGCAAGTTATATCATATTAAAATTTAATATATACAACTCGATAATATCTTGTTCGATGATAAAAAAGGTGAAGGAGTATGTTCATACCGTAACAAGGTTGGGTACGGTTACAATCCCTATTCCCATAAGGAGGAAGTATGGAATAGCGAAGGGCTCCAAGGTAAGGTTTGTTGAGACAGACGAAGGCATTCAACTGGTGCCATTGACATCGATAAAGAACCTATTTGGGACAGATAAGGAAAGGGAAGGTGCTATTCATGGTATGATAAAAGAAATTCTCAACGAGAGGAAGTAGATGGCAGAGCCAAGGGCGTTCGTTCTCGATTCTCCTATACTTTTGCTTTACTTTGCTGGCGACAAAAGGGTTGAAGATCTGGTAAATAAAATCAGCGATGGTGTAGCAGAGGGCTACATGCTTGAATTATGCATATCAGAACTTTTTACGAAGTTTGGCGAAAAGTTAGGTTATAGTGCAGCAAACAAACGATTGGAAGCTATAAAGAATTCAAGGATCAAGATAATGGGTGTTGATTACGAGCTCATGAAAGTTGCTGGGCAGATCAAATCCATGCACAAGGGCAAACTAGCAATGATAGCTGCGTATATGATAGCACTAGCAAAGAACCTTGATGCGGTGCTAGTAACAAGCGATGACAGTATAGCAAGGACAAATGAAGTTAAGATCGAATATGTAAAGTCAAAAGGCTAGTTCTTCTCTTCACCTTCAAACTTTTCGAATTCCTGCAGTTTCTCCTTTCCTCTCTTCATTACAGTGAATATCATAAGCAGTACGGCGATCCATATTGCGCTCATTATCACGTTCTGGAAGCTGACATAAACATATGGTTGCGCTTCAAGTATATTCTCCTCCAGCTGTAACATCTGTTCCCTAACATCTAGAAGCCCTGTGTTAAATTCTTCACTATCTCTAGGCAGCGTTGACAAAATTCTAAGCCTGTCCATCATTCCATCGATGTTCGTCTGCATCACACCAAAGTCTGTCTTTGCCGTTGGAAATGCCCACACAGGGTTACCTTCTTTGGGAACCAATGGCTTTACGCTGGCTAGATAATCAAGTATTTCTTCTGGTGCAGAAGACACCCTTGCAACATCAAGGTAACCTCTAGCCTTGTCCAATGGATATACTGTTGTGCTGTAACCTATGTAAGCCATGGTAACGCCGAATATCAGAAATCCAAGTATGCCAACCATCACGGCCTTGTAGTGCTTTGCAACCATCTTTCTATCCCTGTTATTACTCTTAGTTTTACCATTGCGCCCATTTTTAAATGTTGAATGCACTATGCTAAGGTACGATATGTAGATGAAACCTACCGTTTGCAGTGCTAATATCGGAACGTAAACAGGATTGCCACTGAATATGGATATGAATATGCCCAGTATGCCGTAAGCACCGAAGAACATCTCCAGCAGTGTTGTCTTGGTGAAGGGTAACGCGTATGCCTTGTCCCTCCATTCTTCGCCCTTCTTGGTTATGCCAAACTTCGGCGTGCGCAGAAATTCAGGCTTGCCTCCGTTCATGGCATCAAATACTGCAATGGTATTGTTAACAGATATTCCGGTTGCGAACAGTATCAAGTAAACGTATGCCTTCGCTTTGTTCAGCCATGATTGCTGCCAGAGCCGTTTTATTACATAAATGTAAAACGCCGGTCCAAATAGTATGTAAGCAACCAAAACTGTTATTGGATAGATACTAGCAGGGTAAAGTTTGAAGTCCATTGCAAGCAGCAACGGAAGTAGTAGAAATTGTAACAGCATCAATGGATGCACTATATGTCTTGTTAATTGTATGAAAGCTTGGATCTTCGTGTCTGCCTGAAGCTTTCTGTGCATTGCAATATCACCAGCAAGTTTTACTGCGCACTGTATCGAGCCCTTTGCCCATCTATACTGCTGCCTCTTTGCAGCGTTTATCTGCACAGGCAATTCGCCATCACAAACAAGGTTGTCCAGAAATAAACAGCGCCATCCCTTCATCTGTGCCCTGTAACTTAGATCCAGATCTTCGACAAGCGTGTTCATGTGCCAGCCACCAGCGTCTTCGATGCATCTTTTGCGCCATATACCAGCTGTGCCATTGAAGTTCATGAAAAGGTGCGTTAGACTCTTTGCTTTCTGCTCGATCAGAAAGTGGAAGTCGAGGCTCAGTGCCTGAGCCTGTGTAAGTGCCGAATAGTCCTCGTTGAGATGGCCCCACCTGCATTGCAGCATTCCAATCTTTTCTGATGAAAAGTAAGTCATGGCTTTTTTAAGGAACCAGCTGGGGGGTATAAAGTCAGCATCAAAGATTGCTACAAATTCGCCCTTTGCGGTCTTAAGACCTTCCCTTAACGCGCCAGCCTTGTAACCTGTTCTGCTCTTCCTTGTTATGTGCTCAATGTCATAACCTAGTGATCTGTAGTGCTGAACTAGGTTTCTGCAGATCTCTTTTGTATCATCTGTAGAATCATCAAGGACCTGTATCTGCAGCCTATCCTTTGGGTAGTCTATCGCGCATACGGACTGTATCAACCTAGCTGCAACGTACCTTTCGTTAAAGATGGGTAACTGCACAGTAACTGCTGGAAAACCGTTTGGAATTGGTTTAACACGCCGCCTATTTTTCCAAGAAAGGTAAACAAGGTAGTAAAAGTTAAAGCTGTAGAGCGACATTACCCAGGAGATCGTTATGAAGATGGCAAAGGTTATGTAGCCCAGCATTTGGCTATGATCTCTCGGGTAAATATATATACTATTTCGCTATGAATTGCGTAAATCACACGCAAAAATGAAAAAGTGGAGTTTGGGTTACTTGGCGAACGGATGAACCCCTTGTTTTATCTCTATTGCCACTGGTGGACATACAGTTTCACATGCCATGCAGAATATGCATTCTGACTCCCTTGTTGGATCTGCCTTCTTTTCTGACGCTGGATGCCCTGGGGTTTCGAACCATTCAAATACATTGACAGGGCATGCTTCGATGCACGCACCATCTGCTATACAAATGTCAAAGTCAACAGCAACAGCTGTACCATGTATTCCTAGTACATCTGGTGAATTTACTGGTCCCCAAACATGATGCCCAAAGTGGTCTTCCACCACTTGCCTTGTGCTCCTAAAACCTTTATCGATACCGCCTCCAGATGACGAAGGCGCTACAGTTGGTGCTGGAGCGGGAGCTGGTTGTGGCTGTGCCTGCGGCTGAGG
>Ga0137829_10310740_pt1 | contig 12618 bp, 14 predicted proteins | sample OV2TP2_FD_97737 | JGI IMG/M metagenome (GOLD analysis project Ga0137829, IMG submission 97737) | reverse complement strand
ATTAAAATATCAACTCCAGAGTCTTCAATTGCAGGGGCTAATGCTCCCGCAATATCTCCATCCCTTATTAATCTTATCCTAGAGCCGCATTTCCTTATTTGTTCAATTATTTCCTTATGCCTGTCTCTGTCTAAGATTATTACAGTAACCTCATCAATTGGCTTATCAAGCTTTTCGGCAACAGAGCGCAGATTTTCTTCAACATCCGCATCTAAGTCAACAGCGCCAGCACATTTTGGGCCGACTGCAATTTTATCCATATACGTATCAGGAGCATTTAATAAGCAACCAGCAGGCGCTGCTGCAAAAACTGACATCGCATTCGGGTCGCCTCTTGCAGTTATAGTTGTTCCTTCTAGTGGATCAACTGCGATATCAACCTCCATCCCCTTCCCAGAGCCAACCCTCTCGCCAATATAAAGCATAGGAGCTGAGTCCCTTTCACCTTCACCAATAACAATAGTCCCGTCCATGTCAATGACGCCAAAGGCTTTTCTCATAGCTTCGACAGCGGCTTGGTCTGCTGACTTTTCATCGCCTTTGCCCATCCAGTAAGCCGAGCTTATGGCAGCAGCTTCTGTCGCCCTTACAAAATCCAAAGCTAAATTCCGGTCCATCTTTCCTATCCATCTTCCTTATGTTATGCCATTAAAAACTTTCCAATGCTTTCCCAATGCTATCCAATTCATCGGAAAATTTTTTCCTTTATAAACTTTTCCATTTATCATACTTTATCATACAAAAAGCGAAACATTTAAATAGGCAAAAATTTTCAAGTTAAAAGAAATTAAAAATGAAAGAGCGAGTTACTATTACTCTGGATAAGAACCTGATAAGCCAGATAGATAAAAGAATAGACGGCATAGGCATAAAAAACAGATCACAGGAGATTGAATTGCTGCTTGCTGAGGCGCTTGGCACTAATATACCGGGCAAGGCTGTTCTTTTAGTTGGAGGCAGAGGAACAAGATTGAGGCCTTTGACTGATAAAGTCCCAAAAGCCCTTCTTGAAGTTCAGGGCAAGACAATAGCAGAGCATTTGTTTGATTTATTAAAAAGGCATGGGATAAGGGATGCAGTTCTATGCATCGGCTACCTGAGGGATAAAATAAAAGAGCATTTTGGAGATGGAAGCAAATTTGGCGTAAACATAGATTATGCTGAAGAAAGCGAGCCTCTTGGGACTGCCGGGCCTTTAAAGCTTGCAAAAAAATATCTCAAAGACAGCTTTATTGTTTCAAATGGCGATGAGCTGAAGGACATAAACATTCCAAGAATGTTCAGGCTGCACAAAAGGAAAAATGCGCTTGCGACAATTGCATTAACGACTGTTGAAGATCCATCCCATTATGGCGTGGCAAGGCTTGATGGCTCAAGGATTATTGAGTTTGTTGAGAAGCCCACTAATCCGCCTTCAAATTTAATAAACGCTGGATTCTATATTTTTGAGCCAGAAGTTATTGATATGATACCTGAAGGGTATGCAATGCTTGAAAAAGATGTATTTCCAAAATTGGCGAAGTTGGGAAGATTAAGGGGGTTTCCATTTGCAGGGCAGTGGTTTGACATTGGAAATATTGAAAGGTATAAAATTGCAGAAAGCAAATGGAAAGGTATAGTGCCGATTGAGGAAGGGGATATGGAGTTGGAGTAGTTATTAAAGAATACTTAACATAAACTATTAAAATACGTTAATTGAAAATAACACAAAAAATAATAGAGGCATTGGAATTAAAAAAGAAATAATAAGATTCAATGGAAAAGAAATAAATATTTTGCCATTTTATGAATATTTACTTAAATAATATAGATGATATATAATAACAAAATGCTCTCAGAAATCTTCAAGGCATACGATGTAAGAGGAATTTACGGCCAAAACCTGACAGAAGACATTGCTTATAAGATTGGCAGGGCTTTTGTTTATTTTCTTAAATGCAGGGAAGTAATTGTCGGCGCTGACATGCGGATTTCTTCGCCAAAGCTAAGCAAGGCTTTTATGAAAGGCGTTACAGGGCAAGGCGCAAATGCAATTAATATTGGACAGGTATGTACAGATGCAGTCTATTTTGCATCAGGACTTTTAAACAAGCCCGGCGTTATGTTTACCGCTTCCCACAATCCGCCACAATATAATGGAATGAAATTCTGCAGAAAAAATGCAATTCCAATTAATGAGAATACGGGCTTAAGAAGGATAAGGCATATCATTGAGCAAAATAAATATCAAAAAAAGCGTGAATTTGGAAACATTATCAGGAAGAATATTTTAAATGATTATGTTAAACATGTGCTTAAATTTATAAATATAAAAAATCTGCAAAAATTAAAAATAGCAACTGATGCAGGCAATGGAATGGCAGGGAAAATGATTCCGCTGGTTTATAAAAATCTGCCAATAAAAATTGTTCCGCTTTATTTCAGGCTTGATGGCACTTTTCCAAATCATCCTGCTGATCCATCAAAATATGAAAACTTAGCTGGTTTGCAGAAATATGTTCAAGAGGAAAAATGCAACTTTGGAATGGCTTTTGACGGAGACGCAGACAGGATATTCTTTGTTGATGAAAATGGAAATATTGTAAACAGCTCATTGATTTCAGCGCTGATAATAAAAACTATTTTGCTTAAAAAGCCAAAAGAAAAAATAATTTATAATGCAGTATGCAGCCATATTGTTCCAGAGACAATAAGACAATATGGTGGGACAGCAATAATTGAAAGAGTAGGGCATTCTTTTATAAAAGATACAATGAGAAAAACAAAAGCGCTGTTTGCATGTGAGCATTCTGCGCATTATTATTACAGGGAAAACTATAGGGCAGATTCAGGCATTATAACAAGCCTTATTATTTCAGAGATTGTTTCAAATGAGAATAAGCCATTATCAGCCTTGCTGAATGAGTTTAGAAAGTACTGCACAATAGAGGAAACAAGCATTGAAGTTAGCGATAAAAATGCAAAATTAAATGAGATTGAGGCAATTTATAAGCAATATAAGAAACAATCTCCAGGAAAAATCTCAAAGCTCGACGGCATTACAGTTGAGTTTAATGACTGGTGGTTTAATGTCCGGCCAAGCAATACGGAGCCCTTATTAAGATTAAATTTAGAGGCTGATTCTGAGGAACTGATGAAGGAGAAAAAAAAGGAATTAATAGGCATTATAGGCAATTAAGGCTGTAAATAATCAGCAATCCAATTTTTTGGATTCTGCCGGTTTATAACCAGCAGGGCAAAAAGCCCGACAGGTTAAACAGCTAAACCAAAAAAAAATGAACCTATACAGCCATCAAATCCCCTCCAGCCTCCTAATCCTGTCATTTATATCAGGATGGGTGGAGAACATTACGTTCATTCTTCCTTTAAATGTCCTTAATGGGTTTTCAATGAATAAATGAGCAGTTGCCTTGTTAGCTGCCTCAACCAATGGCTCTTTATCGTCTCTTATCTTTTTCAGCGCATTGGCTAATCCCTTTGGATTTCTTGACAATAATGAGCCGTCGGCATCCGCAAGAAACTCTCTTCTCCTGCTCACAGACAGCTTTATCAGCTGCGCAATTAAGGGAGATAATGCAGCCAAAACAAGCCCTAAGGCAAGAATTACGAGAACAATTATGCCTCCTCCTCTTTGGCCGCTTCCTGAACTTTTCCTTCCTCTCCCATAAATAAAGCTTCTCAAAAACAAATCGCTGAGCAGGGCAATAACCCCGACAAGAACAACGACAAACATCATCATCCTGATGTCATAATTCCTTATATGAGACAATTCATGCGCTATAACACCCTCAAGCTCATCTCTTTTAAGCCTTTGAATCGCGCCAGCTGTTACAGTTACAGCAGCGTGCTTTGGATCTCTCCCAGTCGCAAAGGCATTAATTGCGCTGTCATCAATAACATAAATTTTTGGAGTAGGTATGCCTGCAGCAATAGCCAATCCTTCAACAGTATTTACAAGATGGGGGTATTTTTTCTTATCAGCAGGAACAGCATGGCTCATGCTTAAGATCATCTTATCTCCAGAATAAAAGCTTATTAAAATCATAATTGTTGAGAACATGATTGCAAACCCTAATCCAATAAAAGCATCTCCAATATAAAGCCCAAAAGCGTATCCAAGAAGTCCAATAATGATAAAGAAAAGTGCGATCAATAATATGGATTTTCTCTTGTTTAACGATATGTGCTCATATAAGGTTGGCATTTTAATTATTTAATTTTGTAATTTACCCATATTTTTTTAAAAAAAGGCAAAGTTAGAGTAGATAACATAAAAGCAATTGAAGGGACAATTGCATTCAGCCATGGTTTTGTGATATTGATTGCCTGAAGGTAGAATCCTATTGCCAGGTAAGTAAATAAAGCGAGCAAGAATCTCCTGAAATAACTTATTTCCCAAGCTTTGTCTAATTCTACTTTTTTATTTCTTTTTTCTATGTTTTCAATTTTATTTTCTAAGTCTTTTAGAGTAGCCATTTTTACTGCAAGTTGGAGCATATCGCTAATTATATTTATTAATTATATTTATTTTAATTTAAAATTCCACCTTAACAGCCTTTTTCTCCACTTCCTCAGACTTAAAAAACTCCCTTTCCTTAAAAGTAAGCATATTTGCAATAACATTGCTAGGGAACTGCTGTATCTTGTTATTTAAAGCCATCACATTATCATTGTAAAACTGTCTTGAAAAGGCAATCTTGCTTTCAGTGCCTGCCAATTCCTCCTGCAGCATCTTGAAATTCTCAGAGGCTTGTAGCTTTGGATAATTTTCAGAAACCGCAAATATTGTTTTAAGGGCATTGGTTATTGAGTCGCTTGCCTTTGACTTTTGGCTCATTGAGCCTGATACCAGGCTCGATCTCATCTTGGTTATTTCTGTAAGCACGCCTTTCTCATGTTTCATATATCCCTTAACAGAATTCACTAAATTAGGTATTAAATCATACCTTCTCTTTAGCTGCACATCTATCTGGCTCCATGCGTTGTCCACCCTGTTTCTAAGCGCTATGAGGCTATTGAATGTTATAACTAAATATAAGACAATAAGCGCTATTATTCCAACTATCAGCCACACCAATAAAGCTGCCATAAATACCACCTTTAATTATTGTTTTTTCCAGCTTTATAAATGTTTTTAATTTGCTGGCTACAGCATTATATATCCATTTTTAGACCGCTTTTTAGTCAAATGCCGATGGGGAGATTTGAACTCCCGACGGACACCTTTCCTAAACAAGATTTATGAGAGTGTCACTCTGTTGCCCACAACCTTTTTGCCTAGCAAAAAACTTGACCAAAAAGTTTCCAGGCTGAGTTACATCGGCGTAATCTTTAAGAATAGATAATGTTTTAAAAAGATTGCTAATAATCAAACAAACTTCCTTATCTTTTCTGCATATTCCTTGATTTCATTGTCAGCATATTTTAGATGGCTCCACTTAATCCTTAGCCTGTCTTTTTGGAATCTCGGTATTATATGTATGTGGGCATGATTTACTACCTGCCCGGCTTCTTTGCCATTGTTCATTACAATATTAAAGCTGGCATTTCCAAAGCTTAAAGACAGCGCCCTTGCAATCTTTTTTGCCGCCTTCATTATATTCATTATTTCATCGTCTCCCATCTCCACTAAATTCTGAGAATGCCTTTTAGGCGCAACAAGGCAGTGGCCCTTATTGGCAGGCATTATGTCAAGAAAACTTATTGAATGCTCGTCTTCATACACCTTTGCCGAGGGTATTTTGCCTGCAATGATTTTACAGAATATGCATTCTTCCATTGTCATTTTAATTCAAAATATTCAATATCATTTAAGTCATCAGCGTCGATAATAACGCAATTCAGCCTGTCTTCCGGGTAACTAGAGCCTACATTTATGCAAATTGCGTTTCCAATCTTATCTCTCCACGAGCCGCTCATTTTTGGGCTTTCATGGATATGCCCATGCAATGTTAAAAGAGGATGCTCTTTTTCTATAAACTCCCTCACAGCTTTGCTTCCAACGTGAGCGCCAAGCGCTATAATGTCTAATTTTGTATTAAAAGGCGGTGCATGAATAACATAAATAGTTTTTTCAGGATTTGATAATTTTTTAAATTCTTGTAAATCTTCTTCTATTGTCCCATCTTCTTTTTCTATGGTTCTTACTTCTCCAGAAAATAATTGCATTGAATTTTTATCATTCTCAAGATCAGGCTTTTCCCAGTCCTTTAAGCGGAACGGAGTTGGATTAACAAAGCTGTAGCCAGCAATATTAAAATTTTTATTTAATTTGATTGACTTTTTGTGCGCTGATTTTAATATATTGTTTTTTTCTGCGCTTTCTACTATTGAAAAATTAACTCTAAAATCATCATTGCCCATTATTGCATAGATCTCCTTATTTTTGTTTTTCCTTTTAAAATCTTTAAACAAAGGGATCATAAATTTCTCAAGAAAATCTTTTTGAATTTGGATGCCTCCTTTCGGGCATAAGTCGCCGCCAATGACTATTGCATCAACATTTTTATCTTCTGCTTTCTTTAGCAATCTTTTGTAGAAAGCTTCATTGCCATGCAGGTCTGCGGTATAGAGGAGTTTAAAGGTCATTTTAATTAAGGCTATGCTTCAATTAAAATGGACCGGCCGGGACTTGCAATGCGTAGCGTTGCTCGCTTTTCGCTATTTGAACCCGGAGCCTCGCCCATTTTGGTATGGATAGCCAAGGGCGCATTAATCTGGAGTTTTGCTTTACCAGGTTTAACTACCGGCCCATTAAATTTATTAGAAAAAATGCTGGTTTAAAATACTTTCTTAAATAAATAGGTGAGGCGGTAAGTGCCGCCGAGCACTAACATGCGTCGCAGACGGATTGACAATAAAAGTTAAGAATAATAATTAAATTTACTTAACGGCCAGCTTAACATCCCCTTCATGCACTGTTTTTCTTCCAGAATGCTTTGCTATTTGCACTGCTTTTGAAGAAATTTTGAGCGCAATGTCAGTAAGGGCGTCAGTAAAAGCATCAACTGCGTCTTCTGAAACTCTTTTAGCGCCTGCTTTGATAAGAATTCTTGCTACAGACGCTTTTGGTATTGTAGAAGTTTTTCTCTTCATTGACCCTCTTTATTAATCCCCCGGATAAAAATAGGGGAAGAAAACAAAAAATAACCCCTTAGCCTTTGTGCATTAGCTACCCTAACATAAGTTATTTATATAACTTTCGCTTTTATGTTTTTATTTTCAAAGGTACCATTACCATGGAAGAACTAAAAGGTATAATATTAAAATATGCCTTACAGAACGCTATAAAATACAAAGGCAAAGCAAATATTGGCGCTGTCATAGGCAAAGTTCTTGCTGAAAACCCCGACTTAAAGGAAAAAGCAAAAGATATAGGCAAAGGGGCATTAAGGATCATAAATGATGTAAATAAGCTGTCATTGGAAAAGCAGGAAAAATCTCTTCAGGAAATTGCGCCTGAATTTATGCAGACAAAAGAAAGGGCTGAAGAAAAAAACATTTTTGAATTTCTTGGCATAAGGGAAGGGCAGAAAGTTGTGACAGCATTCCCTCCTGAGCCGAGCAAATACCCGCACATAGGGCATGCAAAAACTATAATTATGAACTACGAGCTTGCAAAGCGCTATAATGGAATCATGTATTTAAGATTTGAGGATACCAATCCAGAGCTTGCAGAACAGGAATTCTACAAAATACACATAGAAAATTATGAATGGCTAGGGGTCAAGCCAGACAGGATTGACTATGCGTCAGACCACATGGAAGAGTTCTACAAATTCGCTGAAAAATTGCTCATGGAAAATAATGCTTATGTCTGCTCATGCAAGCAAGAGGAAATAAAAGATAATAGAAAAAATGGAGCTGAATGCCAATGCAGGTTCAATCAGGCTGAAATCAATTTAACCAGATGGCAGGAGATGTTCAAGGAGAAAGCAGGAAAACATACCTTGAGGCTTAAAGGACACATGCAAAGCCCGAATACAACATTAAGGGATCCTGTTGTTTTTAGGATTATAGACGAGTCTCACCCAAGGCAGAAGAAAAAATACAGAGTATGGCCTACTTACGACTTTGAGAATGCAATAATGGACGGGATTGAAGGAGTAACACATCGGTTAAGAAGCAAGGAGTTTGAGCTGAGGAATGAGCTGCAAAGGCTTGTGCAAACACTTGCAGGATTCCCGGAAACAAAAATTTATGAGTTTGCAAGGTTCAATCTTGAAGGAGTTGAAAGCTCTGGAAGAATCATAAGGGAAAAGGTTCAGAAAAAAGAGTTTATTGGGTGGGACGACCCTGCATTGACAACTTTAGTTGCATTAAGAAGAAGAGGTTTTTTACCAGAGGCCATTAAAGATTTTGTGCTTTCTACCGGCATGACAAAGACAGAAGCAGTTCTTAAATGGGATGATTTAATAGTGCATAATAGAAGATTGCTTGATTCAAAATGCAATCGCTATTTTTTCATTGAAAACCCAAAAGAAATTAAGATTGAAAGCGCGCCTGAACAAACAGCAGAATTAAAGCTGCATCCCGATTTTAGCGAGAGGGGCGTTAGAAAACTCAAAGCCAAAGATAAGTTTTATGTCGCGGAAAGAGACTTTAAGGAGTTTAAGGAAGGAAAATTAATCAGATTGATGGACTGCCTGAATTTCAAAAAAGCAAAGAATAAATTTTTTTTTGACTCATTAGAGTATAAAAAATATAAGGATAAAGGCGATAAAATCATTCATTGGCTCCCTGTCCAGAAAGATTTGGTTAAGGCAGAGGTTTTAATGCCAAATAAAGAGATAAAAAAGGGGTTAGCTGAGCCATTGGTCAAAAACTTAAAAGTCGGGGATACAGTGCAGTTTGCGAGATTTGGGTTTTGCAGGCTTGACAGCAAAAAAGGCGACAAGCTTATCTTTTGGTTTACTCATGGCTGAACTAAAATTGTTCAGTCTATTGCACAATTTTTAAGGAAATTGTTCAGTGTAATAGAAAGCTTTAAATAGAAGAAAAATTCTGGATTTGCTCATGATAGCGAAAGAACTATTAAAAGAGGTTTTATCAGAGCAGGAAAGAAAAATAAGGCAAACCAAGAATGAAAGGCTTGTTATAAGGGAAAAGCTCAATGAAATCAAGAGGTTTATTAGGATAAAGCATAATATAATTATCACAGGCATTAGAAGATGCGGCAAATCAGTGTTTCTTTCACAGATAATAAATAATTTTTTTGATAAATATTACTATATAAATTTTGAGGATGAAAGGCTTGCAGATTTTGAGCTAAAAGACTTCAATAAGCTTTATGAAGTTTGCATAGGGCTTTTTGGCAGCTCTAAAACATTTTTCTTAGATGAAGTCCAAAATATCAATGGGTGGGAAAAATGGGTAAGAAGGATGTATGAGGATAATTTCAGGTATTTCATAACAGGCTCAAATGCAGCATTACTCAGCAAAGAATTTGCTACTTCACTGACTGGCAGGCATTTGCAGTTTTCAATCTTTCCATTCAGCTTCAGGGAATTTTTAGAGCTTCGCAGTTTTTATCTAAAGGAAGATGACATTTATGCGACGGAAAGAAGAGCCTTAATTATGAAATATTTTTCTGATTACCTGACAAATGGAGGGTTTCCTGAGTATTTGAAGTATAATAAAATAGAAATTCTGCAGGAATACTTTAATGATATAATACAAAGGGATATTGTTGAAAGATACAATATTAAAAATATTAGGCAATTAAAAGAATTAGCAAGGTATTTGATAACCAACACAGGAAACTTGACAACTTATAACCAGCTTAAAAAATTGACTGAAATTAAAAGCGTAAATACTGCAATCAATTATGTTTACTATTTGGAGAATGCCTATCTTTTGTTTAAAGTCCCTTATTTTAGCTACTCCTTGAAAAAACAATTTGCCAATCCTTTCAAGACTTATACAATAGATGTCGGATTAAGGAATGCAATAAGCTTTAAGTTCAGCAAAGACATAGGCAGGATTTATGAAACTGCTGCAGCCATCGAGCTTAAAAGGAGAAATAAGGAGATTTATTACTGGAAAAACCAGCAGCATGAAGAAGTTGATTTTGTTGTAAAAGATAAGCATAATCAGCTAATACAGGTTTGTTACGATATTGAAGATATCAATACAAAGGAGCGGGAAGTAAAGGCATTATTGAAGGCAGGCAAAGAGCTAAACTGCAATAATCTGCTAATAATAACAAGTGATTATGAAGGAGAAGAAAAGATAAAAGGCAAAAAGATAAAGTTCATGCCGCTTTGGAAATGGATGTTGGAGTGAATGCGCATAATTGGAAAATGTTAGTAAACATGCAGTCACATTAATAAAACTTGAAAATGGCCAAATCAGCAATAGTAAAATCCCAAGTAAAAGAGCTTGCAAAGATTGATGGAAAAAGCTTAAGCGTTGCAGAAGAGTTCTACAAAGCATTAGAGGAAGAAGTCAAAAAAACCATAGAGAAGGCATGCAAAAGGGCAAAGCAAAATTCAAGAAATACAGTTATGGCGAGGGATTTATGAATGGTAATACCTATGCACATCCACCTTTCCATTAATCTTCTGCTCTAATACCCTCAGCTTTTGCTGTCTTTTTGCCTTTTCCATTAGAAGGTATCTTGTTTGATTTTTTATATTATTCAATGATTCCGTTAATTGCATGATCTTTTCATTATTCTCTTCTATCAATCTGTATTTTTCCTCTTGCCCATTCCTCATTTCTTGCTCTAAAGAGCGGATTTGCTTCTTTAACTCATTCATTTCACCGTCATCCGGCTTAAAAAATCTTGCATATTTTCTCTCCCAATCAATAAGCTTGCTAATTTTTTCCTTTAGCCTGTCAATGTCGCTGTAGCTTAGCCTCATTCTGATAATGGATTTTCTCATCTTATGGAGATGATCGCTTACATCCTCTTTTGCCTTGTTTCTTTGGGCATAAACCCTGCTTGTCAGAAAGAGATGTTTTGTAAAATGTCTTAGAGGTCCTGTAATGAGCATCTTATTTTGTCCCATCTTTCTTTAAAGTAAGTGTACCACATTCAGCTTTCAAAAATTTTTACTTCTTAAACATCCCAAATAATCCTTTTTTCTTCGGCTCCTCTTCTAATGGAAATGGCTCTTCCGGAAAATCTAAATCCGGCGAAGGATATGGCTCCATTGGCGGCATTTCCGCCCCAAAGCCAGTTGGCATCGGAGGCGATATAGCGGGCATCGGCGGCATTATTGGCGGCATCATTTGCTGTTGAGCTCTTGGCATGGCGGGCTCTGGCTTCTGCCTCCAATCCTGTTGAGGCAGGCTCACAGGCGGATTCATAAAAAGGTTTGGCTCTGGAATCTTTTTCTCTTGTTTTGGCCTGAAGAGCGGCTCATCCTCTTTTGGAATGAATATTGGCTCTTCCTTTTCTTTTGCAGGAGCGACAAATTTCTCTTTTATCATTTCAACTATCGCAACCATCCCTTCTGCAATAGTCCTGTTTTGATCGATTAGCTTGTCCAGCCTGGAGATTATGAGCTCGTGCTTTTTTATGTCAGATTCACGCTCTTTTTCCTCGAGCTTCATCTGCTCTGCTGCTGCCCCAAAAACCTCAACAATGTCATTCATTGTCTGCGCAAGATGCTGCACAGCGTCGTAAAGCTCTTTTGTAGAAACATCTCTCCTGCCTTTCACAGATTCTAATTCCTTCTTTAATTCAGAAATATCCTTGTATGGAACAAAATCATAATCTTCTTCGCCCATTCTTATCAGCCTCTTTTTTTGTCACTAGGCATTCCAAAGCCCCTTTGAGAGGTTTACTCACTAACGTTCGTAAGCCCTCTTGATGAGGTTTTGAAAATATATAAATCCGCCCAGTTAAAATCAGAAAGAAAAATTAAAGTATATAAAGATTTTGGTTAAGCTTATTTTAACTCAGGATTCATGCCAACTCGGACGTAACCCTGATGTGTTAAGGCACAAAAATGCAGTTGCTTTATGCCGTCTGGAATTCTGTAATAAGTGCCGATATTTATTTCCATAATCCCTTTGATTTCAGAAGCATTAGATAAAGTATCATTTTTGATATCGGGAGCATTAGATAAAATAGAATGATAGTCAATACGATACCATTTTCCTTTACCTATCTGTATTGCGCCTCTCATAACGAAGTATCTGTCATCACCTTCTGGTAAATTAACGTATGTCAATCCTGTATTTATAAATACATTATCAGACGGAGCAAATCTAAAGTTTTCTTCTTTAACTATCTTGTCCAACTCCATTTCTCATCACTTCTCCCTGAACTCTTCCATCTTATCTTCAAAATTTTTTGTTTCAAAGCTGAATTCCATCTTTCTCACCTCATTTTTTCTTAACTAATTTTTCTTGATTTCATAGCATTATGATTTGTCATTTTTTAGCGCGCCTTTAATCTTTATAAGATTTTTAGAACTTTATAACAATTAAAGGCGGTTTATTCGCCAATAATGATCAGCACTATCAGCACTAGCAAACTCACAGAAATTCCTAAAATAATTTTGTTATTGCTTTGCGCCATAATAAAATGTAAATCAATGGTTATATTTAAATATGTCGGAAATATACCATTAGTTTATGACTATTATGACTAATGGACGTAAGTCC
>Ga0137829_10589887_pt1 | contig 12643 bp, 12 predicted proteins | sample OV2TP2_FD_97737 | JGI IMG/M metagenome (GOLD analysis project Ga0137829, IMG submission 97737) | reverse complement strand
AAGGAGGTGAGAGCGACCTAGCGTAAAAATCTAGCAAGGCTTGCGGTTTGGCAGCAGGAGACCCGAGGCGTTTCGATGGTCGCGCCTCGGGTCTTTTGCTTGACACCGACAGACGGGTTCGAACGTTAACGGGTTAGAAGGTTAGAACGTTTTAACCTGTTAACCTTCTAACCTGCCAACCTGCCAACCTGTTAACCTGTTAACCTGTTAACCTTCTAACCTGCCAACCTGCCAACCTGCCAACCTGTTAACCTTCTAACCTGCCAACCTGTTAACCCGTCAACCTTTCTACCCCGTCCACCTGCGAACCCCCGTAGTATAAAGTGGGGTTTATATTACTTGGAAGGGAGGAGACATCTCCCGTTCGCCCTCAGTGGAGCGTTATGTCAAGCCTTTTTCTCTTTTTTAGTGCTCTTGTAACATGTAACACCCTATATACCCCCAGGTGTTACAACTGGGGTATTTAGGGTGTGCAACTGACAAGAGATTGTAACATGTTTCATCCGTCTATTAGCGGCTAAACGGGGCTTTTTGTAACACCTTGCAACAGGGGTGTTACATCTTGTAACACCCCCCCCAAATTGGGATACCACTGTTACAATGATAATGTGCACGCGACAGTATCACCCCGTGTGATGTTCCCGGGCCAAAATGGCAAACAGTCCGTTGCCCCGGGAGATAAACAGCGCCTTATTCCGGCTGAGGGTGGCCCGCACAACGGACTCGGACGCTCCGAGCATCTCCGCCAGGGTTTTGTAATGGCGTGGCCCCTCTTTGAGCAGCTGGCTCAGCCGCAGCTTCAGAGGCAGGCCCTTGCTCAGCTCTTCGGACTCTGTGGGGTCCATGGGCGCGAAAAGCACACGGCCCGTGTCGAAGCTCATGCGATACGCCCTGGGCATCTGGTACTCGGACCGGTTCACCTTCAGGTGGTACAGGCCCAGGTACGTCACGTTGTTGACGCGATCGACGTCGCCCTTCATGTGCCACGCCGATCTCGTGTAGTTCCGCCAGAAAACCGACCCGAAGATCGTATCATCGTCCTTCGGTATGTGGCCAATGATGAGCGAGGAGCAGCGGAGGCCTCGGACGGCTGTAAAAAATCCGGTGACCTCGTTCACGTCGGTCGGCTTGCCGGAGGCCGGCCCAGCGGAGTCTATGATCACAAGCTTGATGCCCTCCTCCACGGTGATGCGCTTCACGTAGTCGAAGTCGTCCCGTAGAGGGCGCGCGCAATAGCGGTATTTGATGTCTGGTCGCCAGGGGATTTCCAATCCTGCTGCGATCCACTCTGCTCGCTCGGCTACGTCGTAGCTGGTCTGTTCCCAGTCGAGATACAGAACCGGCCCTGGCTCGACTCCGATATCATCGATGGGATAGCCCTCGCTGGTCAACACTGCCAGGTAGGTGGCGAACATGCTCTTCCCTATGCCTCCGTCGCCGTATAACATTGTGGGGTGATTCTCAAACACAAAAGGGTCGACGCGGTATCGGATTGAGTTGTCGATAACGACGTCACGGATGGAGATGACCGGCTCCCCCTGCCGGAATAGCAGCAACACCCTTGTTGCGGCCGCCTCGACCATGGTCTCCCACTGGCGCCCTGGGTGGAGCTCTGTTAGCGCCTTCCCGAAGCTCTTCTTCGTGCGCTGGCTGCCCAGGTTCACTGTGTCGAAGGCGACGTGAGGGAATGGCAGTGCGTGATCCCTGACCCAGACCTCGGCTCGGACACTGCCGTGGGAGTCCTCACGGATGCGCTCGAACGTCATTTCCACGGTGTCCGGGGGCCAGGTCGCCTTGTACACGCCTCCATCGCCGGTGATTTCTAGGCTCATAGCTCTACTCCCTGAAAGGTTGCACCGTTGTTCCCGGGCGTAGGGGATTGGAGTTGGGCGACCTGCCGCTCGATCTCAAGGAACTGCTCGAGGTGGTCTAGCCAGCGCCAGGATTGCCACCTGAACGCTGGACACGTACTGGACTCGGTCCCACCGGGCTGACTTAGGCGGCAACCATTGTGGCTTGCGATGTGGACTGCGCGCGCCAAGGCCCACGCCTGGATCTCGCTGTCGCCGTATTCGTTGCGCGGTTCCTGGTCGCTTATGCGCGTCTCGGCGGCCAGGAGCCGCTCCTCAATAGCGTCTATCGCCTCAACCAGGCTGGCGAGCAGTGTGGATTGTACCTGTACGACCTCCTGGAGCCGGATGACGTGCTGAACCAGGGCGGCAGCGATCTCCCCAAGCTCCACGACCACAGCGCCGACGGCACGGGTGTCGTCCATACTCCCTCCTTCTGGGGGCGTTAACGGGTTAGCAGACGGGTTGGAACGTTAGAAGGTTAACAGGTTAAAACGTTCTAACCTTCTAACCTGTCAACCTGCGAACCCGTCTGCTAACCCGTATTTTGCCAGGACGTGACACAGGTCGCAAGGTCAATCCGCCACGAAACGTGTAGGCTTGCACCTTGCGCGGGGTCACCCCTCATGATACAACTGTGCGTGAGGCAAAGGTCAATATGGAGCAGGTACAGCGGTGGCAGGGCGAGTTCGGTGATCGCTACGAGGCTAGGCAGGGCACTACGCAGAGCAGCGTCCAGGCCCGCTGTGATCTGCTGGGGGGCGCGCTCGACCTCGTGAGCGACGATCTGCGGGACGGCCTGGTGGTCGAGCTGGGAAGTGGTAGAGGGGACAATCTGGTAGCCCTTGAGTGGCTCTGGGGGATGTCCGGCGTGGCAGTTGACGTGCGCCGACCACCGAGCCACTCAAGGGCGGCGGTTCACTGGCTGCAGGCATCGGCGGGCGCCGTGCCGCTGCGCACTGAGTGCGCTGACCTCGTGCTCTCTATGGGCCTGCTGATCCATGTCCGACCGGATATGCGCCCTCCGGTTCTGGCTGAGATGTTGCGGATTGTTCGTCCTGGTGGTCACATATCTGTCTTCGAGTATTTCGCGCCGGAAACGAGACCCGTCCCGTACCGAGGCCATGGCGATATGCTGTGGCTGGCCGATTACGGTGCCTTGCTCCAACAGGCTGCCGCTGGGCGGGTGGACCTTGAGCCTGTGGACTGGGGGCATGCGTATAAAGCCATGGGCGATTGCGATGACCTGGCCTGGTGGGTATTCACCCGAGGCGGAGGGATCTGATGCTGCCACTGCGTGTTATCCCCGTCCTCCTGCTGGATCAGGGGCAGGTCGTTCAGACCACGCGGTTTGCGATCACCAATCGCCTTCATGCCGACCCCGTGTATACAGCGTGTACCTTCGGAGAGGCCGATGCCGACGAGGTCATCGCCCTCGACATAACCAGGCGGCGCACGGAGGAAACCAGGGCGGTGTTTGAGGATTGCGTCTCGCGGCTGGCGGATGCATTTCTGGTTCCCCTCACGGTGGGTGGTTGGATTAGCTCCGTGGAGGATGTGGCCGTGTTGATGCGTCTGGGTGCAGATAAGGTTGTAGTTAACACTGCTGCCCTGGACAACCCCGGGCTGATACACCGGATCAGCAGCTTTTACGGATCCCAAGTCCTGGTGGTCTCTGTTGACTTCGAGCTGACGACGGGTCGGGTCTGGGCTGACCGATTTCGGGCCGAGACTGAGTGGGGATACGCTGAGTGGGCGGCGCATGCCGTCTCGCTAGGAGCAGGCGAGCTCCTCCTGAACACTCGGCAGAGTGACGGCTCTGGAGTGGGCTATCCACTCGAGCAGTACGAGAGCATCGCAAGGGCTGTTGCCGTGCCCGTCGTATTTATGGGGGGAGTTGGCAAATGGGAGCATCTGGTCGCGGGAGCCCGAGCTGGTGCATCGGCGGTGGCGTTTGCGAACCAGGCCCACTACAAGGAGCAGGCGGTCCGCCGTGCCAAAGAGCATATGCTCCGGGCTGGCCTAGCTGTCCGACCCGTGATGAAGATTGACGGAGACAGGGGGCAGGTAAAGACGGTCACAACAGCTGGTAAGCACCCTTGGGATATCCAGGAGGTCAGTCATGGCTGAGCCACGTCTCTGCACTCGATGCGTGTACCCGGACAACGCTCGCCCAACGATCCAGTTCGACGACGACGGGGTCTGTTCCGGCTGTCGGTATATCGAGTCGCGCGCCAGTGTGGATTGGGCTATGCGTTGGCGGATTCTAGCAGACATGCTGAGTGAGCACCAGGTCCGACAGCGCCACCTGGGAATCCCCTATGACTGCATTATCCCCGTCTCAGGTGGCAAGGACAGTCACTACCAGGTCTATGTTGCCAAACAAAAGCTGGGCCTCAATCCCTTGCTGGTCACGGCCAACCATACCTGGAATACGCCGTGCGGGCTCGCGAACCTGCGTAATCTGGTGACGCGCTTCGGCTGCGATCTCGTTCGGTTCACGATTTCGCCAGAGAGCGCCCGCAAGGTTGCGCGCTGGGCGCTCCTGGAGATGGGCGATATCACCTTTGCCTATCACGCCTCGATCATGTGCTGGCCTATGCGCGCCGCCGTCCAGTGGCGGGTGCCCATGGTCGTTTGGGGCGAGGAGGGATTCAGCCAACTCACCGGCATGTTCCAGGTCAAGGACGAGGTGGAGTACACGCGCTGGAAGACGCTGCAGCATGACCAGCGTGGCTACGATCGAGAGGACCTGATTGGCCGTGGTGACCCGGGCCACGAGCTCACATGGCGGGATGTGGAGTGGATGCGCTATCCCTCCGTGGACGAGATCGAGTCGGTGGGCGTGCGCGGGATCTACTTGAGCAACTATCTCCCATGGGATGCGCATGCCCAGGCGCGGGCGATGCACGAGCGTTATGGCTTCGGCCTGATGCCCTTTCGTTATCGTAGCTACAGGACCTACAGCAAGACGGACGATGCGGCGAACGATGTCCACGATCTCCTGAAGTTCCTGAAATTCGGCTACGGGCGAGGCACAGACGATGCATCCGAGGACATCCGCTATGGTCGCCTCAATCGGCATGATGGGCTGGAGCTGTCGGCGTTTCTTGACCGGCAGATGACCCCTCTGTGGCGGGAGTTGCTCGGCCTGGTGGACGTGCCCGAAGACCGTTTGCTCATCCGGCTAGGCGAGTTGGCCGATGGCGGAGCTGCCGCTGTCGAGCAGCGGTGGCAAGCCCTTCAGGTGGCATCGCGCATGTCGTTTCGGGCGGCGTATCCTGCCTTGTATGCACACCTGGAACATGGACGTCCGCTGTGGACTGGCGAGATCGGAGCTATCGACGGCAACTCCTACGCGGGATCGTATATGGGGGTTCTGTAGATGAAGGTTTTGGTAACCGGAGCGACCGGCACCTTCGGCCACGCCTTTACTCGGCATGTTTTGGCTTTTGCACCTGGGGTTCTGCTGCGACTCATGGCACGTCACGAGGTCAATCTGCAGCGCATGGCGCAGCGCTTTGTCGCCGACTCGGATCGGCTGACCTGGATTTTGGGAGATGTACGGGATCGGGAGCGCGTGGACCTGGCGATGTGGGGCGTTGATGCTGTAGTTCACGCGGCTGCCCTCAAGCAGGTTGACATGGTTCAGCGCAATCCCCTGGAGGCGGTTAAGACCAACATCGGGGGATCCGTCAATGTGCTTCAGGCGGCGCTTGATGCTCGTGTGGCACGATGCCTGTACTTGTCCAGCGACAAGGCCGTGGAGCCTGTCAACCTCTACGGAGTGACCAAGGCTGTTGGGGAACGGCTCTGGACGTCGGCGGCAGAGTATACGGGAGGACGCGGCGACCAGCGGTTCGCCGCTCTGCGTTATGGGAACGTCCTCGGCAGTCGGGGCAGCGTGGTGTCAGTCTGGCGACGGCAGATGGCTGAGGGCCGTCCGGTCAGCGTGATGCCAGAACCAGCGACGCGCTTTCTGTTGACACCAATGGAGGCTGCCAGTCTGGCGTGGGAGCTGCTTAGCAAAGGAACGATTGTCCCGGGCGGAGTCTATGTGCCGTACTTACCTACCGCATGGCTGAGTAGTCTGGCGGATGCGGTCGTGCCAGAGGGCTATCCTCGCGCCGCATCTGAGCCGTCTGCCGTGATCGAAAAGGCGCACGAGACTCTCGTCTCAATCCACGAGTGGCCCCGGGCAACGCGCTGGTACGCGATCGGCGACCCAGGTGCCGTCCAACCAAGGGGCTTTGTACTTTATCCACACCCCATAGCTGCCGATATGCAGTTTATTGGGCGGGTGGATACCGCCTATTCGTCGGATAGTCCGCGGATGTCGGGCTGGCTCGGGGTTGCGGAAATCCGGCACATGATCGAGACGATTGACGAGGCGGGATTGCTCGATATTTGACGTGGAGGTGACAGTTGAAATCACACCATGGGGCAACCTACATTTGCCTGGAGCTCGGCGCGACGCACCGGGGTGTCGACGATGCGTTGACCATGATCGCGCGGGTGGCGGAGTCGTGCTATCATGGCGGGGTCGCGCTCCCAGACGCAATCAAGTTTCAGGTTCACACCACCGAGGAGATCGTCGGCCTGGACTATACGGTTTCCTACCAGGGCCGCAATGGGGCCGTGGTCGAGAGTTCGATTCGAGAGCTGCTGCGGGCGCGGGAGATGTCAGAGAGCAGCTGGAGGCGGGTCTTCGCCTCAGTGCGGGAACATGGCATGGACTGCTTTGGCACCCCGGGCGGCATCGGCTCTCTCGACATGTTGGTCCGCCTCGGCAGCTCAGCGATCAAGATCGCAGGGGCGGATATGGATTACCAGGAGCTGATCGAGGCTGCCGCCAGAACCGGGCTGCCAGTGCTCCTGGACGCGCGCTGCTCACATGCCGAGCTGAGGGCGGCGGTAGGTTGGGTATTGCCGCTGACCAGTGCGCCGGTCACGCTCGTGTACTCTTCTGGGGGGTATCCGTGTCGACCAGAGGAGGTTGGGCTGTTGAAAGTGCAGTGGTTGTGCGCCGAGTACGTCGGGGATTGGCCGCAGGTGGCTATTGGGTACACTGATCACGCTGAGGGGATTGACATGTGTACGGGCGCCGTCGCTCTGGGGGCCAGGTATGTGGAAAAGCCTCTAGTGGGTGAGGATACCGCTGAGTCGCCTGAGCGCGCGGCGGGGCTGCTCTACCAGCAGGTTCCCGGCTTTGTCGAGGCTATTCGGCTGTTGGAGAAGGGGTTGCACTTCAATGCAGCCCCGGTGGGCGTTCAGCATCGCCGATCCTGCTTCGCCGCACGGGAAATCCAGCCCGGTGAGTCGATCACACGGGCTATGGTGCGGTTGCTGCGCCCTGGAACGGGAATTCCTGTCCGTGCGTTGGACAGCGTGCTGGGTCGAGTTGCCAGGCGTCCTGTCAAGGCGGGGGCGATGATCCGATGGGAGGACCTGAGCCCTGATGGTTGCTAAGCATTCGCTGATTGCATGGCCCGGGCTGAGTAGCCCTATGGACTGCATCATCGCGGCCAAGGGTCTCAGTCGGCGGCTCCCTCGCAAGAACTTACGCCTTCTTCGAGGTGTGCCCCTCCTCGGCTATGCAGTCGAATCGGCTAGCCTAGCGGGTGTCTTTGGCAACGTTTGGGTTTCGACCGAGGACGCCGAGGTCGCACGGGTCGCCCGCGACTATGGTGCTGGCGTGATTGACCGGCCTGCGGAGTTGGCTGAGGACTCGATCCGAGTACGGGAGGTGGTGGATCATGCTCTGGAGCACATCAATCGGGAGCATCAGAGTTTGGGGCTGCCATTCCATGAGGTGGTCGGCATCGTTTACCCTACGGCATTTCTGCTGGAGCCGGACGATATCCGGAACATGTGGCGCTACCTCCAGAGTAGCCCTCATGCCAATGGCGTTATGACCGTTGTCGCCCCGAGCGAGAACCCGCTCGCGATGATGGTGCGGACGGAGGAGGGCTTTTTGGAGCGTTTCTGGCCTGGTAAGGTGAGGGACCAGGCGATATCCGAGCCGGACTGGGCTGAGTGGATTGATGGACAGACCACTACATTCGGCCCCTGGTACCAGGATGCCGGGTACTGCTACATCTACCGGGTGGATGCCTTTCGGCAGCACGGCTTCTACCCGCCGAGGCTGCTGGCCTGGGAGCTGCCACGATCGCGTGTCGTCGATATCAACACGGAAGCTGATCTCCAGGTAGCAGAGGCACTGCTTGAACACTGGTTCAGATTCAAAACGTGAGGCCTGCTGCCGATGCGCAGAGCCGGCAGGTGCTATTTATGTCCGCGGTGATCCATCCCTATGCAAGTACGAGGGGCGTCATGAGCAGCGCTATTGGGGACGGGAAAACGCCTGGAGTCACACGGTCTGTCTGAAATGTTGGCATTTGTTGGTTGGCTACAGGAGCACTGATCTTGCCTGATTGGGGCTACGACCTGTTCATAGCACTGATTGGTCTCGGCAACATAGGCCGGCGCCACCTCCACAACATCGTGATGCATGCTCGGGACTGGGGGATCGCTGGAGTAGAGGTCTACGATCTTGATTGTGATGGGCCGCGGGAGTGGTTTGAGCGGTATCGGACGTTGCGGCGCGTCGGGCTGGGAGGGTTACACCTGGGCGGATATTTTGGGCCAGGCTCGCTGACCCCACGCGGATCCTATGATGCCGTCTTGGTCTGCACGGGCCCATGGGCTCATTTTGAGGCTGTTGAGGCTTTTGCAAAGGCGTCTTTATGGTTCCTCGTCGAGAAACCATTGGCTACCTATCAAAGGTGGACGGGACTCCCTGTTCCTCAGAACAAGGTGCTTGCGGCCATGAATCTGCGCTACCATCCTGGTGTGCAATGGCTGAAGCAACATGCATCGCTAAGGCCCAGCGGAGTCCGCGTCGCATATGACTATTTGGGCTCGGTGCTAGCGCCCAGGTCACCAGAGCGTGAGTTGGGGCCTCTCAGAAGCTGTATTCACGATCTGGATGCGGCGCTGTGGGTGACCCATGCCAGGATCACCGGACGGGATGCAGATGATCGACCCGTTATAACGTCCAATGGTCAGGTTATCCGTGAGTCTGTCAGATTATCCTGTAAGACCATCGGCGGGCATCGGTTCCAGCTCGATGGGGAGTTTGGCTTCGCAGGTAGTGCGCGGACCCGTAGTCTATATGTCGCAGCTCCCGGGGAGCATGGTCTGGGCAGTAGGGGCATTGTGTGTTGGGGCAAGTATCCTGAGCGAGTCGAGAAGGTATTTTCTGAGGTTAACGAAACACCGCTTCGTTTTGACTATCATTTGAACACAATGTATGTAGATGAGCTCCGGGCGTTTTTTAGACACATTCGGGGCAGCCCTAGCCATCTGCCTACCGTGTGGGACGTGCTCGAAATTGCGAGGTGGCTATGATTATGAGTCGATCGAAGGATCTGTTGTCCAGGGCTCTGGTACGCATTCCAGAGGGGACTCAGACGGCCAGCAAGGCGGCTCGGCGGTTCATTGGTCCAGGGGACGTTACCCCCGCGTTCATCGAGCGCGGCCGGGGGGCGTACCTATGGGATGTGGATGGCAATCGGTGGCTCGACACCACCTCGGCACTGGGTGCCGTGATTCTGGGGTATGGCGACCGACGTGTGAATAAAGCCGCCAGGGCTCAGGTAGACCGGGGGCCTTTGTTCACCCTTCCGGGCGAGCTTGAGGTGAGCGTTGCAGAGGAGTTGCTCCAGCACTGGGTACCGGCCATGAGCTATGTGCGCTTTTTCAAGACGGGCTCAGAGGCCCTCTCGGCGGCCATTCGGTTGGCCCGGGCAGTGACCGGGAGGTCTCGCATTGCTATTGTTCGGCCCGGCTACCATGGCTGGCACGACTGGTTTATTGCCTCGCAGGAGCCGGCGCATGGCGTGACCGCGGCCGCCCGCCGCGATATCGAGGTGATACCCCGGGGCGACTTTTGTCGGTTGGCAGATGTGCTGTGCGATAAGGATCGTCCCTGCGCCGCGCTGGTGATGGAGCCCTGGTCCCCTGAGCTGGTGGAGACGGTCGATTATATGATCATGAGCCGAAACGCCAAAGCCTTTGCTGTTGGCGCCCGGACTCTGTGTAACGAGACGGGCACGTTGCTGATCTTCGACGAGGTGCTTTCAGGCATTCGTGCAGGGCCGACGGTGGCGAGCTATCTGAATCTCAAACCGGACCTCATCGCACTGGGCAAGGCGCTGGCCAATGGCTATCCCCTCGCGGTGCTTGCGGGGACACACGTCATGCAGCGCCTCAACCAGGACGACGTGTTCGTCTCAGGCACCTACGCTGGCGAGCTCGTCTCTCTAGCCGTCTGCCAAGCCACGTTGCAAGCACTGCGCGAGGATGGCAAGAGGGCTTTGGTGGCGATTCACCGGTGGGGCGACACGTATCTGCGCGCAGTCCAGAAGATCTTGCCACCGCAGGGGACCGTGTATGGTTGCCCCTGGCGGTTTGTTATCCAGTGGACGGCACAGGTATACGCGGATCTGTGGCAGCAGGAGTGTGCTCGCAGGGGCGTGCTTTATACCGGGGGCCACAACATTACGCTGGCGCACGCGCAGCAGGCTGTCATGGATCATCTCCTCGGAGTGTACGCCCAGGTGGCGAGGGTGTTCGCGGGCATTACAAGTGTCGACGACGCCGAGGCGAAACTCGCAGCGCCCCTTACGCGGCCCGCGTTCAGGCGGCAGTGAACGGACCGACGGGTTCGCAGGTCGACGGGTTAACAGGTTAGCAGGTTGACGGGTTAACGGGTTCGCAGACGGGTTGGAACGTTCGCAGGTTAACAGGTTAAAACGTTCTAACCTTCTAACCTGTCAACCTGCTAACCCGTCAACGGAGGACGTAACAACAATGGCGATTAGCTCGGGCTCAACGTCGACATATATCATTGCAGAGATTGGCAGCTGCCACGATGGACAGCTCGATCGAGCACGGAATCTCATGTATTTGGCCAAGGAGGCTGGGGCCTCTGCCGCCAAGTTTCAGCTGTTTCGCGCTGACTCACTTGCCCGGCAGAGGAATGCTCAGGACTATTGGCACATCTACAAGGCCTTCGAGCTGCCGGACTGGTGGCTGGGGATCTTGTTGGATGACGCCAGGGATCTCGGCATCGACTTCATGTGCACTGCCTATGATGCCTGGGGGCTGGAGACGGTCACTCCCTTTGTGGCTCGGTACAAGGTTGCTAGCTTCGAGGCTGCAGCCTATGGCCTGCTCGCAGCGGTCCGGTTGGCGGCAGAAAAACATCACAAGGGCGTGGTCTTGTCTACTGGCATGACCACTCAGGACGAGGTGCGCCGAGCGGTCGACGTCCTAGGGGTGAGCAATCTGGACTACTTGCTCCACTGTGTCAGCGCGTACCCTTGTCCCCCCGATGCGCTCAACTTGCGCGCCATGCAGACACTAATGGCAGCTTTCCCGGGGATCCCGGTCGGATTGTCAGACCATACGCTGAGCATTGCCGCTCCCGTAGCCGCCGTGGCTCTGGGAGCGCAGTGCATCGAAAAGCACATGACCGATGATAGACAGCGTGTGGGGCCTGATCACGCCTTTGCCATTCAACCGGCGGAGTTCCGACTCATGGTGAATCTGATTCATGACGTAGAGATGGGGATGGGGGACGGGGTCAAAGCGCCACAGGCGCCAGAGCAGGATATGATGCGCTACCGGGTTGTCAGCCAGCAAGGCGTTGCCCAACCTGCGCACAGCTTCGTACACCCGTCTGGCACATTGGAGAAGAAACGAGACAATCAGGACTGAAGAGGGACTCGATGCTGCGCATACGGGCTGTCCGCGACGATGCCGAGGATCTGGCACGAACCCTTGCGTGGGCCAACGACCCTGACGTGATCACACACTCGTTCTCCCGGACAGGAGAGCTCACAGGTGATGAGCATGCGAAGTGGTTCAAGGAACGGGTCAAGTTGGGTTCCTGGTGGATCCTTGAGGAAACGGAACCCATGGCGCCTCTTGGACAAATCCGTGTGGACTGGGAACCCATACCTGGTTTCGAGCCCGAGGCCGGTGTCATCAGCCTGATGGTTGATCAGCAGCACCGAGGCCGCGGCCTCGGGCGCTACATGTTGAGGTCGCTTTCCGACCATTTCGACAGCCGCGAGGACGCACGATATCTCGTTGGCCTCATCAAGCTGGGCAACTCCCGCTCCGTCCGGTTGTTTGACGGTTGCGGCTACGCGATAGTTGCGTCCCCGGGGCTTATCATCGCCGTCAAGCAGGTTGGGGGCAAAAGTGGGAGACATCAAGCTAAAGCCTGATGCGACTATGCGCCGCCAGTTCTTTCCCTCCGAGAGTTTCAGGCACCCGGCAAAAATGCACTGCGGATTGGTCCTGGAAATCCTGGCCCGCTACTGCCCTGAGGCGTGTACAATTTTAGACCCGATGGCCGGCTCAGGGACCGTGCTACTTGGCACCCTGTACGGGCATTCGGTGATAGCGCTAGAGCTTGAGGACCACTTCGTGAAGCCCATGCGGGAAGCCTGGAAGAAAATTCAGCAGCACGGCCCTGCGCTGGGCTGCCGGATGGGTCAGGCCCTCATTATCCGAGGCGATGCCAGGGCCTTGCCGCTGGCGGGGGCGGACTCTGTAGTGACCAGCCCGCCGTATGAGGGCATCGTGGGCGATCACAAGGAAGGCCCCGGAGCCGGTGCCAACGAGGAACGCTATGGGCGCTGGGGCAAGGGCACGGCACGGCAGAACAGCTATACCGAGGTGAAGGCGGTGGTCACGAGCCCGCCCTACATGCAGTCAGA
>Ga0137829_12261480_pt1 | contig 12687 bp, 9 predicted proteins | sample OV2TP2_FD_97737 | JGI IMG/M metagenome (GOLD analysis project Ga0137829, IMG submission 97737) | reverse complement strand
TTCATGTCAGTTTTACCAATCACTGATGTTGTCCCTCAGTCCTCAGCACTCAGTCTTCAGTCCCTGGTTCTAATATGTTGTTCTGGGTCGGCATCACTGACAACGATTGGTTCATCCACCTCTCCCGGTTGCAACCGGACGAGGTCAACTTCTGGCAACCCGGTCCCACACCGCCGCGCAAAATGGATCCCGGCACCCTGTTTCTGTTCAAGCTGCATGCGCCCGATCATGTGATCGTGGGCGGGGGCTATTTTGTCCGCTTCACCGTGCTTCCCTGTTTCCTCGCCTGGGAGGCCTTCGGCGAGAAAAACGGTGTCAATTCTTTATCAGAATTGATACAGCGCATATCCCGACATCGACATCCCCAGCTGACCAGGAGCAGCGATATCGGCTGCAATATCCTCGTTGAACCCTTTTTCTTTCCCGAGGAAGACTGGATCCCTATTCCTGAAAACTGGAAGTCGCCTACCCAAAGGGGAAAAACCTACGATACCAATGACCAATACGGCGCCGAACTCTGGCAGGCTGTGCAACTGCGCCTGCACCACAAGGTAGCCAGCGAAAGCGCTGTTAAAGAACAGGAGACAGAGCGCTACGGCAATGAATATCTCGCCCGGGCCAGACTCGGCCAGGGGTCCTTCCGCATCCTGGTGACGGATGCCTATCATCGCCGCTGCGCCGTAACGAATGAAAAGACCCTGCCGGCACTTGAGGCTGCGCACATCAAGTCCTACAGCAAAAGCGGCCCCCACCGGACATGTAACGGCCTGCTCCTACGGGCTGACATCCATCGCCTGTTTGACGATGGCTATGTCACGGTCGATCCCGATCTGCGCTTTCTCGTCAGCGAACGGGTCCGGGAGCAGTTTGAAAACGGCCGTGAATACTACCGTTTTCACGGAACCCGGCTGCAGAATCTGCCGGATACAATCAGTGATCTGCCATCAAAAGAATTTATCCAGTGGCATAACGGAGAATGTTTTGAACGGATATAGGGCACATCACGGTAAGTCTAGAGTGCAAAAGGAGGGTAACTCACACTTGGTTACCTAACATGCCAGAAATAGAATTCAAAACCCGAATCAAAATCAATAAATTTCATTAGTAAACAAAAAAGATCGGGTTTATATGACAAGAGAATACCGGTCTCGCGATAAATTAATAGTTGCGTTCAACCTCTATTGCAAGACTCCTTTTGGAAAAATTCATATTCGTAACCCAGAAATAAAATCATTGGCAAATATATTAGGACGTTCCCCCTCGGCAGTTTCCTGGAAACTTGCAAATTTTGCCAGGCTAGACCCCGCCTTACAAAAAAGGTTTATATCTGGTGCAAAACATGGCGGGAAAGGAGATATTGAAGTTTGGGAGGAATTTAACAGTGACTGGGAAAGACTCGGCTTTGAAAGCGAAAAACTACTGATAATTAGGGTCAGACTCGAATTAACAGGCAGTTGAAAGAATCCGCTGAGCCACAAGAAAGAATTCCTGCTTGAAGATCAATGCCTGCAATGGATTGCCTCGTGGTGCTCGGTACCCGGAATAACGGAAGAAACCGCGCTGCCCCACCATGACAAGGTGGGGCTTATATACTCCAATTAATCTTGATAATCCCCAAATTGGGGATTATAGTACCCAAATTGGGTCTTTTGAAGAACAATTATGCTATGACAAATATTGGCGATGCCTTGTTTACCAAAACCCAGCAGCGTGTACTGGGTTTGCTTTACGGCAGACAGGACAAGAGTTTTTATACGAATGAAATTGTGCGCCGGGCGGCGATAGGGCGAGGTACTATCAGCCGTGAACTGGAACGCCTGGTGTCAGCCGGTTTGCTGCTGGTTTCACATGAAGGTAACCAACGCCATTACCGGGCCAATCCGGATAGTCCTGTCTACCATGAATTGTTAAATATTGTAAAAAAGACATTTGGTATTGCAGATGTGATTCGTGAAGCGCTGGAGCCGCTGGATTCTCAAATTGAGTTTACCTTTATTTATGGTTCGATTGCGAAGGGAGAAGAAACTGCAACCAGTGATATTGACTTGCTGGTAATATCAGAATCGCTTAAATATGCCGATGTGATGCAAGCGTTAACTTCTGCCGGGCAAACACTTGGCCGGACCATTAATCCGTCGATTTATACGAAGGCACAGATCAGGAAAAGGTTGCGGGAGAAAAACGCATTTGTGACAAGAATCATGGAACAGCGGAAATTATGGGTGAAGGGAGGCGAAGATGACATTAGGGGATTTGGATAACCTTGTAAAAATAAAACAACTGAAACTTGAACAACCTAATCAACTTGAATTTGATGGATTAGTGAATTCTGGCGTGACACAGCTGAAAGATTCCCGGGTAGCAGGTTTATCGGATCACGGACGATTTACTTTGGCCTATGGAGCCGCTCACGCTTTTGCATTGGCTGCATTACGTTGGCATGGTTATCGTTCAGATAATCGTTATCTTGTGTTTCAATGTTTGCAATACACGGCGGGACTGGAGAATGCCAAATGGCGGGTACTGGATAAATGCCATAAACAACGCAACATAGCGGAATATGAAGGGCACTTGGAAATTACTCCGGGACTACTGCAGGAATTGGTAGAGATAGCAGAAGAGTTATTAAATCGGATTAAAAAAATGGGCCCGGTAAGGAAAAGATAGAGTGGTGAGTGAAGCTTACCCCTGCGATGAGGAAGGAGATTCCGAAATTCATCGGAATGACGGCATTTAGTCAATGGCGAAGATATTCTGACTCTACGGCGCCACCAGGCAGGTACAGGCGGCGTTGATTTCGTCATAGAGCTGTTGCGGATTATCGGTGTAGCGGCGGGAGAAATGGAAAGGCACCAGGCGGGCGACGCCCGCGGCCGCGGCGATCTCGCCGCAGGCACGTGCGGTCAGATGGCCGGTGCGGGCGGCCTGTCCGGCATCGGCCTCGAGAAACGGCGCTTCGCAGATAAAGGTGTGGGCATGGTGGGCGAGGGCGGTCAGGCGCTGGCGGTTTTCTTTGGTGTCGGCGAGATCGGTGGCATACACAAGTTTCTTCCCGGGCCGGATCAGCACCAGCTCATCGCCCAGCGTGCCGGCAGGCATCGCCTTGCCGTCCGGTAACGCGACGGTGGCCTTGCGGTGGCCCGCCATCAGCGCCTGTTTCAACGCCGTCAGCCACGGCCCCGGTTCCAGCTTCATTGCGAGCAGGCGGTCTTTGCGGATATTGATCTCCTGGTCCAGCTCCAGGGTAAAGGCCAGCACCGGGGTGCGATGATCCAGTTCCACGGCCCGGACGCGAAAGCCCTTGTCTTCGTGCACCACGCCCTCGGCCACGGCGGCTTCGCCGGAAAATTCGCACACCCCACCGCCTGCCCGGATCTGAAAACGCCGTACTTGATCGCCATGGAGTTCCGCGATCAGAAACTGCGGGCCGCTGTCGCCGATCCGGTCCCACAGGAAACCCTGGATGAACCCTTCGATGTTTTTGGCGAGGCCGGGCGGGCCATACACCCTGCACGGCGGCAGTCCGTTCAGGCGGGATCGCAGCAGCCACGGGAAGCCGCTGATGTGATCCATGTGTGCATGGCTGATGAACACGTCGGTCACCTGGTGGGCGAGGCGGGCCGGCAGGCGCACGCCGTCGCCCAGATCGAACAGCAGGCTGCGGCCCTGGTGCCGCAGGCGCAGGTGCAACAGCGGATCACCAAACACGCCGTTGAGCAGGCTGAAATCCACGTGACCGATTCGCCCCACAACCCGTGGTCCGCCGCTCTGTTCTGGTGACGGCGTGACATCCGCCGGCGGAAGATACGCAAGGGGCTCTGCCTTGAAGGGTGCGGCCGATTCAAGCACGCCTTCCGGGGTGCGCACGGCATCGCGCACGAGGACCGTAGCGGTGGGGGTAGCGCCCGCGGGCAGCAGGACCGTTAATTGCCCGCTGTCCAGCCGATCCACTTCGCCCATGGCCGTGGTCTCGTTGTGCCGGAGAAAGGCCAGTTGCCGTCCCACCCAGGCGCTCGCTTCATCGAGCGGGGGCGGTGTGCCGATGAAGTTGATCTCCTGTATACCGATCCGGTGCGCAAGCCTGTCCCCAAGACAGGCATCCCACAGTGCGGTGCGCCGCCGCGCCCTGGCGCGCTTGCCCGGGCGCTTGGCTTCCGCGGGGGCATGGATCAGAAATACATTCATCCTCGATGCGTTGTCTTGAGTGGCGTTCCCCACTCCAACTCCTTTCCCGGAGGGAGGGGGAACAAATGCCAGGATCTCATCCAGTAACGGCGGTGATCGATCGCTTGCGGTCAGCATGAGGACCGTGTCGATCTGCGCCGCTTCGATCAGCCCTTCGAGGAGTTCCCTGCCAGCCATGCCCCGTATGACGCCGGGGCCGTCGAGCAGGATCACGCCCTCGAGGGAGTTCTTTGCCAGCCGGCGGACCGCCGCGACCAGGGGCAGGCGAAAACGCCCGGCATCGAGCGTACACAGGGCCGCAATCTCCTCGATCCGCCAGTTGTTCTCGACCCACTTCGCCAGGGTGACGGCGCCCGGCACGCCGAAGGCCGGTGATCCGGGATCGGCACCGAGGCACCAGCACCGCCGGCCTGCGGCGTTCAACGCGCGGCCAAGCTCTGCGGCCAGCGTGGACTTGCCCGTGCCCGGCGGGCCGAACAGCATCACCCGCCGATCCTGTGCACACACCGCTTCGATAATAGCCGTCGCGGAATAGGGCAACAGGGGGATGTCTGTGCGGGGCCGGCTGGTCATGGACATCTGCGTTCGGGCTGGACCGGGGTAACCTTGTTGGTTGGGCAGGGAATCTGTATGGGAAGCCGCATGATTATAAAGCCTGGCGCATATGTCCGGGGGCGAAATTAAACCCCATCGGCACGGTAATTCCACTGCATTCAGTGGTATCGTTGTTTACCTGTGCTTATCGCGGTGCAATTGACCTGGATCAAGGCGCCGGGATACGGGTGGCGTATTTTTCAACAAATTGCCAGGCAAAAGCCTGAGGAGGATCACATGGCAGCGTTTCTGGGCGATATTGCATTTCTGTTCGGTATTTTGATCATTGCGGCGGGTTTGATGGCTTTGCATCGGGCGATCACCGATCCGCACCCGGTATTGCTGAAGACCACGGGCATCGTCCTGCTGGCGGCGGGCATCGGCACGGCGTTGTGCACCGGCTATTACTACCTGAAATATCATTTCGCGGGCGATCTCGAGCATCCGTATCCCATCGTGGCGGGCGAGATGTCCAGGATGCAGGAGAAGCTCGGCAGGATGCACAGGATGAAAATGATGGGCGGTGAAATGGACCGGGAACGGTCGCGCATGGACAGGCGGGGCGGTGGCAGATCGGCTGAGCCGCCGGAAGAATCCGATTAAGCGTCAGGACGTCATTGCGAGCGCAGCGAAGCAATCTCAAATCATGTATTATCAAGCCGAAAAAAAGTCGGAGTCGTGACTCCGACCCCTTTTTCTCTGATGCTTACGGAAAAGAGGAAGATCAATGAATAAGACAAGACGGATGTTTTTGCAGATTGCAGTTCTCTTTTACCTTGCGTCGGCGGCGCCGCTTGTTCCGGCGGAAGGTGATCCGGAACGCGGCCGGGAATTCTTCCAGGTCTGTGCGGCGTGCCACGGGCAGATGGGGGAGGGCAACAAGGCCCTCAATGCCCCGGCCAATGCCGGCCAGAATGAGTGGTACGTGCTGCGCCAGTTGAAGAATTTCCGCGCCGGCATCCGTGGCGCCGATCCCAAGGACACCTTCGGCATCCAGATGCGGCCCATGGCCATGAGCCTGCCGGACGATCAGGCCGTGGAAGATGTCGCCGCCTACGTCGCGCAGCTTGATCCGGTGAAGCCCGAGCGGACCGTCCAGGGCGACATCGAGGCGGGCAAAAAGGCCTATGCCCCCTGTGTTGCCTGCCACGGCGAGAATGCCGAAGGCAACAAATCCCTCAATGCCCCGCGGCTGTCATGGCAGCATGACTGGTATATCGTCAGGCAGTTGCAGAATTTCAAGAGCGGCGTCCGCGGATCGCATCCGAAGGACATCTACGGCGCCCAGATGCGGCCCATGGCCCAACTCCTCGCCACCGACGAACAGGTCAATGATGTGGCGGCTTATCTTTCCACGCTGGAGTGACCGATATAGTCAAGAATGGTGAGGGGAGGGGGTTTTAATTAATTCGAGTCTGACCTTAATCATTTTTCGCGAGGACGTTTTCCCAGCCGCCGCCGAGCGCCTTGTACAGGGCAACCAGCGCCAGCGCGGATTCGGTTTCACTCTGCGCGAGCTGGTCCTGCAGTTCCAGCAGTTGTCGCTCCGCATCCAGCACGTTGAGGAAACTGTCGATGCCGTCGCTGTAGCGCACGCGCGCGAGTTCCACGGCCCGGGCGCTGGAGGATGCGGCAATGTGCAGATGGGATTGCCGCTGCCGTGCCCGGGCAAACCGGACCAACGCATTCTCGGTTTCCTCCAGGGTGTTTAACACCGTCTGCGCATAGAACGCCAGCGCGCCTTCCGCCACCGCATCCGTGGCGCGGATGCGCGCCCGCACGCGGCCGAGATCGAATGCCGGCCAGGTCAGGAACGGGCCGATGGACGAAGTCCTGAAATCGCTTTCACCCAGGCCGGACAGGGAGGTGGCCAGGTAACCCACGCTGCCGGTCAGGCTGACGCGTGGAAACAGGTCCGCCGTGGCCACACCGATGCGCGCCGTGGCGCCGGCAAGATTGCGTTCAGCAGTCTGGATATCCGGCCTGCGCCGCAACAGTTCGGCGGGTTCGCCGATCCGGACCAGTTCCGGCAGGTCGGGCAACGATTCATGCCCCGACAATTTCGCCTGCAATGTCCGGGGCTCGTCGCCCACCAGCACGCTCAACCGGTGAATGGTGCGGGCAATTTCGGTTTCCAGCAGCGGGATGGTGGCGAGGGTGGACTCCAGTTGTGCGTGGGCCCGGACGACGTCCAGGTCGGTGCCCATGCCGCCTTCGGTGATGGAGCGGGTCAAATCGTAGGTACCGCGCTGGTTATCCGCATTCTCCCGGGCGACCTGAAGGCGGTACTGGGCACCGCGCAGTTCCAGGTAGGTACGCGCGACCTCGGCGATAACGGTGACGTACACGTCCCGCTGATCGGCAGCCGCGGCCTCATAGTCGGCGGATAATGCTTCAATCGAACGCCGCACGCGGCCGAAGAAATCGAGTTCCCAGGTGGCATCCAGCACGGCATCGTAAAAGGTTTCGGTGCGGTCGAAGCCGCCGGGTATCCCTTCGGTGCGCACCGTGCTGGCTTCTTCCCGCAGGATACTGGCGCCGGCGGTGACGATGGGGTATTGCTCGTAGCGAACTTCGCCCAGCAGCGCCCGGGCGGCGTTGACATTGGCCTGCGCGATCCGCAGGTCATGGTTGCGGGCGACGGCCCGTTCGATCAACTGGTTCAGCGTTTCATCCTGGAGGCCGCGCCACCATTCGACCTCAGTGGCCGCGGCGGTATATAAAATTTCATCCTCCGCGGCGAAGTCCGGTGAAACACCGGTTTCCGGCAGCGTGTAATCGGGACCGACCACGCACCCCTGGTTCGCAAACAAAACGCCGCACAGCACCAGGCCCAGGACCTTCCGGCCGTTCAGCATGTTCTTTTCACTTTTGACTTTTGCCTTTCAACTCGTTGTCACGTGTGACAACGCCGCGTACGAGCACGTAAAACACCGGCGTCAGGAACAGCCCCAGCAGGGTGACACCGAGCATGCCGCTGAACACGGTGGTACCCAGTACCTGGCGCATCTCGGCGCCGGCTCCCTGCGACAGCATCAGCGGCACGACGCCCAGGATGAATGAAAAGGCCGTCATCAGGATGGGCCGCAGGCGAATCTGTGCGGCTTCGGCGGCCGCCTCGATGTGGTTCATGCCTTCGTCCTCGCGCTGCCTGGCGAATTCCACCATGAGGATGGCGTTTTTGCTGGCCAAACCGATGAGCACGATAAAGCCGATCTGTGTCAGGATGTTGTTGTCCATGCCGCGCAGCCAGACGCCGGCGAGGGCGAACAGGATGCACAGCGGCACGATCAGGATGATCGTGATCGGCAGCGACCAGCTTTCGTACTGGGCGGTCAGCAGCAGGAAGACGAACAGCACGGACAACGGAAAGATGATGATGCCGATGTTCCCGCCCAGTTTCTCCTGCAAGGCGACCTCGGTCCATTCAAAACCGAAACCGGGCGGCAGCAATTCTTTCGCCAGTCTTTCCATCTCGATCAGGGCGTCTCCGGTGCTGACGCCGGGGACGCCGCTGCCCTGCACTTCTGCGGCGGGATAGAGGTTATAGCGCACGATGCGATCGGGCCCCTGCACCTGCCGGGCCTTGACGATGGATCCGAGCGGGACCATCTCGCCGTTGGCGTTTTTTGCCCGCAGCCGCATGATGTCCATGGGATCGAAGCGGTATGTCGCGTCAGCCTGGGCGATCACCTGGTAGGTCTTGCCGAACAGGTTGAAGTCGTTCACGTACATGGAGCCCAGGAATACCTGCAGCGCCTCGAACACGTTCTGCACCGGTACATCCATCATCTCGGCGCGGGCGCGATCGATGTCCAGGAAGAATTGCGGCGTGCTGGAATCAATCGTGCTGAATACCTGGGTCAGTTTCGGATTCTGGTTGGCCGCGCCGGCCAGTTGCCAGGCGGTCGCTTCAAGCTCGGTGAGGCCGCGCCCGCTGCGGTCCTGTACGATCATCTTGAAGCCGCCGCCACGGCCCATGCCGCGCACGGGCGGCGGGTCTATCACGAAGAAAGACGCCTCCTTGATGGTATTCAGGGCGCCGTATAATTGTCCCACGACGACGTTGGCGGCCTGGTCCCTGCCGCGTTCCGCGAATGGCTTCAGCAATACGAACATCGCCGCGGAATTGCTGGACGTGGTGAACGTGGCCGCGGACAGGCCGGCGATGGCCACTACGTTGACTATGCCGGGGGTCTTTTGCGCGATGGCGGTGGCTTTCTGCACGACTGCGTCGGTCCTCTCCAGCGACGCCCCCTTTGGCAGTTCCACCAGCACGATCAGGTAGCCCTGGTCCTGTTGCGGGATAAAACCGCCGGGCACTTTCTGGTAAATCGCGTACGTGCAGCCCAGCAGAATGAAAAATACCAGCATCATGATCGCCGGCCGGCGGATCAGTGCGCAGATTATCCTGCCGTACCGCCAGCGGGCGCGCTCGAATACGTAGTTGAACGCCCGGAAAACAAAATTCGGACGTTCTGCTTCATTGTTGTTATTTCCGTTCTGCCGGTGCTTGGGGGCGCGCAGCATCAGCCGGCCGAGCGCGGGGCTCAGGGTCAGCGAGTTGAAAGCGGAGATCACCGTGGCCACGGAAATGGTTATGGCAAACTGCTTGAAAAACGCGCCCGGGATGCCGCCCAGAAACGCGGTGGGTACGAATACTGCGACCAGCACCAGCGCCATGGAAATCAGCGCGCTGCCGACTTCCGTCATGGTTACCCGCGCGGCGTCCCTCGGTTCCAGGCCCTTTTCCAGGTTGCGCTGGATATCCTCCACCACGACGATGGCATCGTCCACTACGACGCCGATGGCCAGGACCATGCCGAACAGTGTCAGGTTGTTCAGCGAAAATCCGAACGCGGACATCACGGCGAACGTGCCGATCAGCGAAACCGGGATGGCGACAATCGGGATGACGGCCGCGCGCCAGGATTGCAGGAACAGGATGATGACCAGCACCACCAGCAGAATGGCCTCGAAAATGGTCAGGTAAACCTTGAAGATCGATTCCTTGATGAACTCCGTCGGGTTGTAGATGATCCGGTATTCGAGGCCGGGCGGAAACGAGGCGGACAGGCGCTCCATGGTGCGGAGTATTTCATCCGCGGTGTCCAGGGCGTTGCTGCCGGGCCGCTGGAACACGCCCAGCGCCACGGCCTGCTTGCCGTTGAGATAGCTGTTGCGGACGTAATCCCGCCCGCCGATCTCGATGCGCGCCACGTCCCTGAGACGGGTCAACCGGCCGTCTTCGCCGCGTTTCACGATCACGTTGCTGAACTGTTCCGCGTCGATGAAACGGCCCTGGGCCGTTACCGTATACTGGAAGGCGTTTTCCAGCGGCATCGGCGGTTGTCCGAGTTTGCCCGCGGCCACCTGCACGTTCTGGGCGCGCAGGGCCTCAACAATGTCATTGGTGGACAATTGCAATGCCGACATGCGCTCCGGGTTCAGCCAGACGCGCATGCTGTATTCCCGCGCCCCGAAGACGATGAGCTCGCCGATGCCGTCGATGCGGGCGAGCTCATCCCGCACCTGGATCAGCGCGTAGTTGCTGATGTAGAGCTCATCGAGGCTTTCGTCCGGCGACAGCAGGTGCACCACCATCATCAGGTCCGGCGAGCTTTTTTGCGCGATCACGCCCAGCCGGCGCACGTCCTCCGGCAGTTTCGGCTCCCCCCTGGCGATGCGGTTTTGCACCTGGACCTGGGCCGTATCCAGGTCCGTGCCCTGTTCGAACGTGACGGTGAGCGACATCGCACCGTCGCTGGTCGACTGCGAGGTCATGTACAGCATGTTTTCCACGCCGTTTATTTCCTGTTCCAGCGGCGTGGCAACGGTATCCGCGATGACCTGTGGTGACGCGCCCGGATAACTGGCATTCACCACGATGGTGGGCGGGGCGATCTCGGGATACTGGGTAACCGGCAGGCCGGCATATGACAGGGCGCCGATGAGGACGATCAGGATGGAGAGGACGGCGGCAAAACGCGGCCGGTCAATATAAAAGTGACCGAATTTCATCCGCGATTATCCTTGCTGATTGCCGGCGACTTCGATCGATCCGGTGTCGGGCGCGACCTGCATGCCGGTGCGGACCCGCTGGATGCCGTTGATGATGATCCGGTCATTCGCTTCCAGGCCGGAGCGGATGACGCGCAGGCCCTCGAACATCCTGCCCGGTGTGACCGGACGGCGTTCCACCGTGTTGTTTTCATCGACCACGTAAACAAAACGTATGGTCTGATCGATGTTGATCGCGGTATCCGGGATCAGCAATGCCTCGTACGGACCTTCTCCCAGCAGCCTGACGTCGGCGAACATCCCTGGAACCAGCAGGAAATCCGGGTTGTCCACGATGGCGCGGGCGCGCATGGTGCCGGTGGCGAGATCGATCTGGTTGTCGACGAAATCCATCTGGCCCTTGTGCAGGTAGTCGTCTTCATCGGCGAGGCGCAGATAGACGGGGTTGGGGGCGACCCGGGAGCTTTTGCGGATGCCGGCCATGTCCATGCGCGTGTAATGCAGGACACTCTGTTCATCGGCGGTGAAGTAAACGTAAATCGGGTCCAGCGAGACGATCGTGGTCAACAGGGTGGATTCGAAGTCACCGCCGGTGACCAGGTTGCCCTGTGTGACGCGCGTCTGTCCGATGCGTCCCGTTATTGGCGACTTGATGTGGGTGAATTCGACGTTCAGCTCAGCGGACTTCACCGCCGCCTTCGCCGCTTCCAGGGCGGCGAGGGCTCCGCGTTTCTGTTTGCTGCGGGAATCCAGTTCTTCTTCGGATATGGCGCGCGACTTATACAGGCGCTCGGCCCGGGCCAGGTCATTTTCGGCGAGTTCCAGTGTCGCGATGGCGCGGGCGAGGTCCGCCCGGGCCTGGTCCAGGATGGCCTGGTAGGGACGCGGATCGATGACGTAGAGCAGGTCACCCCGCTTGACGATGGAACCCTCCTTGAAGTTGACCGATTGCAGGTAACCGCTGACACGCGGGCGCACTTCCACCGACTCGACGGCATAGAGCCTCCCGGTGAATTCGTCCCAGTCGGTGACCTCCATCTGCAGCGGTGTCGCCACCGTGACTTCAGGAAGCGGTGGGGCCATAGCTCCGTTTGCCGGTGACGGCACTCGGTCACAGGCAACTACGATGAACACGAGTAGAACCGCGGCTAATCGCCGCATTACTTTGATATCAAACAGGGACATGGGTATTGCTCCGGCCTCCGGGTAGTGACATAATTACTAACTGACCAGTCAGTCATTATTATATTTATCGGCGATTGCGGTGCAATCATTATTTTTCTGAAGCGGAATTCATGCCTGAACCAGAAATTGCTTTAAAAACAAGGCGCAAGGAAGAGCGTCCGCACGAGATCCTGGAGTCCGCCCTGAAGGAATTTTCAGAGAAGGGCTTTGCCGGCGCCCGCCTGGAGGATATCGCCCGGCATGCCGGGATCAGCAAGGGCACCATTTACCTGTATTTCAAATCGAAGGAAGACCTGTTCCATGAAATGATCAGGCACTGGATACTGCCCCAACTGGAAAAGATCGAGGCCGTCGCCCGGGATCCGGGCTCGGCCGAAGATATCCTGAGTAAACTCCTGGAGATCATCTACGACAACCTGGTCTCCACGGACGCCCGGCATATTCCGAGGCTGATTATCGGGGAAGGGACCCGGTTTCCCGAGCTGGCCAGGTTCTATCACCGCGAAGTGATCGTTCGCTTTCACCGTTCGCTGCGTGCGATCCTGGAACGGGGGGTCGCCTCGGGGGAGTTCCGGCCCTCGGTGCTGGAGTGGAAATTGCAGCCGGTTTTCAGCCCGGCGTTGACCGCCGCGTTATGGAAACTGATCTTTGATTCGATTGAACCGCTGCAGATCGATGTTTACCGCAAGACGCATATTGATC
>Ga0137829_12485972_pt1 | contig 12745 bp, 10 predicted proteins | sample OV2TP2_FD_97737 | JGI IMG/M metagenome (GOLD analysis project Ga0137829, IMG submission 97737) | reverse complement strand
ATTCGGCACCGGTAATAATCGCCCCGGCCGGCAGCACCTCGTAAAATCTGTCGACGGGCATGGCCATGTACCGCATTCTACAATCTCCACCGCGCAGACTGTAATGAACCGGCACTAATCGTACGGATCTGGAAATACCGATAACCTCCGGCCCGCCAGTTATTGGTATGATCCCGCAGGCGGCCGGGACCGCCCGCAGCGAGCATCCGCTCTTGCCTGTTTTATTAGTAGAAAATGCTTGTAATATATGATAGTTATAACAATTTCTTAAACCTTATTGATAAGTTTCAGCGCCATGAGTGAAGAAATCCTGATCAACATCACACCCCAAGAAACGCGCGTGGCGGTGGTTGAAAACGGGGTGCTGCAGGATATTTACATCGAGCGTTCCCGGAAGCGCGGGCTGGTCGGCAACATCTTCAAGGGACGGGTTTCCAGGGTTCTGCCCGGCATGCAGGCGGCATTCATTGACATAGGCCTGGAACGCACCGGATTCCTGCACACCTCCGACCTGGTCAATATATCCGAGGACCTGGTGCCGGATTATCACGATGAAGACCAGGCCCCCTCGATCGAGACGATCCTCCGGGAAGGCCAGGACATCCTGGTGCAGGTCATCAAGGACCCCATCGGCAGCAAGGGGGCGCGACTGACGACGCGCCTGTCGATTCCCTCGCGGTACCTCGTGTTCATTCCGGATTATCCGAACATCGGTATTTCCCAGCGCATCGAGAACGAACATGAACGCGAGCGCCTGCGCAATATCATCATGCGGCACCGGTACGGCATCGCCAGGCTCGCCGTGGGCAACGAGGACAACGTTATCCTGCACAGCGCCGCCAGGGAGTCGGAGATCCTCGCCCGCGGCGGTTTCATCGTACGCACCGCGGCGGAATCCGTAGCCGAAGAAGAGATCTACCGGGACATCGAATTCCTGCACAAATTATGGGATTCCACGGTGATACGCGTGAAAACCACCAACGCCCCCGGCCTCGTGTACGAGGACTTGCCGCTGGCGTTGCGTACCATGCGCGATCTCGTTCACTCCGAAATCGAAAAAATTCGCGTCGATACCAGGGAAACGTACCAGCGTGTCATGGAATTTTCCAAACAGTTCATTCCGGAATTCCTGGGAAGAATTGAATACTATCCCGGCGATCATCCGATTCTCGATCTTTATTCCGTCGAGGACGAGATCCAGAAATCGCTGGGCCGGAAGGTGCAGCTCAAATCCGGCGGGTACCTGATTATCGACCAGACGGAGGCGATGACCACGATTGACGTCAACACCGGGGCCTTCGTGGGGCACCGCAACCTGGAAGAGACCATTTACAAAACAAATCTCGAGGCCGCACAGGCCATCGCGAGACAGCTCAGGCTGAGAAACCTCGGCGGTATCATCATTATCGATTTCATAGACATGCAGGAACCGGAGCACCGGCGCCAGGTCCTGCGCTCCCTGGAAAAACACCTGGAACGCGACCATGCCAGGGTGACGATCAGTGAACTGACATCGCTCGGACTGGTGCAGCTGACGCGCAAGCGCACCCGGGAAAGCCTGGAACACATCCTCTGCGAACCCTGCCCCACCTGCGCCGGCAGGGGATCCATCAAGACCGCCGAAACCGTGTGCTATGAAATTTTCAGGGAGATCCTGCGGGAAGTGAGGCAGTTCGACGCGAAAAAACTGCTGGTCGTGGCGTCCCAGAGCGTCGTCGATACGCTGCTTGACGATGAATCAACAAGCGTCGCGGAGCTGGAAGAATTCATCGGCCGGCCGATAACGTTCCAGGTGGAACCGCTGTATACGCAGGAACAGTACGATATCGTCCTTCTCTAATCGGCGGGCCATGATCGCGCGGGTATTCAGGTTCATTTACCATGCATGCTGGTACGCCGTTGCCGCCACTGTCCTGTTTCTCGCCGTGGCGGTGCCGCTGCTGCGGCTGATGCTGCCGCACATCAGCGACTACCGCGAAGAAGTCCAGGTCTGGGTCGGAAAATACTTCGGGTATCCCGTCGAAATCAGCCGCCTGGACGCGGAATGGCAGGGCTGGAGACCAACCCTGTTCCTCGAGGGAATAACCCTCTACAACGCTGACCGCACGGAGACTCTCGCCGATCTGCGGTCGGCCAGCATCAGCCTGGATCCGGTCTTCAGCCTCTACCACCGAGGGATCTCGCCGCTCAAGCTGACGGTCAGCGGCCCCGATCTGTCCGTGATCCTGCGCCAGGACGGATCCATCAATATCGCCCGGGGTGGACCGGCGTCTGTTGACGGGGCCGGGGATAACGCGAATACGGCATTTGCCGAGTGGCTGACCCTGCAGAAACGGATTGCCATACAGGATGCGCGGGTCAGCATCATCGACGACCTGGGGCATACGGCACCCCTGGCGCTTTCAAAGGTATCCCTCGATATCAAAAATTCCGCGGCACGCACGCAGGTTACCGGCAGCGCAAGCCTGCCCCCGGGGTACGGAAACGATATCCGGTTCGCCTTTGATTTCTTCGGGTACCTTAGCGCCCCTGACTGGTCCGGGCAGTTTTATCTTGAAGGAAACAGCATCTACCCCTTTGCCTGGTTGGCCGGGCATCCCGCCTTCCCTGAGGGATTCAGGATGCGGAGCGCCCCCGCCAACCTGAAAATCTGGGGGCGCTGGCGGTATTCAGGCGTGGAGAAAATGGAGGGGGTGTTCGACGTGTCCGACGTCAGTCTCCCGCCCCATGATCCGGCCCATGCCATCCGGCACCTGGCCTCGTCTTTTTCCCTTGACCGGCTGAAAAACGGCGATCTGAACCTGAGCATGGCTATCCATGACTACAGGACCGCCAGCAGCGTTTGGCCCGCGGTCACCCTGAGACTGACCAGGAACCGCGCAGGGGAATCCGATGCCGCCCGTTATACCGGTCATATCTCGTACCTCAGGCTGGAAGACCTGGCGGCCGTCATGGAATCCATGCCCGTCCACGCGGATTACCTGCCGGCCATGAAGGACACGGGATTACGGGGAATCCTGACGGATGCGGTGTTTGTCTATGATCCCGGCCTGCCGCCGGGCCGGCGACTGACCCTGGATTCCGATTTCGATCAACTCGAAATCCGGAAAATACCATCCGGAGCGATCGTTTCCGGACTGGGCGGCCATTTGCAGGGAAATGCGGAACGGGGATCGGCACACCTCGACTCGGCATCTGTCGAACTCGGTTTACCGTCCCTGTTTGACAACCCGTTCAATATTAATGAACTTCAGGGCGTACTCGACTGGAGGCGTGACGGTCCTGCATTGACGATTGAGACGGGTTACCTGGAGGCGCATACCCTTCATTTCAATTCGCGTCTGCGGGGCAGGCTGGTGTTCAACGGTAATGAGGAACTTCCCTATCTGGACATGATGCTCAACATCAGTGACGCCGAAATTGAAAACGTCTCTCATTACCTGCCCAGCGCGATTCCTGAAAAGGCAAGACAATGGATCGACGCATCGCTGGTCTCCGGCAAGGTATCGGCCCTGGACGCCGTACTGCGGGGTAACCTTGAAGATTTCCCGTTCGACAACGGCCGTGGTCGATTCGCCATCATCGCCAACGCACATGATGCAACGCTGGACTATCATCCAAAATGGCCTCCCATCGACGGCATCGAGGCCGAGTTAACCCTCAATGAAACCTCCCTCGCCGTCAATGCCGTCAGCGGAAAAATCTTCGAGGCGAATATCCGGGAAGTGTTGGCCGAAATTCCGGATGTGGCCGATGACAAACCCCTGCTGAACATCAGCGGCCGCGCCGAGGGCAGCGCCAAAGACGCCCTGTCCGTCATCAACAACAGCCCGCTTGCCGCGGGAGAGGGACTTGCGGATGTCACCACCGATGAAATAGAGGGGCCCGTTTCCCTGGACCTGGAACTTGACATCCCCTTGTACGAGGAAACCACTGCCGTCAAGGGCGTGGTGACGTTCCATGACGCTGTGTACGATTCGCCGCGCACCGGCGTCCGGCTGGACGGCATCACGGGAAGTATCGGTTTTACCGGCGATTCGATTGGCTCCGAGCGGCTGGGCGCAACCTATCACGGCCATCCCGTGGAGGTCGGTATGGAAGGAAGGGAGGGCCACATCAACGCCTTCAGCATCAAGGGAACCGGTGACAGCCGTTTTATCCTTGATGAACTCGGGTATTTTTTCCCCGGCCTTGGCGGCATGGCTTCCCTGTTCGAAAACCGCATCAGTGGGGCCGGTGCCTGGACGGCGACATTGTCCCGCCCCGCCTCTTCCCTGGCGGCACCGGTGCTGGTCATCACTTCCAGCTTGTCGGGCCTGTCCCTTGATCTCCCCGCGCCGTTCGGAAAATCGTACGAGCCGGTTCCCCTCGAAATCGTCACGGCCGCCGGGGAAAGCGGCAACCGGGTCATCCGGTTTGCGTACGGCCCCCTCCTGAAAGGCTATGTCGAGCTTGATCAAACACCGCGTAAAAATATCCTGCAGGCAGCGCTGCACTTCGGTGAAACCGCGGGGCCGGCGGCGATGCCCGGCAACATCACGGTGACTGGCCGGATCGACCAGTTGTCCTTTACGGAGTGGCTGGATTTCCTCGGGAAGGCCGGGGGGACGGCCGGCACCAGCCTGTTCGACAGGGTCAAGCTCGACGTCACGGTGGCGTCGCTGGAATTCCTCAACCAGGCGTTCAATGACGTCGGGGTACAACTTGCCAATACGCCTTCCGGACTGGAAATGAATATCAATGCCGGCGAGCTGGCCGGGCGCATCACGCTGCCGAAAGATACCTCGGCAACGCCGGTAAGCGCTACATTCAGCAACATCGCCATCCGGGAGGGGAATTCTTCGGGTGCGGAGGAAAACTACGATCCGGCCCGCCTGCCGCCCCTGAAAATACATGCCGACAAATTCAGCTACAAGGGAATCGATCTGGGCGAACTGGAGCTTGCCGCGTCGAGGACGGTCACGGGGCTGTCCGTCGATTCCATTGCCTTTACCAAGCCGGACCTGGCCATCCAGGGAAGTGGCACCTGGGAACGGCAGGGCGATGCCCACGCGTCGGCATTCAAGATTGAATTACAGGCCGCCCGCCTGGATGCCATGCTGCAGACTTTCCACTACAGTGTCTCGCCCATCAAGGACGGCCAGACCACGCTCTCCCTCAAGGCGACCTGGCCGGGATCACCCATGGATTTTTCCCTCGCGAATATCAACGGCAACCTGGATATGAAAATCGACAAGGGGCAGTTCATGGAAATCAGGCCTAACGCGGGGCGGCTTTTCGGATTGTTGAGCCTCCAGGCCCTGCCGCGCCGGCTGTCTCTCGATTTCACCGACCTGTTCAGCGAAGGCCTGTCGTTCGATCACATCCTGGGTGACTTCTCCATCGAGAAAGGCAATGCCTACACCAATAACCTGACCATGGCCGGTCCGTCTGCCAATATTGACATTACCGGCCGCACGGGCCTGGTGGACCAGGATTACGATCAAATCGTCACGGTCACACCCCAGGTGGCGAACAGCCTGCCCGTCGCCAGTGCCCTTTTCGGGCCGATCGGCGTCGGCGTCGGTGCAGTCATATTCCTTGCCGGCGAAATCTTCGAGTCACTGCCGAAACAAATCGACAAGCTGCTTCGCTACAAGTACACCATCAAGGGGAGCTGGGAGGATCCCGTCGTGGAACAATTTACGGGTGTTTCGGAAAGCAGCGGATGATGGCGGTGATAGGTGAAAGATGAAAAGTAAAAAAACACCATTCACCATTCACCATTCACGACGCACTAGGGTCTTGAGAACACAAAAAACATGATCATCATCACCGAGGCCACGGTTACACCCACGCCGACCTCAACCAGCATGATGCCGATCACCTGGCCGGCCACGGCATCCTCTGCCAGCACGCCGTATTCGAGGAAATTCCCGCCCGCCAAAAGACCCGCGATTCCAACCCCGATGTAAAACAGAAGACCAAGTGCGGCGATAGTGCGAAGCAGACCGAGTTGCACCACCCGGCGCACGTTAACTATCCCGAAAATCAGGCTGTACAGGATAAATCCGGACGCAAAGATCACGCCGGCCTGAAATCCTCCCCCCGGCCCGTAATCCCCGTGAAACTGGACATACAGTGCGAATATCAGGATCAGGGGAATGATAAACTTGGCGATGACGCGCAATACAAGATGGTATTCCATTTTTTGTTCCCCGCAGGCGACAGCTTATGGTATCTCCTGGTAATTTACATTAAAGATTCAACCGGTCATGGCAACAGATGTAATTGTTGCTGACGCTCAAAAGCTTTCGCACCGCCAGGCCGGCAGCATGAGGTAATGCACGAGACATAGTGAACGCCGTAACGTACAGCGGGTCAGGCTTAAAGCCGACCGTCGCCGGCAGGGACGCCGGCGTCGAGCCTACAGGGAAGTATTTATGGCGTGTCGGCGTAAGCCTGACCCGCTGTGACGATGTTTCCATTTGTAAACAGCATATAGTTCCGGGCGGCCCGGCAGACCGGATCGTTTGAGCATTGGCAGAGAATACCTCCGACCGGTTGTAACCACAGCGCAATTTCACACATCCTGCCGGGGGCGCGGGCTTCGCCTGCCGCGGCCGAGCAGCAGAAGCACGCCGATACCGGCCGTGTAGATCACGATGACCTCGCCCAGGGTGTCGTAACCGCGGTAGCTGGCCAGCACCGCCGTGACCATGTTGGGCACGCCGGTTTCCACCGGCCCCATCATGACATAGCGTTCCGTAACATGGCCGTGGACGGGCGCCGCGGCGTCACCGAACGGCGGCATATCCATGGTGCCGTAAATCAGCAGCGCGCCGGTAAACATTACGATCAGGAAGGGATACCAGGCCACACCGGGCCGGGGGCGCTCCTCCCTCGTGGTCAGCGCCAGTGTGCCCAGGAACAACAGCGTGGCAATACCGGCGCCAACAGCGGCCTCGGTAAACGCGACGTCGACGGCGTTCATGGTGACGAAGAGGCAGGCAGAAAGCAGGCTGAAAATGGCCGACAGCATGACGGTGGCAAACAGATTGCGCATCTGTGTGATGGCCAGCGCGATAATGACCAGGAAGGCCAGCAGGGTAATATCGACTAGTTGCGTGATAACTGCTCTCCGCCACCTGTTACCAGGGGTTTCAGGTTGCCATGGAGCGCCGCCTTGGCCAGGGCGTGCGCCGCTGTCGGCGTGGTAAACAGGATAAAAACGATGATCAGGCAGAGCTTGATGCCGGTGAAGCTCAGTCCCGCCTGGAAAAGCAGGCCCAGTATGATCAGCATGCACCCCAGTGTGTCGATGACACCGGCGGCGTGCAAACGTGTGTAAAAATCAGGCAGCCGCAGCAGCCCGATGGCGCCCGTAATGATCACGAATCCCCCCGCCAGAAGGCAAGTCCAGCCCAGAATGTCAGTGAGCAGGTTCACAGGTCAAAATCGTCCCGGTCATAGGCGCTGCGCCCCATGTCACCGTATTCAAAGAATTTCAGGACAGCGACGGTCGCGATGAAATTTATCAGGGCGTAAACGAGGGCGATATCCAGAAATTCAGGCCTGTCGGTCAGAAAACCGAACAATGAAATAAACAGCACGGTAATCGTGCCGAAGACGTTCACGGCGAGAATGCGGTCATAAATGGTGGGTCCCAGCAGTGCCCGGCACAGGGTGATCAACATGGCCGCGAGGATGGCGACAGTCGCCGCTGCAAACATCAGGCCTTCTCCTCGATCAGGGTTACGCGCCGATCCATTTCACCGGTTTCCAGCGCGGCCGCGCTCTGCGCCGTCAGGGCATGCACCTCGATGATATCCCTGTCCACGTTTATGGATACCGTCCCGGGTGTCAGCGTAATGGAATTGGCGTAGATGACACGGCCCAGATCACGCTTCTGGGTGCACCTGACCTTGATCACCCGCGGACTGATGGGCATATCGCGCGTCAGGATCCGGCGGCACACATCGATATTGGCGAGCACGATCGCCTTTAACAGCCATAACCAGTACAGACTGAGCAGCCGCATCCGCAGGTGTATGGGATGGCCCTCGTGGTCAACGACTTCCATGCGGCGGGCGATGTATACGACGAACACAGCCGAACAGGCGCCTATGATCAGCAGAGTCTGCGTATAGTGGCCGGAGAGCAGCAGCCAGAGGAGGCCGATGGCGATGCCAAGACTGAGTGCGTGTGGTATGGTATTCATATCGACTTCAGGACATTACCGCATCTCGGTATCGAACCGCAACCTCGCTCCGGCAACCCGTAACCCCTGGCGGTGCCATTCCCGTGCAATGGAAACCCAACGTGACCGTGTCAGCCGTGGTCGTCCGGGACGGCCGGTTTCTGCTGGTGGAAGAGAAGGTGGATGGCCGTATCGTCTTCAACCAGCCCGCCGGCCACCTGGAACAGAATGAAACGTTCCTTGACGCCATCCGGCGCGAAGTCATCGAAGAAACAGCCTGGCAATTCGAGCCGGAATCCCTCGTGGGCGTATACCTGTACCCCGATCCGCATGCCGACGTGACCTACCTCCGCTTCTGTTTCCACGGCACCTGCACCCACCGGTTTTCTGACCGGCCGCTGGACAAGGAGATTCTCCGCGCCGTGTGGATGAGCCGATCAGACATCGAGGCGAATGCGGAGAGGCTGCGCAGCCCCATGGTGCTGAAATGCATCGATGATTACCTCTCCGGCAGGTCCTATCCCCTGGATCTGCTGAATCACTTCTGCCGCGGGCGTTGAGACGCCGCCGTCGTTCTCCCGGTCATGCCCAGGCAAAAAATCATCGTCGGGATCTCGGGCGGAGTGGATTCCTCGGTTGCCGCCCTCCTCCTCCGGGAGCAGGGTTTTCCCGTGGAAGGCCTGTTCATGAAAAACTGGGATGAAAAATCACCCGACGGCAGGTGCCTGTGGGAGGCCGATGTCGAGGATGCCATGAAGGTGTGCGACAGGCTCGGCATTCCGCTCAATACAGTGGATCTCTCGCTCGAATACTGGGATCGGGTGTTTATCACATTCCTCGCCGAATACAGACACGGGCGTACGCCAAACCCGGATATCCTCTGCAACCAGGAGATCAAGTTCATGGCGTTTCTCAACGAGGCGCTGGCCGCCGGCGCGGACCGGATCGCCACAGGGCATTACGCCCGGATCGCGCGCAACGGCCGCTGCCGGCTGTTGAAGGGCAAGGACCCCGGCAAGGATCAGAGCTATTTCCTGTGCAGGCTGAACCAGGCCCAGCTCGAGAAAGCCGTTTTCCCGTTAGGGGATATGGAAAAGCCGGCCGTCCGAAGGCTGGCAAAAGCGGCGGGCCTGGTGACGCACGACAAGAAAGACAGCACCGGCATCTGCTTCGTCGGGGAACGGCATTTTCGTGAATTTCTCGGCCGTTATATTCCGAGGCAACCGGGCGAGATCCGGACCCGTGACGGCCGGATTATCGGCGAGCACGACGGGGTATTCTTCTACACGATCGGCCAGCGGCAGGGACTGGGCATCGGCGGCATCCGGGACGCGGCGCCTGCACCCTGGTACGTGGTGGACAAGGACCTGGAACGCAACATTCTTTACGTCGCACAGGGTGATGATCATCCCCTGCTGTACAGCGACGGCCTCACGGCGGTGAACCTGCACTGGATTGCCGGACAACCGCCCGCGCTTCCCCTGGCGTGCACGGCGAAAACGCGATATCGCCAGCCTGACCAGGCGTGCGTGATCACCGCCGCCTCCGATCATCGCTGCGAAGTGCGCTTTGCCGAACCGCAGCGCGCCGTAACACCCGGCCAGTATGTCGTGTTCTACCAGGGCGATGAATGCCTCGGCGGCGCCGTGATCGAAAAAACATTGCCCGCCGCACGCTGCAAGCGTTGATGGGGTGGCGGCCGGGCGGGGCCTTTCCTATGACTCGCCGGTGAAATGACGCATAATAGCGCGCCTTGTACCTGCAACCCGCCGGGGACATTTCATGCCTGACAGCTACAACACCAGAACCATACTGAAGGTAAATAACAGGGACTACGAAATCTTTTCACTGAAGGCGCTCACCGGACGATTCGACATCGACCGCCTGCCCTACTCGCTGAAAATCCTGCTGGAAAACCTGCTTCGCTGCGAAGACGACAGCAATATCGACAAGGATGATATCGCGGTGCTCGCCGGCTGGGATCCGGGAGCGGAACCGGATCGCGAGATCGCCTTTACGCCGGCCAGGGTACTGATGCAGGATTTTACCGGCGTGCCCGCCGTGGTGGATCTCGCGGCCATGCGTGACGCCATGAAAAACCTGGGCGGTGACCCCGACCGGATCAACCCGCTCTCCCCGGCGGAGCTCGTCATCGATCATTCCGTGCAGGTGGATGTCTTCGGGCATCCCGCGGCGCTGCAGAAAAATGCCGAGATCGAATTCAACCGCAACCGGGAACGCTACAGCTTCCTGCGCTGGGGACAGCGGGCGTTCTCGAATTTCAGGGTCGTTCCACCGGACACCGGCATCGTCCACCAGGTCAACCTGGAATACCTGGCACGCACGGTATTCGCTGTGGAAAAGAACGGCATCTGGCAGGCCTACCCGGATACGCTGGTCGGCACGGACTCGCACACGACCATGATCAACGGACTGGGGGTGCTTGGCTGGGGCGTGGGGGGGATCGAAGCCGAGGCGGTCATGCTCGGCCAGCCGATCACCATGTTGATACCCCAGGTCATCGGCTTCCGGCTGACCGGCGCATTGCCGGAAGGGGCCACCGCTACCGATCTCGTCCTCACCGTTGTCGAGATGCTGCGCAAAAAAGGCGTGGTCGGCAAATTCGTGGAATTTTACGGCGAGGGACTGGACAACCTGCCGCTGGCCGACCGGGCGACGATCGCCAACATGGCCCCGGAATACGGCGCGACCTGCGGGATCTTCCCCATCGACGGCGAGACATTGAACTACCTCCGGCTGTCCGGTCGATCGGACGATCAGGTCGCGCTGGTCGAGGCCTATGCCCGGGCCCAATCCCTGTGGCGCGGCGCCGATGCCATCGAGGCCGAGTACACGGACACGCTGCATCTCGACATGCATACCATCGAACCGTGTCTCGCCGGGCCAAAGCGACCCCAGGACAGGATCCTGTTACGGCGCGCCAGGGAAAAAATCGCCCGGCACCTTCACCTCATGCAGGACAAAAGAGAGGGATCGCCGGCCAGGCACGTGGAAGTTGCGCAATTTGAGGATGAAGGGGGCGGCACGGCGGTGGACGGCGAAGAAGCCCGTCATACCGGCATCGTAAGGGTCCATGCCGGTAACGGCGAAGAATTCGACCTTGAAGACGGTGCGGTCGTGATAGCCGCGATCACCTCGTGCACCAACACCTCCAACCCGTCCGTCATGGTCGGCGCCGGCCTGCTCGCGAAAAAAGCCGGCAAACGCGGATTGATGGTCAAGCCCTGGGTCAAGACCAGCCTCGCCCCCGGTTCCCTGGTGGTGCGTGATTACCTGGACAAGGCCGGCCTGATCCCTCATCTCGACAGCCTGGGATTCAACATCGTCGGTTACGGGTGCACCACCTGCATCGGCAATTCCGGACCGCTGCCGCCGCACGTAAGCCGCGCCATCCAGGAAGGCGATCTCATCGTGAGCGCTGTCCTGTCCGGCAACCGCAACTTCGAGGGCCGCGTCCACCCCGAGGTCAGGATGAATTTCCTGGCCTCTCCCCCGCTCGTCGTCGCCTACGCCATCGCCGGAACGATGATTATCGATCTGATGAAGGATCCGATCGGCACGGATCGGGACGGGGAACAGGTGTATCTCCGGGACATCTGGCCGACCCAGAAGGAAATCAATGACATCATGGCAGGCACGATCACCTCCGGGATGTTCAGGCAGAGTTATGAACACGTGTTCGCCGGCGACAGCCGCTGGGCCAGCCTGGAGGTACCCGACTCCAGCCTGTACCAATGGGATGATAATTCCACCTACGTGCAGAACCCACCGTATTTCGAAAACATGAGCAGTGAACCCGGCGACATGGAACCGATCCGGAACGCCAGGGTACTGGCCCTGCTCGGCGATTCCATTACCACCGACCACATCTCCCCCGCGGGATCGATAAAACCCGACAGCCCGGCGGGAAAATATCTGATTGAGCGTGGGGTAGAACCCAAAGATTTCAATTCGTACGGTTCGCGCCGCGGCAATCATGAAGTCATGATGCGCGGGACCTTCGCAAACATCCGCCTGCGCAACCTGCTGGCGCCGGGGACGGAGGGCGGCTGGACTGTACACCAGCCTTCCGGTGACAAGATGTCGATATATGATGCTGCCATGCGTTATCAACAGGAGCACGTGCCGCTCCTCGTGATCGCCGGCAAGGAGTACGGCACCGGTTCATCGCGCGACTGGGCCGCCAAGGGCGCCAAGTTGCTGGGCGTGCGGGCGGTGATCGCCGAAAGCTTTGAGCGCATACACCGCTCGAACCTGGTCGGGATGGGCGTGCTGCCGCTGACGTTCCGGAACGGGGAGAATGCAGAAGCATTCGACCTGACCGGCAAGGAGGTTTACACCATTGAAGGACTGGCCGCCGGCGCGAAGGAAGTCACCGTGATCGCGAAGTCAGACGACGGCAATGAGACGCGCTTCAGTGCAGCCGTGCGCGTGGATACCCCCAAGGAGTGGGACTATTATTGTAACGGCGGCATCCTGCACTACGTATTGCGCCAGCTCGCTGCGTGATCGGTGAAAGTAAAGGGGTCAGACCTCTTTATGGCG
>Ga0137829_12642116_pt1 | contig 12801 bp, 15 predicted proteins | sample OV2TP2_FD_97737 | JGI IMG/M metagenome (GOLD analysis project Ga0137829, IMG submission 97737) | reverse complement strand
GTCCCAGGTCGTCCCTCTGGTCTATTTCTTCAGGGTGAGCTGAATTAGCCTGGCGGCCCTGTTCAGCTTGTCGAGCCCGGTGACGGCGGTGATAATCTCCTCAAACTGGCTCGCTGGAATTGGCATGCCCGGCACAAGCTCCCGGATTCGCCTTGTCTCCTCCTTCAGGTCCCACATGAACTCTCTACCTGTGGATTTGATCGTATAGCTCTTTCCATTCTTGGTATGGATAGTGATGGTGGGGCCAAACAGGGTCTGGGTTTTGGAAGGGGTTATGGTGACCTTCTTCATGAGCGCGAGGACCTCGGGCGGGTCGCCGGGGCCGCCAGCCCGCTCAATACGTCTTCCCACAACAGGATAGCCCCTCTTTACAATGCCATAAGCGGAAAAGTAGTGAGTGCTGCCAACCCGAGGGCCTGACTCGCCGACTGGGGGAAACGCCGGAGCGATGTTGGTTTCCAGCCAGTTCACCACCAGATCAACCCTTTCCACATCTCTGGGCCTTATGTTGTTGTCGGCACATAGCTTGGCCGCCAAATCCACGTGAGGCACATTGTATCCGCCTGTGGAATATATCTTGTGAAACGTGTCCATGATTTCCCAGCGAGTCCCAAGCTCGGCAGTGATGTTGTCCAGGTTGGTAGTCTTCCGACCCCGGAAAACATAGCTTAGCTTTCCCTTGTTATTGCCTACAAAGGAATGATAGAAGCCTGCGTCGCCTTCCAGGGTTGTCTCGCCGCCCTTTATCCCATCCCTAGCCAGGAGCACTGCCAAAATAGCGCTTCGGGCTGAGCCGGCCTCCCGAATTATCCTCCCGCCGCTTCTGGACCCCTGGAGGTTCCCAGCAGCCATACCGACGCACAGTCCGATGGCACTGTTCATCTGGTCCTCGTCCAGGCCGAGAAGCTTGCCCGCAGCGACGGCAGCGCCAAAGATGCCGAACAGCGGGCCCGAGTGAAACCCTCGCGCCACCACCGATGGGACGAAATCGCCCGTAAGCCTCTCCTGCACCTCATATGCCGCCACGACCGCGGTGATAAACTCCTTGCCCGAGGCCCCTGACTCTTCAACCACAGCCAGAGCGCCTGGGAATATAGTGGTGCCAGGGTGAGTGTACATGCGGTAGGTATCCTCTTGACCGCTGCTGTGGACCAGCTCGTGAGTGGCATAAGCCGCACCCGCCTTTGTGACTTTGGAGCCATCTACGATTATTGTGCTGCCGCCCCGCCTCACGCCTTCCTCTGCTTTTATAAGCCGGATGGCATGTTGAGTCTCTGGGATCGCGTAGCCCACCAGGCCATCGGCTAGAGAGTGAAGGGTCAAGGCCTTAGCCTTGTCCACAACCTTGGGCGGAAGGTCGTTAAAGTTCAGGCCGCAAACAAACTCCGCAAGCTTTCTGCTTATTGACGCCATCTCTTTCACCCCTTCTAGATGGCTATCCCTCTATCTTGCCAAACATATACAGGCTTGGTAGAACAGGTCTGTAACAGAGGGGCAGCCTCTTGGGCGTGAAAGTAACACAGCGCAACCAGATTGTCAATCACGGGCGGGCCCCCTTCGAAGCAGGGGTGCTGCTTACTAAGGAGTGAGTGCTTGTGAGTTAATGTCATTGCGAGCCCCGATGCTATCGGGGCGTGGCAATCTGGGGTGTGGGGTGCCTCGGTCCTATCCCCGCATTTCTTCACAGGTTCTGAGTGCAGCTTGCAGATATTGGCGACCCGGACGGGATTTGAACCCGTGATCTCGTCCTTGACAGGGACGTATGTTAGGCCGCTACACCACCGGGCCAGTGTAATACGGGGACAAGTCTATCTTAGCAGCCCGCAGCTTAACCAGTCAATGTACTGTCCTATCCTCGATCAGATCGACTAGTATCTCCCTGCGTAAGTCAGCGTTGGCAGGAACAGTTCAAATCCCGTTCATCCTGAGCTCCGTCGAAGGACATGAGCGGGCCGAGTGAGGGATTTAAGACAAATCGGAAAAACTAGCACCATTGGTTTAATATCCTTTTGAACCATCCCCCTATCTGCTTCCGTCAACTCTAATCCTGAGAATCCTGTCGTCATCCCTGGCGGGAGAGCCGCGGCCATCCCTGTTGCTGGTGGCAACGTAGAGGTAGCCATCGGGCCCCTGGACCACATCCCGCAGACGGCCCAGGTCTCCTGAGAAAAGGCGCTCCTCCTCCGCGATCTCCCCATATTCAGGCCCCTTAAGAGCGATGCGATGAAGGTGCTCTCCCCTGAGGGTTGTGAAGAAGAGGTGATTCTTCCATCCCTGGTATCGGTCTCCGCTATAGAAGGCGGCACCCGAAGGCGCGATGGCGGGACTGTAGTGCATGATGGGATCGACGTACTGATTCTGTCGGGCAATGCCCCTGACTAGGGGCCAGCCGTAGTTCTTGCCCGGCTGAAGGATATTTACCTCGTCGAAGCCGGTGGGGCCGTGCTCGGTGGCAAAGAGCTGGCCTGTTACGGGGTGCCATGCCAAACCCTGGGGATTGCGATGCCCGTAGGAGTATACCGGCGATCTGGAGAAGGGATTATCGGCTGGGATAGAGCCATCGGGATTGAGGCGCAGCACCTTCCCGGCTAGCGAGCTGAGATCCTGGCTCAGGTCCTGCCGCGAGGCGTCGCCCGTCGTGACATAAAGCTTTCCATCGGGGCCGAACTTTATCCTCCCCCCGTCGTGGATGGATGCGCCAGGGATACCATCGATGATTACTTTAGGCTCCTTTAGTCGGTTGCCCTCCTCGATAAACCGCTCGACGCGGTTCCAAAGGCGGCCTCCGTTATCCGAATAGGTGTAATAGACGTAGAGATAGTGGTTTGAGGCAAAATCGGGGTCGAGGGCAAGCCCCATAAGTCCTGCTTCCACTACGTGAGCTACCTCTAAAGTGGCTGCCCGCTCCGGCAGCAGGACGCCATCCTGGACCACTCGAATCCTGCCCGGGCGCTCGGTAAAGAAGAGGCGACCATCGGGCGCGAATGCCAGGGCCCACGGCACCTCCAAACCGCTGGCCACCGTTTCCAGGATCAGCTTCTGGGACAGCGGGACGGGTACAGGAGTGGTAGTAGGCGCTGGCGCAGGGGCAGGCCTTGGAGTAGCACTTGGCGTTGGGGTAGGCAATGGGGTTGGTGCTGGCGCTGGTAAGGGCGTCGCGGTAGGGGTCAGCGTGGGTGTAATGGTAGGGGCTATCGTGGGAGTCGAGGTAGGGCTGGATGATGGTTCAGGAAGGGCCGATGCCGGAGTCCCCGGGAGTGCACCCGAGCATCCCAATCCAGCCAGTAAAACGATGCAGCTAACTACTCCACCAAGCACCTGGTCTAAAGCCGACACCCACGACCTGTTCAAATGGGGAGCTTCCCGGGGTTCATAATGCCATGAGGGTCCAGGGCCTGCTTGATCCTTCGCCAAAGGATGGCCTCGCTGCCTAGCTCTCGCTGCATTAGATGCGCCAGCCTGACCCCTACGCCGTGGCAGTACTCCATAGACCCGCCCACATCCTGGGCCAGGGCCAGCGCCGTCTCCACCGCATCGACCATCGTGTCCATCTCTCCTTGGTCTGCACCCTCAGGGAGGCTTACCAAGATGGAAAAAAGCTCAGGGCGGCCCCACAGGCTGCACTCGCGCACGAAAGTATCTGCCTCTGCGAAGAGCCTGAGGCACTGACGACGGTATTCCAGGACGCGGGAGACAGGCAGGGCGACGTGTAGATACTCCATTCTACTCCATGGCGAGGGAGCCGATGACCAGCCGGCTGCCCCTCTTCTTGCCCTGTCCTGCCACCGGAGGGCGCTATCGTGGCGATGCTCCCAGAAACTGGTGGCTTCACTATCCTCTAGGACCTCTCCGCCATGTCTTCGGCATATTCGCAGCGTCCTTGCTGCGGAAGCCTCCACCTCCTCGCTGCAGCCCTCCATCCCGAGATACAGGGTAGATGGCATCTCTATTTCTTGCCACCGTTCCTTTGCCTCGCTTGGAGGAGGGAAGTCCTCCTCGGCGTAATCCACCAGGGATGGTCTAAGTCCCGCCTTTCGCATCTCTTGAAGGGCGCGAAAGCCGGCGGGAAAGCCAGCAAACCTGATAGCCCAGAGCCTCCTCTCCTCGGGAAGCGGGAATGCTCTAAGGGTTACCTGCGTGATGACTCCTAGGGTGCCTTCGGCCCCGACGAATAGCGGAACCAGGTTCACCCCTGCGACCTTCGGGACCGTGCGCGTGCATACGACTGACCCATCCGGAAGAACTATTTCCAGTCCCAAAACCTGATCTCCCATAGGCCCGTATTTGCCGGCCAGGTATCCTACGCCGTTGGTGGAGATGGCGCCCCCTACTGTAGCGATGGGTAAGCTCCAGGGATCATGCCCAAGCATCAGGCCCTGCTCCTCAAGTGCTGCGTTCAACACTTCCAGCAATACCCCCGGCTGGACTACGGCCGTCTCATCTTCTACTTCGATGCGTACGATCTTGTTCATGGCCTGGAGATTCAGGAGGATGCCTCCTTTAAGGGATAAGGCGGCTCCCATCACTCCAGTTCCGCCGCCATAAGGCACCACTGGAATGCGCTCTCGGTGCGCCAGTGCTAGAACCGCTGCGACATCCTTAGTGGACAGCGGAGTGGCGACAACATCTGGCCGGGAGTTGAGGACAATAGACCTGGGCATAGCCCGCCCTGGCCGGAGGGCGTCCCAGGCGAAGCGCTCCAACGTCTCAGGACCTACCGATACGCGCTCGTTTCCCAGGAGCTCTCTAAGTTCCTTTAGTAGCGACTTCGGCAGCATATGACTCCTTCCACCCTAAATCCATTCGACTCCATACTACTTCAAGCTACGACACCCTTGCTAGAGGTCATGCTACAGAGCCTTGAACGGTAAGCTAAATATATGCCCTGTCATTCTGAGGAGTCCCGACCCTGTCGGGACGACGAAGAATCTAAGACCTACGCCTTTAGCAAGGATGCAATGCCCTAGATTCCTCACGGAGTTTACCCTGAGCCATCGAAGGGTTCGGAATGACACCCCACCAGTCCAGGCTGACCATTGGAAACGTTTAGACCGCTATGCATGGCTCTGTAAAACCTCTCCCGTGATGAGAACGCTGCACGACACCTTGTGGGCTTTCAGCACAGTGCTGCGAAACTAGCGGAACTCATCAGCTTCCGCCAAGTCTTTGTGTAATTTAACACAATGTTGAAACACAGTTGGCGATATGTTAGGCTTTCTTAGAGCGTGAAGTCATCGCCCGCTCTCACTTACCTCGAGACAAAACGCTATTTTCGATATCAGGGTTCAGACAGGAGGGATTTATGGCAAGCAAGACATTGTCTCTTTCAATTCAGAAGCGAAAGTTCGGTACAGCTCCCTACAGGGACTCTTGGCATGAGTTTGAAGCCTTTGACGGAGAGCGTTTGATAGGGAGGCTCATCTGCTTTGAGGCCCCTCGGGGATCAAAGGATTGCTGGTTGCACGATCTGTGGGTGGACCCCGGATATCGACGTTCTGGGGTAGGGTCGAAGCTCATCGTTCAGGCAGTGGCCACGGCCCGCGAGCACAAATACCTCAGAATGCTCGGTGAATTTCGCCCGTACGATAGGGTTTCCCAGAAGGCGGTGCAAGGCTTCTTCCGCCGTCACGGATTTAATATCGATGAGAATTGGGACGGCAAGGGTAGAGCGGTAGTTCTGCTGGTCCTTACCTAACCCACAGTCCACTTCTTAGATACAACTCATTTCAGAAGTCCTCGTAGTTCGATAGGCCCTTCGACAAGGCTCAGGATTTACTCATCATGAGGGGGCAAATATCCCGCTCAGCCTGAGCTCCGGCAGGCATGTCCTGGGCCTGTCGAAGGAAATCGCCAGTCCTCATCGGTCTTGTGGAAGAATGTAACAACTACTATTGAGATGGGTCGGCTTTGTTGAAATCATTTTCCTGGGAGAGTCCAGTCCCGATCTTTCTTGATATTCGTCGAAGTAGGTCCCCTCGACTGCGGCTATATCTCTTCCACATATAACCCTGCTCTTGTATCTGGGATATAATCAGAGCCGTGGAAGAGGTTTTTCGTGCTCGCTAAGGCTCTTACCAGTGCCGTCGTAGGGCTAGAGGGTGCCCTGGTAGAGGTAGAGGTGGACATCTCGCCAGGGCTTCCCGCCTTTGCCGTGGTAGGACTTCCCGATACTGCCGTTCAGGAGGCCCGCGAGAGGGTACGCGCCGCTATCCGGAATTCGGGGTGTGAGTTTCCTATGCGGCGCATCACCGTGAACCTGGCGCCGGCAGACCTGAAGAAAGAAGGCCCTTCCTATGATCTCCCCATGGCGGTAGGCATTCTCCTCAGCTCTGGCCAGGTCCAGGTTGGAGGCGACGGCATGCTCTTCTTAGGGGAGCTATCGCTGGATGGCTCCGTTCGTCATACCCAGGGCATCCTCCCTATGGTGGCCCTGGCCAGGGAGAAGGGCATCGCCAACGTCATGGTGCCAGCCCCGGACGCGGCCGAGGCCGCCCTGGTGGAGGGGCTTAACATCGTCCCCGTACACACTTTACAGGAGCTGGTGGCCCATCTAAAAGGCGAGGCGGTCATCCCGCTCTACTCCTCGTCGCGCTCTCCAGTAGAGGCCGACGAGGGTGGCCATCAAGGGGTAGACCTAAAGGAAGTCAAGGGCCAGGAACATGCCAAGCGTGCCATGGAGGTGGCCGCGGCCGGAGGACACAACCTTCTTATGATGGGCCCGCCTGGGGCTGGCAAGACCCTTCTGGCCAGGGCCCTCCCAGGCATCCTGCCCAAGATGGCCAACGACGAGGCCCTGGAGGTTACGAAGGTCTATAGCGTGGCGGGGCTTCTGCCCTCGGACAAGCCCATGATTACCCGTAGGCCTTTTCGCTCCCCTCATTACACCATTTCACACGCTGGTCTTGTAGGAGGTGGAAGGTGGCCTCGCCCCGGCGAGGTAACCCTGGGGCACCGAGGCGTTCTGTTTCTGGACGAGCTTCCCGAGTTCGGACACAACACCCTGGAGGTCCTGCGCCAGCCCCTGGAAGACCGGATGGTCACCATAAGCCGCGCCCAGGGGACTGTAACCTTCCCAGCCAACTTCATGCTGGTGGGAGCCATGAACCCCTGCCCCTGCGGTTTCTATGGGGATAACTTCAAGCCCTGCACCTGTGCCCCTTTAATGGTCTCTCGATACCAGAAGCGCATCAGCGGCCCCCTCCTGGACCGGATCGATCTCTTTGTGGAGGTGCCTAGAGTTGAGTATCAGAAGCTGGTGTCCGAGGAGGAGAGCGAAGGTTCAGCGCACGTTCGGGAGCGGGTAGAGAAGGCCAGGGAGCGCCAGCGCCAACGGTTTGCAAACACCAGGCTCTTGAGCAATGCAGATATGACACCGGTAGAGGTAAGGGCCCACTGTCAGGTGGAGCCTGCTGCCCAGGGGCTGCTGCAGATGGCGATGCAGCAGCTTCATCTATCGGCGCGAGGCTTTCACCGAGTCCTGAAGCTCTCGCGCACCATCGCCGACCTGGCCGGGACTGACACCATTACCGCCGCTCACCTGGCGGAGGCGTTGCAGTACCGGCCCAGGGGAATGGTGTAATAGATGGAATGGTAAAATACTTGTGCGGGCTTGCCGTCGTAGAGGAGATACAGTGAAGCTATACAGACTGCCTTTTGTAATGCATGAGCCTGGGGAAGAAACCGACAACAAATATTTGGCGGAGATCCCAGCGCTTACAGGCTGCCGGGCATGGGGAGACACGGCCGCGGAGGCTTTGGAGAATCTACAGAGCCTTGCTACAGCCTTCATAGAGTCGTACCGAGACAAAGGCGATGCACTCCCTGCCGATGTTGAGGCGGCCGTGCTCACAACGGGTCCGAATGCCATAAGCGAAGTACTGGTCGCCCTTTGAATTATCGCGAGCTTACTCGCAAATTGCGTCGGCTAGGCTGTGACTTTGATCGAAGGGCGACCATGAAATCTGGATTAACAATATTACCCATGCCAGGACAACCATTCCTAATTGGGGAAGCAAAGACCTCAAGCTCGGGACGATTAGTGCAATTCTCCAAGATCTAGGTATATCAAGGGAAGATTTTGAGCGCGCCTAAAGACGCCCTATTATGGGAGGCCTGGTAGATGCCGGAATATTCGGGATCGTCCGCTCGGGCAAGCGCCGCAATACAGGCCGAGGGAGACGGCGGGATGAGGCCCTGCTACAATGAAAGTGCGCGAGGTCATAAGGCTCATTGAGGCCGACGGCTGGAGTCTGGCTCGTAGTAGAGGCGGCCACCGCCAGTACAAGCATCCGGTAAAGTCGGGGCTGGTAACCGTACCAGGCCAACTGAGTAAGGACCTGGAGCCCGGCACTTTGAACAGCATTTTTAAGCAGGCGCAACTAGGGAGGGATAAGCAGTGACCCGTCGTTATCTGGTCGTAATAGAGAAAGCGGACGGCAACTACTCTGCGTACTCACCGGATATTCCAGGATGCGTGGCTGTTGGGGATACCCTTGAAGAAGTCTCGCTAAACATGCGCGAGGCCATAGAGTTCCATCTTCAAGGTCTGATTGAAGACAAGCTGCCCATCCCTGAGCCAAGCACCAAGGCGGAGTACGTAGCAGTGGAGGCGTAGCGGCGACACGACAGATGGGGCTATCGGCCCGAGCCTTTCACCGTGTCCTGAAGCTCTCGCGCACCATCGCCGACCCTTCGGCAGAGTTTACCCTGAGCAACACCGAAGGGCTCAGGGCAAGCCTGGCCGGGGCTGATACGATTACCGCCGCCCACCTGGCCGAGGCGCTGCAGCACAGGCCGCGAGGGCTGGTGTGAATGCTCCATCATCCATCGAAAGGGTCAGGAGAGCAATTCTAACAAGGGCGTATCGCCTTACAGCACACGCCGAGTACGAGCGTGAGGCAGACTCCGTATCGGTTGTGGACATAGAAGATGCATTTAGCTCAGAAAGATTGGAGGTGCTGGAAGAGTATCCCGATGACCCAAGAGGGCCAAGCACGCTATTTTTGTCATTCACCCAAGACGGAAGGCCTATTCATGCGGTCATAGGGTTTGGAAGCACTGAAAACGTGGTGTTTATCACGTTGTACGAGCCAAACCCACGCTTGTGGTATGATTGGCGCAGGAGGGTGTGAACAAAGTCATGAAGCAGTGCCCTTTTTGCAAAGGTGCCTTACAGGAACAACGCATAGAGCACGTCCACAGGTGGAACGGTAGACTCTATGTGCTGAGAAACGTTCCTGCAGAGGTCTGCGGCCAGTGCGGTGAGACTTTCTTTGCACCACAGACCTTGCAAGCTATGGACGACGCCGTCACACGCCACAGAGAGCCAGAGGAACATATTTCGGTGCCGGTTTATTCTTTGTAGGCGTCTCCTGGATTTCGTTGACTTGAACACTTACCTGTGACTATTTACTTTCTCTCCGGCCGCGCCTTCCTGATAAAATCTCCGAAGATGGAGGGCCCGCCGTAGCGGGATGCGCTGAATGACAGGACAAGAGGCTTCACAAACGGTGGCACGGAATCTTGGGGGTGATTGTGTATCGCGGCTGAACGGTTGCCCACGACCTGCCGTCGCCAGCAAGAAGTGAAGAGGTCGGCTATGAAGATTTTGGTCCATTTACTTACGCACCCATTAGTAAAAGGAGGCAGTCGGACAGAGCAAAGACGCAGTTGAATGTCAACGCCGAAATCCTTTACCCGTTCACGTGGTGTTGGCCCTAATCGGCCACATACCTGCTGTTAGGCTGGCTTTACGGATAGTTGATTCCACAATTCTCAATTAGGAGATTTATTATGTCTGACGAAACAAGCGCAACCTACAATACTTTGAGGCTTCTTCTATGAGAGAGCTTTTTGATTTAACGCAAAGGTGGCAAAATGAAAATAATCAACGCTTTCTTTCGCTCAGCATAGAGAAAGATAGAGACATGTTTTGTTGCGTTGGTCTGACTAACCCAACCGAAGTAGTAATTATGGACGGAAGATACTCGGGTGGGGTCGTTGTGACCAGAGAAGGATCCTTATGTATAATGAGAAATCAATAGAGTGGCCTCCGTGTAGCGCCTCGGCGAGATGCGCGACGCCGTTGTCGTCGTAGGCGGCAGCGACACAACCCAACCTCTCCCGAGTTCAGACGAGAGCCACGAACTCTAAAATGCATTATCGCAGTTCAACCCTTGCCACTCTTCAGCGCTATCGCGTCCGAACCCACGCAATACCCATTTCTCATCCTCAAGCGTCTGAAACTGTAGCACCAACGTTTAGCGGGGGTATCCAGTTAATCGGCCGACCTGTTCCACTACGATCATGTCGTCCATGCCGACGATGCTCGCGAGCCTTTTGCGTCAGGCCTTACTCTCCGTTCCTGATAGACTCCCCGGAAGTAAAGGCTGGGGGCGGCAGGGAACGCGGGAAGCGCTCAATGACAGCACAAGCGGCTTCACAAAAGGTTGGACGCCATCTGCAGATTGATTATGTATTGCGGCTGAACGGTTGAGCGATGGCGACATGTTACTACTGCCTTGGCAGTCATCAGTCCAGCCAGTGTATGGCTTTGGTAACAAGTAAGATTACGGACGCCCAAGAAGCTACCGCCGTAACCATTGTCCGGGCTTCCGAGCGGGCAAGCAGAGATCTCAGCCAGTCTATTGAATCGGCCGGATACGCGGCTTTGGACGAGCTGTCCAACATGACTTGGGAGTTGGAGAGCATCCACAGCGCCTTGACTGAGTTGCAGGAGTTTATGGACTGGGGGATTTCGGAGATTGTGTGGCGGCAGGAGAAGCAGATAGAGCTTCTGACGGGCATCCACGACATGCTGAAAAACCCTAGGGCTACCCATGCCAATGAGCTTTTCAAAATGGGAGTAGACAGCTTCAGAAGGCGACAGCTCTCCGATGCTCTTCGTTTGCTCAAGGAGGCCAGGGAGCTTAATCCTGGTGACTATCGGGTGTTGGTAACATTGGGGCACACCTATGTCCGCCTGAACGATCTTCCCAATGCACTGGAAGCCTTTCAGACAGGTGTGGCCTACGCCCGAAGCAACAGCTACAAGAAAGGGGTGCTGCTTCTGGCGTGTCGCACACTGCGGTTGCTAGGACGCCTTAAAGAGGCTATTGCCCATGCAAAAGAAGCTGTCGAGTACGATGCTCAGTATGCGTCTGCCCAATACGAGCTTGCAGGGTGCTTGGCAGAACAAGTTAAAGCCCTGACCGCACCACCGAACGCTCCAAGAAAGGCCTGAACATGACAACGACAGACAACGTCGCTCTGCTGCTCTCTTCACTGGAGCGCGCCATCAGGCAAGACCGCCGCTTCTTTGTGGCTGCCCAAGCGGACCCCACGTTCAGCCCAATGGAAGCGGAAGTGGAAGGCTTGTTGGGTAGGCTCCTGCGTGAGGCAAAGGCCCGGGCGGAACAGGAGCTTACACAGGCGCAATCCGCCTTTGCAGAGTTGAAGGCATGGCACGGCGAGACCGGCTCCACCAACGCAGCAATGGCCAAGCTGGAAGCCGCATGGAAGACAGGAAGCTACTACGGCTATCTGGACGCTCTCCCCCTGGCAAGAGAGGCAGAAACCAGTATTGCGACCGCGCTTCAGGCCCAAAAGACTTCCCTGAATAACAGCATCGCTGGTCTGCAGGGGCAGGCAGATACCTTGCGTAGCTCTGTCGCAAGGCTTATGCCGGAGTACGCCACAAACCGCGCGAATCAACTGGCAACGTTCAATGCGGCTGAAAAGAAATACGACGAAGCCCTTGGATTAGCACAGATAGATCGTTACGCGGGTTGGATGCAAGCTTTCCAACTTTTTGGAGCCTGCATAGAGACTCTTAGGCCGCTGGAGATGAATCTGGCTAACAGGGAACGAGAGGTTCAGGCGGAGGCTCGGTATCAGGAAAGGGTCGCTGAGGCAAAAGCACAGCACAGCGAACACCTCATGATCCTGCACATAGCAATGCTTTTCTACATTCTATACATGTTAGCAGCCGTTGGTGGGGCTGTTCTCTTCTTCTATGGTGTAGCGGCGGCAAAAGATGACTCTGTTGCCTTTCAGGGAATTTGGGCGTGCATACTATCTCCCCTTGCCATCTTGGTTGCAGACAGGATATGGAGCATAGGAAAGAACGAGCATGGTTCGGAAGCTCAATGGAATTGGCTCTGGTTGTGTTTAGTTTCTTTCGTAAACGCCTTTATCGCACCGATCCTAGCCATAGTTGTATACGTACGTGGGATGACGAAAATCAAAGAGGACTTCACAGGAGCTATGGATGTTGCTGAGAGGCTTCGGAACCGTTGAGATGAGGCTTGGCCAATGGGCACCTTCCGCGCCGCGTCCGCTGCTCCCACTTGGACCCGGCTTCCTCAGGGGATATTGCAGCCATCGATTCACCCCCCTTTTTCTCTTGACTCATGCTGCGGGAAAGTCCGACCGGGAACAAGGCGGACTGGGGCGTGGGGGATCCCTTGGCATCTCTGGGTAACTCAGGCTGAGGAGATGGCAGAGCTGCGACACCTTTGCCCGGTTTCGCATCGGGGCATCGCATACCTCGCCCCAATTCACGATCGTCATCTCATCCACCCACACTACCCTGGCTACCTCTGCCTGCTTCAATCCTTTCTCCAGTCGTGCCTTCTTGATAAAATCTCCCAACGTGATCAGTTCGCCGTAGCGGGATGCGCTGAATGACAGTACAAGCGGCTTCACAAAACCAACTTCATGCTGGTTGTGGAATCACCGCCGCCCACCTGGCCGAGGCGCTGCAGCACAGGCCCAGGGGGGTTCCAGGGGTAGGGATATGAT